>ERZ1034915.1484-NODE-1484-length-12678-cov-11.667908_pt1 | contig 12678 bp, 14 predicted proteins | sample MGYA00520592_ERZ1034915 | MGnify/ENA primary metagenome ERZ1034915 (study PRJEB33766, sample SAMN09781787) | gut metagenome | biome: gut microbiome | host: Homo sapiens | place: Madagascar | study: EMG produced TPA metagenomics assembly of the PRJNA485056 data... | reverse complement strand
ATTTTAAGCAATACTTCCGTATTGCTGCATGTTAGGGACATTCCCTGGAAAATTATCAGGGAATGCAGTAATCGCTCTCCCTGTTTATATAAATACAAATATCTGCTTTTATAAATAGGGAAAGAGAGGAAAAGTAGTATGGTCAATAAAAAGTATAAAGACCGGTTATTTTGCTTGTTGTTTGGAAATGAGGAGTATAAGGACAATGTTTTATCTTTATACAACGCACTATGTCATACCTCACACACAAACACAGAAGACATTCAGATTTATACGATTGATGATGTTATTTACATTAAGATGAAGAATGATGTTTCTATTCTTCTTGACAGCTTTTTGTACCTTTGGGAACAGCAAAGTACATTTAATCCGAATATGCCCATTAGAGGATTCATGTATTTTGGAAAAATGTATGACAGGTATATTACCGAGAACAGTCTCAACATTTACGGAAAGATGCTCATTAAACTGCCGACTCCAAGATATACAGTATTATATAATGGAGTAGAGGAGCAGCCGGGGTTTATGCAGTTAAAGCTTTCGGATTCCTTTATCAATCCGGATTGCAGCGGAGATTTTGAATGGACAGCCAATATGGTGAATCTTAATGATGGTAAAAATGACGACTTACTTAACAACTGTCGGCCGTTAAAGGATTATATGACGTTGATCAATGAAATCCGTAAAAATTGTAAAACCATGGAGTTTGAGAGTGCTGTCGATGCAGCGGTAACTTATTGTATTGAGCATGATGTTTTGAAGACATTTTTGCTTAAACACAGAGCGGAGGTGAAAGACGTGTGTATCACTGAGTATAATGAAAAATCGTTTGTTGAAGGGATACGTGCGGAGGGTCGTGCAGAAGGTCGTGCGGAAGGTCAGAACGAAAAAGGGCTGGCGGTATACCGTAATCTTCGGAAGAGAGGTTTTTCAAAGGAAGACGCTCTGGTAATCGCAGATATTTCGCCGGATCTGGTAGTTAACGAAGACTAGCTGATCTGTAACATAACCTTAGCAATGATTCATAGAAGTACCACATAGAATCTTCTTGTAGCTGTGGTAAACCGTTTTAAAAATGGTAAGACAGCAGAGCAGATCATTATAGGCGGCATAGATGCAGAAAGGGTGGCGCTCGCACAGTCAATTTAATAAACGACAAATTTCAAGAGTCATCCATCTGGATGGCTCTTTTATTGATCCTGATATCTGCGCGGATTTCAGCAGACAGCTCATATTGTGAATTTTATGAAATTTGAAAATTCTGGAATTTCTTTACGCAAGAAACGGAAGAATTAAGAATGGCAGTATCAAGATTTTTTGTTATACTGTGTTATAGAAAAAGGAAACACAAAAGAATCTGATAGATACAGAGCCTTGCAGCTACCTTTGCGGATATATTTCTGTATATCCATTATTCTGAGTTTTCTCAGCTCAGACTGGACGAAAAACTTACGGAACAACAGGTAAAATTATGGAATGATCCTTTGACAGGTGTTTGCAGCCGTTTTGCTTATCTTGAGACCATTAATGCCTATAAAAATTGTCCTCCGGATCATTTGACCGTTTTTTTGATGGATATTAATGGGTTAAAAGCAGTGAGTGATTCCATGGGACATGAGGCGGGAGATGAGCTGATTTGTGGAGCGGCTGAGTGTATCGAAGCTTCTATCGGAAGAAAAGGACAGACATTCCGCATTGGTGGTGATGAATTTGTTGTATTTGCCGGCATGACACAAAAACAGGTTGAGTCAACCCTGCTCGAATTAAAGCATACAACAGAGAAGTAGTCTGGGACAAAGGTTGACAGAGTGAGTATCTCTGTTGGATATGCTCTTACGGAAGACCATAAAGAATTTTCTATTGAGGAGCTTGTGTATCATTAAGACAACAGGGAAACAAATTCCACACGCTGATCCATCCAGTTCCCGATAATTGCAATTCCTTTTCCCATGGTAAAAGCTGCAACAATGGTTCCGATGCCAAGTCCCATGATATGTCCGAGACAGAAGAACGTCATACATGCGGTAATAACCAGACAGGTTACATCAAAACCGATTTTGATGCGGGCATAGGGAACCTTTGTGATGTCTGCGGCTTCCCGCGGAAACAGATCGGTTGGGATGATCGGCAGTTTGCAGCGGTTTGACAGCGCAATTCCAAAACAGATGATAAGATAACTCAATACAAAGTAGAGGATGCGAAGTGGTATATTCAGCGGCAGCCGCGTAATCCACAGTTCATGCAGATCCATCATCTCTCCAAACGCAAACCCTACAACAAAACTAAATAAATAGGATGGGACAAATTTTTTTCGCATAATCATTAGAATGCAGATCAAAAGTCCTTGAAACAGGTAAGTCCAGGTGCCGAGTGTCAGTTTCGGGAAAACCTGTTGAAACGCATACGGCACGCTTGAAATGGCGGAGATTCCGGAGCCGGACTGAAGCATCAGAAGGACACCGAGGCTGTTAATGATAACGGCAAGGACAAGTGCTGCCTCACCACGTAAGATTTTTTTCTGTTGTTTCATGATAATAGTGCTCTTTTCCGATAGATTTTGTGTGCATTGCACACGGCTGCGATTATAGTCCTTTTTTCACAGATTTTCAAGTGTGGGTTATGTAATGGATGCATTTCCAGTGCAGAAGGTAACCGATTGTGGAGAGATTGCGTGAAACAGAATAAATTCTGATAAAATTTCTTGCAAAGTAGGTTTCCTTGTGGTATATGGTATTAAAATGGTTAAACTATGGAAACAGAAACGAAGAAAAGAGGGCAATCACAATGTGTACAGCAGCAACATACAAGACAACGGATTTTTATTTTGGACGTACCCTGGATTATGAATTTTCCTATGGGGATGAAGTGGCAGTCCTGCCACGGAATTATGCGCTTACCTTCCGGCATATGGGTGTATTAAAAGCGCATTATGCGATCATCGGTATGGCATATGTAGTGGGCGATTATCCACTGTATTATGATGGAATCAATGAAAAAGGACTGGGTATGGCAGGGCTTAATTTTGTCGGCAATGCCGTGTATCAGAAAATTGAAGAAGGGCGGGAAAACATCGCACAGTTTGAATTTATCCCATGGATTTTAGCACAGTGCGCTTCGGTTTGTGAAGCAAGAGAAAAGCTGGAGAAGATGAATCTGGTAGGAACACAGTTCAGTGAGCAGCTTCCGGCGGCACAATTACACTGGATGATTGCGGATGAAAAGGAATGTATTGTAGTAGAATGTATGGCGGATGGATTGCATATATATGACAATCCGGCGGGAGTTTTGACGAACAATCCGCCATTTCCGCAACAGATGTTTTTGTTGAATCAGTATATGCATCTGTCACCGAAGCAACCGGTCAATGCGTTTTCCAAGCAGCTTCCTCTGGAGCAGTACAGCCGCGGCATGGGAGCACTGGGCTTGCCGGGAGATTTGTCTTCTGCTTCACGGTTTGCCCGTGTGGCATTCACCCGGCTGCATGCGATGTCGGGTGAATCCGAAAAAGAGAGTATCAGTCAGTTTTTTCATATTTTAGGTTCGGTGGATCAGCAGCGTGGCTGCTGTGAGGTGGCAGATGGCAAATATGAGATTACGTTGTATACTTCCTGCTGTAATGCAACAAAGGGTATTTATTACTATACGACATATGAAAATCATCAGATTACTGCTGTGGATATGCATCGGGAGAATCTCGATGGGGAAACGCTGGTGCATTACCCAATTGTGACAGGAGAACATATTTTGTGGCAGAATTAAAAGGGTGACATACACGAGGAGATGGAAAGGGAAGTTTGAAATGAAATATATTCCGTTAATCATAATATTACTTCTGATTCTGGCAATTTTGGTTTTGATTTTTTACGGAGTGTACCGTGTGAAACGTTTTTCCAGACAATTGTTTGGCACAGATGATATTTTGCAGGGCGTAAAAAAAGCGCAGGAAGATCTGTCAACAACACCGCGTTCGGTATCGGCAATGACAAGAATTGCCCTGCCGCAGATCGTTTCCGATTTTCCGGATTTTGAGTACAATGAAATGAAGCAGCGTGCAGAAAATGTCCTGATGCAGTATTTCGAGGCAGTAACGGCACAGGATGTAACAATTTTACAGGAAGGAAATGAAGATTTGAAAGAACAGCTTCGTTCGCAGATTCGCGCATTGGTCTCACAGGAAAAATGGGAACATTTTACGCAGGTAAAGATTCATCAGACGGAGATCGCCCGGTATCGGAAAGAAGCTGGCCGTTGCATCGTGACATTCCAGTCGGCGGTGGAAAGTTTTCATTATGTGACAGATGCAGCACATGCCGTGGTGCGGGGATCGGATCATATCTTAGAGCAGAGCCGCTATAATGTTGATCTGGTTTATATTCAAAATCGTGACCTTGCCAAAGGAAATACCGATGGAGCGCTTGGAGTCACATGTCCGAATTGTGGAGCACCGATCACGAATCTCGGAGCTAAATTCTGTGAGTATTGTGGCGCCGGTGTTGTGGAGTTAAATGTACACGCATGGTCTTTTGAAAATATTGAGGAAGCATAAATTTATTTGCAGGCATAAGCAGAATTCTTTTTTGTATGCTTGCGTTTACTGTGATATTGTGTTAAAGTACATATTGTTCTGAATATGAGAACCAGAGAGTGATGACAGAAGTCACACGAAGGGGTACACCACCGCGGGTGTAGCTTTCTTTGTGTGGCTTTTTTTGTTGCAATAATAAGTGATTGCGAAACTTTTTCCAGATTCTTCCGTAATCGCCTAAATAATTTCAAAATAAAAAGGAGGTCTTACATGGTACATATCAATGGAAAAGACATAGATGTGGCAGGGCAGTCCCTGATGGATTTTTTAAATGCAAATGATTATGAGATGGGTACGTTTGTTGTGGAATGCAATGAAGAGATTATTCATAAAGAGGATTATAAAACATATATCCTCAGGGATGGTGATGTTATAGAAGTTGTCCAGTTTATGGGGGGTGGCTGCGGTACATCTCTGATGTATCGCTCCATAATGTAGCGTTGGTCCATTTGCGAAGCAAATTTTTCAAATCATAGGAAATTCCTTCCTATGATTCAAAAACGCTCCGCGGGGATGCGCAGCTCGCGGAGTTGAAGGTTATGTTGAACATACCGCTCGCGCGCGAAAGTGTGCGGTCAAGCGCACACTTTATTTAAAGAAAAATACCAGAGAGAATACAAGAAAGAAGGAAGAAAAAATGAAGAATGACACATTTACATTAGGAGGGAAAGAATTCTCCTCGCGTTTTATTTTAGGATCAGGAAAATATTCCATGGAGCTGATCAAGGCTGCCGTTGAAAACGCCGGAGCACAGATTATTACATTAGCAGTGCGCCGCACCAACACAAAGAAAAAAGAAAACATTCTGGACTTTATCCCGGATAACGTAACATTGCTTCCAAACACTTCAGGTGCAAGAGATGCAAAAGAAGCAGTCCGCATTGCGCGCATGGCAAGAGAACTTGGATGCGGAGATTTCGTAAAGGTTGAGATTATGAAAGACAGTAAATATCTGCTGCCGGATAATGTGGAGACCGTAAAGGCAACCGAAATGCTGGCAAAAGAAGGATTTGTGGTGCTTCCATACATGTATCCGGATCTGTATACCGCACGTGATCTGGTCAATGCCGGAGCCGCAGCTGTTATGCCATTGGCGTCTCCGATCGGTTCTAATAAAGGTCTGGCAACGAAAGAATTTATCCAGATTCTGATTGATGAGATTGATCTGCCGGTAATTGTGGATGCCGGAATCGGAAGACCTTCCCAGGCATGCGAGGCAATGGAGATGGGAGCTGCCGCAGTTATGGCAAATACCGCAATTGCAACAGCAGGAGATGTCCCGGCCATGGCGGGTGCATTCAAGGCAGCCATTGAAGCTGGAAGAAGTGCATATCTGTCGGGACTGGGCCGTGTACTTGAGCGTGGCGCTTCCGCAAGTGATCCACTGACCGGATTTTTGAGAGACTAGGGGGCGAAATCATGGCTGAAAATCAATTTTTTATTGACTCCGATAAGTTAAGCGAAGCTGCACTGGAGCGCAAACATAAACTGGAAACCGATCCGTCGAGCAGAACGAATCATATGGAATATATGCCGGGGATGGAACAGATCGATCCAACCATAAGAAATAAAGTCCTTTCCGAGATGGACAGTTACGATTACAACAAGTATACAGCAAGAGATGTGCAGAATGCTTTAGAGCATGAAACCTGTACGGTCGAGGATTTTAAAGCACTGCTTTCTCCTGCGGCGGAACCATTCTTAGAGCGCATGGCACAGCGTGCAAAGATTGAGACAGGCAAGCATTTCGGAAATACGGTGTATCTGTTCACACCGCTTTATATTGCAAATTACTGCGAGAATTACTGTGTGTACTGCGGATTTAACTGCTACAACGACATTCATCGTAAGAAACTGACTTTTGAGGAAATCGAGCATGAGATGAAAGTTATTGCAGACTCCGGCATTGAGGAAATCCTGATGCTGACCGGAGAGAGCCGTGCGCAGAGTGATGTCGAGTATATCGGGGAAGCCTGCAAGCTGGCAAAGAAATATTTCCGCAATATCGGTCTGGAAATTTATCCGGTCAACAGCGATGAATACCGGTATCTGCACGAATGCGGCGCTGATTACGTGACGGTATTCCAGGAAACCTATGACAATGTCAAATACGAAACCCTGCATCTGATGGGGCATAAGCGTGTATTCCCATACCGTTTTGAGGCACAGGAGCGTGCGCTGATGGGAGGCATGCGCGGTGTCGGATTTTCCGCATTGCTTGGACTTTCTGATTTCCATAAAGATGCGCTGGCTTCGGCACTGCACATTTATTATCTGCAGCGTAAGTATCCGTATGCGGAGTATTCCCTGTCCTGTCCGCGTCTGCGCCCGATCATCAACAACGACAAGATCAATCCGCTTGACGTGCACGAAAAGCAGTTGTGCCAGATTCTGTGTGCGTACCGTATTTTCCTGCCGTATGTCGGTATCACCGTTTCTTCCCGCGAGCAGAAACATTTCCGTGACGGCATCGTAAAGATTGCAGCGACAAAGGTATCTGCGGGAGTGTCTACCGGAATCGGAGATCATGAGAGCAAGTATACCGGAAAGGATACCGGAGAATCCGGAGATGAGCAGTTTGAAATCTCCGATGGAAGAAGCTTTGACCAGATGTATAACGATATGGAAAGCGAAGGTCTGCAGCCGGTATTAAATGACTATGTCTATGTATAGAAAAATCTGCGTGACCAACCGTGCGCTGGCAGAGCGTCCTTTTTTAGAACAGTTAGCGTGCGTGCTTGTCACAAAACCGTATGCGATGATCCTGCGGGAAAAAGACCTCACGGAAGAGGCATATGAAGAACTTGCGGGAAAAGTAAAAAAGTTGTGTGAAAACACGGACACCAGGCTGATTCTGCACAGTTTCCCGGATGCTGCAATGCATCTGGGGTGTACGGCCATTCATATGCCGCTGCATCGGTTTACAGAGATGCCGGAAGAACAAAAGCAGAAATTTTCAGTGCGCGGTGTCTCCGTACATTCGGTGGAGGATGCGCGCCTGGCAGAACAATGCGGGGCAACCTATCTGACGGCAGGGCATGTGTTTGTGACCGACTGCAAAAAGGGACTCGCACCGCGCGGACTTTCCTTTTTGCAGGAGGTGTGTGCTGCTGTAGAGATCCCGGTGTATGCGATCGGCGGAATACAGGAAGAAAATATGGAAAGCTGCATCAAAGCAGGTGCAGCCGGTGTGTGTATGATGTCGGAATATATGAAAATCTAAAATTTTATATAAGATTCAAAAAGAGAACCAATTAATTGATGTTTACCTGTCTACTTGGCAATGTAAATATCATTAGTTTGGTTCTCTTTTTTTAATCAATAAACATATTTCACGATTACAAAATTTGATCATCATCTGATGGGAGGTATTGCGCAATATCTGTAAACGCTCCATAGTCCATACATAGAATACCAACAGCAAATTTGAGAAAATAGACTAAAATATTAAGACGGTCAAAAAAGTGTAGTCTTAAAAGTTTAGGCTAAACTTTCGCGACAGATGGAGGAAGTCTATGAAATCTCAAACAGCATTGGTTGCACGCAAGTGTCGTCTTAACGAGTGGGCCAGAATGGTTCACGATTGTAAGAACCGCCCTGCGGGCATGTCCGTTGATGAATGGTGCGAGCTTAATTCTATCACAAAGACCAACTACTATTATCGCATGAAACAAGTCAGAATCGCCTGCCTTGATGCATTACCATCAGAGGAACCAGAACATGCAGTGGTTCCTGTTCCGTTAGAACTAATGGAAGAATCAACAAGTGTTTCAACTGTATTGTCGAATAATACTTCTTATCTTGAGTTATATGCCCATGGAGTGACACTTCGCGTAACGGAAGCAACTTCAGAGACGCTACTGGCTAAGGTACTTGGGGTGCTTGCCCATGTTGAATGATGCTACGTGCTTCAAACAGGTTTATATCGTTTGCGGATATACGGATCTAAGATCTGGTATAGATACTCTGGCATCAATCATTGATGCAAAGACAGATAACAGTCCATTTGTTCCGGATACACTCTATCTCTTCTGCGGTCGCAAGGCAGACCGCATCAAAGGTCTTGTCTGGGAGAAGGATGGTTTTCTCCTCTTATACAAACGCCTTGAGCAGGGAAAATTTGTATGGCCCAGAAACGAAGCAGAAGTCCGGGCTATAACCAGTCAACAATTCCGCTGGCTAATGGAGGGCTTAACCATTACTCCAAAGAAAGCAGTTCAGGAAGTCAAGCCTCCAGAACATATGTCATGATGATTGATTGTGCAAAAGGTAGAATTTTTTGCCATGAAAAACGACCGTATAATCACGGTGTTTTCCACCATCTGTAAGACCAAAAACCTGTATTGTAAGCGAGTTATTGCGGTTTTATGTAGTTGCAATTTATATCTATCATTTCAAAAGGCACCAGTGTTATGTCGGGCATAAGCCCCTTGTGGAAGCAGACAACCATTAGGCATTATGCCGAACTCTGAAATGAGAGGTATTCGCTATTTAAGACCATATGCGCTATAATGAACCTCATAGAAAAGAGGTTCATTATGGCGATGGAATACACAGAAGGACAACTGAATAATTTCGATAAGACTACGCTTGTTCAGCTGTTTCTTGTACAGCAGTCGCAACTTCGTGACATTGATCAGAAACTTCAGTTATTGTTGGAACAGACCGCTGTTTTGAACAACAACCGTTTTGGCAAATCTTCCGAGAAACTGGGAACTGAAAATCAGATCAGTTTCTTAGAAGTGGATGGTAACATTATTTATTTCAACGAAGCAGAGGCTATTGACAGCCTTGCAGAGTATGAAGACAATGAAACGACAAAACCAAGAGGCAGGAAAGCCAAAGGAAAGCGGGCTGCCGATATCCAGGGGCTTCCGGTTATTCCTGTAGAACATAAGATGACAGAAGAAGAACTTATCCCTGAATTCGGCGAAGACGGCTGGTATCAGCTTGAAGATGAAATCTACAATCGCTATCGATTCACTCCTATGAAAGTAGAAATTGAGGAGCACCATGTAGGCGTTTACAAATCTAAGAAAGATAACCACTTCAAAAAAGCAAACCATCCGACTTATTTGTTGAGAAACAGCCTGGTATCACCGACGCTTCTTGCAGGCATCTGGAATGCCAAGTATGTAAATGCTGAGCCGCTTTATCGTCAGGAACAGGAATTCCGGCGAATGGGGCTGAACATTGACCGTGCCGATATGGCGCACTGGACCATACTTTGTGCCGAAAGATATCTTTCCGTCTTTTATGATTATCTGCATGAAAAAATATATAACTATCATGTGCTCCAGGCAGATGAAACTCCGGTTCTGGTCTCAAAAGAGAACCGAACTAAGGGAAGTAAGCATTACATGTGGGTGTATCGAACCGGCAAGATGTATCCGGATAAACAGATTGTTTTGTACGAGTATCAACCATCTCGTAATGCAAGCCATCCAAGGGCATTTCTAAAAGATTTCAAAGGGGTCTGCGTAACGGATGGATATCAGGTCTATCACACCATTGAAAAAGAACGTGAAGACCTACGGATTGCTGGCTGCTGGACACATGCAAGACGCCGATTTGACGAAGCAGTTAAGGCTTTGCCAAAGGACAGGCAAAAAAGTTCTCTCGCATATCTGGCGTTAAAGCAGATCCAGGCAATCTATCGCGAAGAAAACAAACTTGCATCAATGACTATAGAAGAACGTCTAAAACATCGTCAGCTAACCGTGAAACCGCTGGTTGATGCTTATTTTACGTGGGCAAAACAGAATCTATTATCTGTAATGCCTAAGAGCAAGACTGCAAAAGGGCTTACCTACTCCCTGAATCAGGAAAAGTATTTAAAAACCTTCCTTGAAGATGGAGAAGTGCCGATGGATAATAATTCCGCGGAACAGGCAATCCGACCTTTTTGTGTTGGAAAGAAAAACTGGGTTATGATTGATACCATTGCGGGCGCAGAAGCCAGTGCCATCATCTATAGCATTGCTGAAACAGCAAAGGCAAACAACCTAAAGCCTTACCATTATTTCGAATATCTTTTAACAGAGATACCAAAGCACATGGATGACCATGATACTAGTTTCTGTGAAAATCTGCTCCCTTGGTCAGATAAGCTGCCAGCAGAATGCAGAAAATAATTTGGTAACCAACGCCGCCGCTCTTCGGAGCGGCTAATCAAAAGGCCACACCCACTATGGTGCGTTTACCAATATCTTCTATTTTACAATTTAGTATACGACATAAATCATTTAGGGTTGTTGTATTCATAGGTTTATTTTTTCGTAATTTATCAATAATTGCACTTGAAACATGGTGCTTGTTTATCAAGGTGTAAGTTGTTTCGATAGAGTTTTCTAGTGTATTCCAGAATGGAGTATAAATTATCAATTAACCATGCCTCCTAAAGGTTATTATAATTTATGGTACGATGTGGTTTTATACTTGACTATAGTCAGAAAAATGACTATAATTTAAATAGAAAGGGTAAAAAAGGGAGAAAAGTTATGCAATTTTTAAAGGAAAAGACTAGTGAGGGGAATAAAAACAAAAAGATAATATTGAATATCTTGTTATCCGCTTTTATGTTTTTTGCATTGATACTGCAACCATTGAATGTTTATGCAATTGATAAAACACCACAAACGGGGTATTGTTATAAGGATTTAGTTGAGTGGATAGAAGCACCACAATTAGAATATGTAGTAGAAATGCCATTTGAGACAAAAATAACTTTTTATTTTATATATACAGATGTTCATATTGAAATACCTGAGATTGGATATAGCCAACAAATTCCAAGGGTATCAGATAAGGAAGCGAGTGTATTTGAAACACCAATAATTCCCGCAAATACGAAATGTACTGTTTTAATTAAACCTAACGGTACAAGTTCGAAATGGTTTATTAATGGAAAAATATATATTGTTCCAGAGTCAGAGTTGAAAGTAGATGATGTACAATTAAGTTGTAATCAGAAAAAGCTATCAGTAGGGGAAAAATTTAAATTAGAGGAAAAGCATAGTCCATTCTTTATCGAAGAAACAGATGGGAGTTGGAAGAGTAGTAATACTGACGTTACGTATGTAAACCAAAAAGGGGAAGTAATTGCTAAGTCTATGGGAGCCGCTACAATTAGTTATTCATTATATGGGAAAAAAACTAAGTGTGATATATCTGTAAAAGATATGAATGTTAATATGTGGTCAGGAGAGAGCATAAGTTTATCTAAATTTGTTAAAAATATTCCTAATTATAAAAAAGGAAAATGGAAATTAAATGGAAATAAAGTGGCATCTATTTCAAAGAGTGGAAGATTAAAATTAAAAAAACCGGGAAAAGCAAAGATGCAATTTATTGTAGGAAAAAGTAAATATAATTTTAATATATATTCATACAAAGATACTAATGTATATGGTCGAGCATATGATACATTATATAGCTATTTAAAATATCCGGCTTCATATTCATTAAATGATGTGAAATTCGAATATGATAGTTTATATTATTCCGAAATATATTTGACTATAGACTATAGTGCAATGAATAGTTTGGGAGGATATGTAAGAAATGAATTTTATTTTACAGGGAAAAATATGAAATATAAGGGTGAGTTTTTGAATAACAATTAAATTAAAGCATCAGGAGGACTATAATGGGCTTGTTTGGATTAGGAAAAAATAAGAAAATGAAGAATTTGCATGAGAATGATGCAAGAATATCATTAAATAATAGTGAATTGGAAGATGAGAGCGAATATATTAGTGTGGATGAAGCGGCAGATATTTGGGTATCTAACGGAGAAGATGAGGACTATATGTTTGGATACACAAGGGAAGAATTGGAAAATGCATTGAAATAGGTTAAATTGAGTAAGAATTAATAATTAAAAAAATAGTAAAGTATAGAACGAGTATCAAACTAACATATATAAGGATGTTTTTGATGCTCGTTTTTGATTGAAATAAACATTCATTTATCTATAGGATTTTTAAGAAAATATATTAGTAGTACAATTCTAAAAATAAGTGTGATATATAAAAAAGAATATATCAGAAGACTAGCGTTTTAATAAAAATTCTGTTATTTTAAAAAGAGTA
>ERZ1034915.1472-NODE-1472-length-12742-cov-5.706944_pt1 | contig 12742 bp, 12 predicted proteins | sample MGYA00520592_ERZ1034915 | MGnify/ENA primary metagenome ERZ1034915 (study PRJEB33766, sample SAMN09781787) | gut metagenome | biome: gut microbiome | host: Homo sapiens | place: Madagascar | study: EMG produced TPA metagenomics assembly of the PRJNA485056 data... | reverse complement strand
AGAAGGCCGTCCTCGTCAAACAGACCAGTGAGAGGCTCGGCGTGACCGCCGGAAGACTGCTGCCCGTGGTCGGCATCGCGCGCGGCACGTACCATTACCAGCTCAACGCCATGAATGGATTGGCAACGGTGTGTTGGACGGTTTCTTAGAGGACGAGTCCCTATTCGGTGAATTCCTTCGGACTCCGGTATCCGAGGGTGGAGTGGAGCCGCCGGTCGTCGGACCACCACACGCAGTCGTCGGGGCCGCGCCTCGGCTGCCCGACCGTGGCGTAGTGGTTCCGGTACACGAGCTCCTTCTTCAGCAGCCTATCCGTCGACTCGGCCACGGCGTTGTCGTAGGGGCTACCCCTGCGCGGCAGCGATCCTTTGACGTCGAACACGTCGAGCGGTGTGTTTCTGCAAATTGGCGTCCACAGTATGGGCACTATTTTTCAGCAGCATAGGCGGCTGGTTTCCGACAGAAACTGCGTCGTCGGAACCCGCCGCCCTTTTCTTCCTGGCTATCTGGTCATGAGGGCGTGCTCGCTGCGGTAGGAGCCTCCCTCGAATCTGATGAGCCTTCCGTGGTGCACGGTGCGGTCGATCAACGCGGCGGCCATGTTCTTGTCGCCGAGCACGCGTCCCCAGCCGGAGAACTCGATGTTCGTGGTGTAGACCACGCTCCGGGTCTCGTAGGAATCCGATATGACCTGGAACAGGAGCCTGGAGCCCTCCTCGTCTATCGGCATGTAGCCGAACTCGTCGATGATCAGGAGCCTCGCCCTGGCGATCTGCCGGAGCTCCGCGTCGAGCCGGTCCTCCCGTTTCGCGCGGCGCAGCCGCATGAGCAACCCGGTCGCGGTGAAGAACCTGACAGGTATCGCGCGCATGCACGCGCGCCTGCCCAACGCGACCGCGAGATGCGTCTTGCCGGTGCCGACGGGCCCGTAGAGCACGAGGTCCTCGCAGCGGTCTATGAAGTCGAGCGTCTCGAGCTGCGCGCGTCCCCAGTCGGCGGGCATGCGCAGGTTGGACCAGTCGTATCCCTCGATGTCCTTCGCGTTCGGGAATCCCGCGGCCTTGAGCAGCCGGACGCGTTTCGACCGCTCCCTGGAGGCGATCTCCGCGTCGAGCCAGCGTTCCATCAGGTCCAGCTGGGCGGGCGTCGCCTGTCCGATGGCCTCGGCGAGCACGTCCCGGGTCAACGGCAGCCGTCTGGCCGTCTCCATGATCCTCTCGCATCTGGCGATGGTGTCGGCCCTGCGCCTGCGTGCCGTGTTCCGTCCGGTCGCGTCGTTCATCGTCCGTCCTCCTTCCCGCCGTTTCCGGTGATGAACCTGTCGTATCCGGCCAGGTCGGGCCCGTCGTCGGTGATGACGCCGTCGTCGGTGTCGCGTGCGCGCAGTGCGAGGGTGACGAGCGTGGATTCGTCCAACGCCGAATCGGGCCTGCCGGATATCACGTGGCCCGCGGCGGATACCGCGTTGCCGAACCCGGCCGCCGCGCACGCCGCCCCTATCGCCCTGAGGCTCTGGGCGAGGCGTTTGGAATCGGCTTCGTCGAGCCATGCGCGCACGTCCTCGGGGAAGTCCGGGCGTATCGATGATTCCCTCCATGAACCGGGTTTGGCCGCGAGCACGGGCATGGCCAGTTCCGGGTCCTGCAGCGTGGACGGACCCCTTCCGTATACACGGGGATACCGCGCGACGATCTCGCCGGTGCCGGGGTCGGTGATCTGCACGCTGTCCCAGCGGACCGCGGCCAGGAGCCGTCTGCCGTGCAGCGCGGCGCCGGCGAGGTACTTGTTCGAGTCGATGTCGATCCGCCCGTATTTGTCGGCCCTGCGGCTCTCCCATCTGATCGGGTCGAACGTGGTGGACGGCACCGGCATCAGCGCGGCCCTGTCCTCCTCGAACGCGTCCCCGATGGCGATGTTCCGGCGGTAGTGCCTCGACGAGGCGGCCAGTTCGTCGCATCTTGCGAGCATGAGCCGTCCGAGCTGCGTGTGGGTCTCGGCCTCCAGCGGCGGGACCATGAGGTTGCGGCGCAGGAACCCGACCGCGTTCTCCACCGCGCCTTTCTCCCATCCGGAATAGGGGTTGCAGAACCTCGCGTCGATGCGGTGGTGCGCGAGGAACGCGTCGAACACCGCGGTGATCGTCACCTCTCCCTTCGCGTTCCTGCGTCCCGCGCCGGTGGCGTTGTCCATGACGATCACGGGCGGGACGCCGCCGATGTGCTCGAACACCTCGATCAGACCGTGGCACAGGCATTCCGCGTTCTCCCCGGGCAGGCTCGTCACGTAGCGCATGTTCGAATGGGGGAAAGTGACCACCAGGCAGTGGTCGTCCACGAGCTCGCCCGCGATGCGGGCCTTCGCCACGCCGAAATCGATCTGCGCGACGCCGGGCGACCAGACAAGCTCGCCGTATCCGTCGGAACCGCTCCGGTTCGCCTCGCGCCAGCGCCTCACATACCTCAACGTCGTCGTGTACTCGCCGTCGTAGTCCGTCTCCGCGCGAAGCCTGTCGTGCACGCGTTTGGCGGTGTGGCGTTGTTTGCGCGGCAGCATGCGGTCGGCCTCGAGCCATCCGTCGACCAACGCCGCGTACGGGTCGATCTTGGAACCGCGGCGCCGGTCCGTGGGCGGTTTCGGGGTCATGTCGTCCATATCGGCGTATTTCGCGACCGTGGCGCGGTCCACGTTCAGCCTCCTCGCAATCTCCGATCTGGACACTCCCTGACGGTCCAGTCTCCTGATATCTTGCTGTTTGGGCATCGGTATCGCCATCGTCCTTTCCTTCCCGAGCACCGCCGGTTGCAGCCGGCGGATTCGTTTTTGGGCTGCGTCTCGGGAATATACAGGCACGGCGGGCTGGTGCCTGTTTTCGTCTGGGCGGTCATACGGTGCAGTTCCTGCTGGAAACCGGCAGCCTATGCTGCGGAAAAATAGTGCAGAAATTGCTTAAGAAAAATTGAAGCAAAACAGAGCGGCTCGTCGATCCCCGTGTCGTCGAACCCGCCGCCCCGGTCGGCGTGGAACACCTGGACGTCCGTCAGCGGGAAGTCGAGGGCGGCGAACGCGGCCAGCACCAGGCCCGCGTCGCGGGGCCGCCCGGCGGAATGGCCGGCGATTCCCCTGTCCGCCAGGCCGGCCAGCAGGCACACGTACGCCCAGCCTCCGCCGACGCGGACAGAGGTAAGATCGCCCGCCGGACGCGCGTGCGGGACGTAGCCGTCGGACCCGCGGGTCCGACAGGTTCGCGGGCCCGGCCTCGTCGGCCCGCGTCCTGTGCGGTTCGGACCGCCTGCGCGCGTACGCGCTCGTCATGCCCCGTCGTTTCATGATGTTGCCGATGCGTCTCCTGGAGGCGGTGACGCCCCTCCTTTCCAGGGCGGCCTTGATCTTCCTGGCGCCGTAACGCTCGCGGCCGTCGAGCCGGACCGCGCGCACGTCGCCGGCGATCGGATCCGCACGCTCGGCTTCGGGACGTTCGATCATCCAGTAGTAGGTGGAGCGGGGAACGCCCAGTATCCTGCATTGCGCCGATATCGGGTAGCGGGCGGCGTTGGCCCGTATCACGCCTGCCTTCGTGCGAATACCGGCGCCGCCTGTTCTGAAACGTCCACCTCCATCTCCAACTGCCTGTTGCGCCTCCCCGGCTCGATCAGCTCGTTCCGCCCGGGCGTGCGGTTGTCCGCGGCCCGGGTGGAGCCGCTGTCGCGGATGCCTTGGACCCAGCGCCGCGGGGTCGATCGCGCGATGTCGTACTCGGCCCTGATCTCCCGGGATGGCTTGCCGCTCTCGTACAACTGCACGATCTGCCGTTTGAACGCCTCGTCGTGGTGGCAGGGATGTTTCGGGCCGGCCATCGTCGGCCTCCAATCCCACGTCAATCGTCCCTCATCGGACTGTCTAATACATCGTAGCCAATCCAGGCTCGTCTGGCGACGTAAGCCCTTCCAGGATTTGAGGGACCTGGAATTGGCGACGTTCCGGTGGGTCTCGTGGTGGAACTCGAAGCGTCTGCACCAGTCCTTGGGCTACAGGACACCGGAACGGACCGAAACCGAGTATTATGCAAACCAAGCGGCGCAAGCCGCCCCACTATAAGGGCGGAACAAAAATCAGGCCATATCACCTCTGCAAGAAAATAAAAGGTGATTGGTGCGAATTATTGTTTTGCTATGACGTGCCTTTGGAACGATTTAATATTCGGTAGAGTAAGAGCATGAAAGTTTTAATGTCCATCAAGCCGCTATATGCAGAGCAAATTCTACAAGGAAAAAAGAAGTACGAGTACCGGCGTCGAATATTTAAACGTAGCGATGTGTCTTCTTTAGTGATTTATGAATCTGCGCCGGTATCACTTGTAGTCGGTGAAGTAAAAATATGCGGAATCGTTTTTGACTCGATTGATGAGCTTTGGGCGAAAACAAATCAGCACGGTGGCATAACGTTTGAGGCTTTCGAAAAATACTTCAAAGGCTGTGATTCGGGATATGCGATTGAGCTGAACAATCCAGTGTTGTATAATCGCCCAATACCGATTTCTAATATTGCGGGTGCTTCTGGTAGACCTCCGCAATCATTTATGTATATTTAGCGGTAGTCTATTCTGAGACGTTTAGGGGTTTAGTAAGGGGCGCGTTCCGTATGAAGAGTTTTGCTCTTTGGTGTGATGCGAAAAATGCCGGCGAATCGACCGGGGTCAAGGTATTAATGAATTTCAATCTTTGGGCCGAGGCGGAAAAAGGGGAATCTCATACAGTCCTTGACGTTGGTGTGATGCTAATCCCAGAGGAAAAGTCGAGCAAAAGGAAACAAATTTGCGAGGTAGTCAAAAGCATTTCATTTTATTGCCCTTTTCCTTTAGAGAAGAAAAATTTTGAAAATCTTTTCCCTAAAATGGATAATAAGACAGTTGGCGCTATCTTTAATAGTCCTTGCAATTATACTAAGAATGATATCTATTCTGTTGGTTATGTGACACTATATGGTGATGATGCATATCCAAAATTTGCAATATGTAGTTGTGACAACGTGCAATTTGAAGAAATTGACGATAAAGGCACAATCGTTAAAATTATGCTTACAAATACGATGTTTCCTCCGGAATCGGATAGGGAATATGAGCCAATATATTATCGTTTTAGACTTTCTGGAATGTTTGTGTCAAATCTGGTTGCATCATCGCATTCGAAAGATTGGTTGCTTACGAGTGCTTTTTCCCGAGAAGAAGTTATTGATTTTCGTTTTAACGATTATCGATCTTTGGATGATGAGCGGATAATTGCAAATATTTATGGTAAAAACAAGGATTGTGTTCGAATTAATGAAATAAAAGTTCATTTTTTGCTAATGTCATTGATGTCTATAGATGTTAATTCAGATTCTAATGAGGGGAAAGGGCGTCGTTTACTCGAAAAAGATATCTGGAATGATTATGCACCATGCGTAAAAGACTTTGACAACGTGGCCGCATGGCATTGGACAAAAAAGCTTGAAAAAAATGATGGTTACAAAATTAACCTAATGCTTCGAAGACATATTTGTAATTGGAAGACAATTGTTTTATATATACTTGTTTTATTTGTGATTGATTGTTTTTTTAATTTTTCTGAAACAGTCATTATGTCTTTGCCTGTGGTGGAGAACCTGCTCACGCATCTGAAGGAGGCTCTGGTAAGTCTATCCCTAACGCTATTATAATAGTTTAAGTGTTTGAAGAATCGAGGGGTATGATGTCTGATGGGATTAAAATTTTTTCACTTGAGACTATCTCTGGTGATTCTTTATTGAATGCATATCTGGATGTTTTTACGCGGTTTTATCCAGATTTTGATGAATGGTTTATGCGAAAAGTGGTACCTAATTTGGGTGTCACTCGTGAGATTTTTCTGGCAAAAATTGGAAAAGATATAGCGGGAATTTGTATAATTAAAAATTGCGAACAGGAAAAGAAGATTTGTTCTTTGCGTGTTTTTGAGCCATACCGTGGACAAGGTGTCGGTACGGCTTTAGTTAAACATGCGTTGGATGTTCTGAAGGATGATTATCCTCTCGTGACTGTGCCAGAGGAGTCTCTAACGCAGTATAAGTCTTTCTTTCGAAAGTTTAAATTTCAATTAAAAGATTCATATGATGGCTATTATCGCCTTGGTAAAAAAGAATATGCCTTTAATGGCTTTTTGGAGCCTAAAAAAACTTGTCGCAAAAAAATAGAAAATAAGGATTATTTAGGAGTGCTACTCTAGTCGTTTAGTTATTGGATGATTGCCTATATTCTGAGTCATTTGGGTGAAAGCGTATTGGGCTTAATCTGGGTTGTCGTCATATTGCACGTGATTTAAACTGGAAGCACGAGCTTGATTTTTGTGCGCGACAATGTTGATCTCAAGTGGATAAGGGGCTGCGGACATTTTCTTGGAGATGATCATGCAGCCATTCCCTGGCTTTGACGGTATTGTACCGGACTCATCCAACCGAGTGATTGCTTGATGCGCTCGTGGTTGTACCAGCGGATGTAATCATCGATCAGGACGAGCACCTCGTCACGGGTACGCTCCTCCCAATGCTCGGGATAGACGGACTCCGTCTTCATACGCCCGAAGAACCCCTCCGCGGCGGCGTTGTCCGGCGAACAGCCTTTGGCGCTCATCGACCGCGTCAGCCCGTAATGGTCCATGAGCTCCAGCCATCCGGGCCACCGGTAATGGCACCCGCGGTCGGAATGCACCAGGGGCCTCGCCCCCTCCGGCAGCGTCTCCGCGGCCTTGACGAGCATCCCGTTGGCGAGCTCCGCGTTGGGACCGGAACCGGCCGTGTACGCGACGATCTTGCCGTCGTGGCAGTCGATCATCGGCGAGAGGTACACCTTCCCGTCCCGGGCCTTGATCTCGGTGATGTCCGTGAGCCGCTTCTCGTTCGGCGCTTCGGCGGTGAAATCCCGTTTGACGAGGTTGCCGGGCGCGGGAGTCGTCTCGCCCTCGTATGAGCTGTATCTGCGTCGTTTGGGCACATGCGCGACGAGTCCGTCCTCGGCCATGATCCTGCGGATCATCTTCTCCGAGACGCCGGTCCTGAGCATGGCCTTGATTCTGCGGTACCCGTACCTGCCCTTGGACGCGGCGAACGCCTCGGCCATCTCCGTTCTGAATCCGGAGTATTTGTCAACCCCGAGCCGGGCGTGGTGACAGTGGGTGGCTGCTCGGCGCGATGCCGAGCAAGCATATCATCGAGTTGAGTGAATACGCCGGCCTCAGACGGTCGATCAGCAGCGTCTTCTCCCTGTTCGACAGGCGCCGCAGGTTGGCACCTGGGTCTTTTTTCACGACCTCCACCACCTCCCTCATCAACGCGTTCTCCAATTCCAACTCCTCGACCCTGCGGCGCAGCGTCGGTAGTGCCCGAATAGTTCGAGGGGGAAGATTATCCTTGGAAAGGATATTGTCAACGTGAGATGGGGAAGTTCAGTGACTTCTGTAGAGAACGCTAATGTGCAGCAGCCTACCGCACCGCAAGGGGTAGTTGAGGAAGCGGATGACGGCATCACTCTGATGGATCTGTTCAAAATCATTCGTAAGCATCTGGTCACCGCGATCATCGCATTCGTGGTGGTAGTGGCAGGCGTGAGCGCCTATACCTTCCTCGCTCCGGCGAAGTATACGGCTACGGCTCAGACCATGGCCACCTATAACGCTTCCGATGGTGGCGAAAGCATCGCCCAGCAGTCCACTGGTGGCAGCTACATTTCCAACCAAATCACCTCATATCCGACGCTTGCCACCACTTCGAAGGTGCTCAAGCCGGTTATTGATGATCTTGGCTTGGATGAAACCGTAACGGATCTTGCCGGCCAGGTCACCGTCACCAATCCGACTAACACCGCATTCGTGAACATTGCCGTGGTGGATGGAGATCCGAAGCAGGCCGCGGACATCGCCAATTCCGTTGCCGAATCGCTGAAGAACGTCATTGAAAGCGACCTGTACTCCGGAGATAAGTCCCCGGTGAAGCTTTCCATCGTGCAGAAGGCACAGGTCCCGACGTCTAAGTCTTCGCCGAAGACTGCCCTGTATTTGGCTGTCGGTGTGGTGCTCGGCATCATCATCGGCGTGTTCGCCGCACTCATCAAAGACCTCCTCAACACCAAGGTTGAAGAGACTTCCGACGTGCGCGGCATCGTCCGAGCATCCTCCCTTGGCTCCGTTCCGATGGACGCTTCGCTTGATGATAAGCGTCCGGTGCTGGTAAGCCAGCCTAACGGCGCTATTGCCGAGGAATTCCGCCGTATCCATACGAATATCGACTTCCTGCAGACCGACCGCACCGAAGGCGTGGGCCAGCTGCTTGTCATCACGTCTGCGCAGCCGTCCGAAGGCAAGACCACCATGTCCATTAATACTGCAGTGGCCCTTGCTGAAGATGGTGCGAAAGTACTGCTTATCGACGCTGATCTCCGCCACCCGTCCGTTGCTCACCACTTGGGCATTGAAGGTGCCGCCGGTCTGGCGCACGTGCTGTCCGGACAGATGGGCCCGAAGGACGTGGTACAGAGCTACTGGAAGCCGAACCTGCACATTCTGCCTGGCGGCAAGAGGCCGGCGAACGCTGGCGTGCTGCTGGGTTCCGAAACCATGAAGCTCATGGTGGAGCAGGCGCTCACCCAATACGATTACGTGATTATTGATACCGCCCCGTTGACGGTGTCCAACGATGGCGCGGTATTCGGCCGTTGGGCCAAGGGCCTTCTGCTGGTGGTCAGCCGCAACGTGTGCGAGAAGAAGTCCCTGCAGGAGGCGGCCGACACGCTCGCCACCGCGCAGGTGCCGGTACTTGGCTTCATCTTCAATCGTGCAGATCCGAAGAAGACCAATACGCATTCCAATTATTACTATTACTATGAGGATGGTGCGCCGCGCAGCAGCCATCGCGCGAAGGGGAAGAAGCGGCACTGATGGTTCCCTTCTCCATGGAATGAGGGGTGTATGGCAACTGAGAACGATGATTCCCAGTCTATGAACGGTATTTTGTCCAACATATCTCGGGATGTGGTGGACACCAGCTGGGATATTCCTCCGCTGACCTTCCCCAAATTGCAGCCTACCGATTCGGAAGAAGCCGATGGTGCGGATGAGGCTTCGCTTGCTGAGCCCCGCACCATCGCTTCCTCCGTGCCTGCGCAAACGGAACAGCCGGTTTCGGCTGCGCCAACAATCGCGGATATTCCCAGTATGCCGCTCGACACCATCGATTTCGATGATGCGGTTGCACCGGCCGATGCCGAGGAAACCGCCACTCTGCCACCCCTCGTCTCTTCGACAGATGAACAGGACGCCGAAGCGACTCAGGCCTTTGATACATCAGGTGGCATAACCGACCTAGAGGAACTTGCCGCGGAAGATCCGGAACATGATCCGCTGAAAACCATTCCGGTCGCACCGAAAGAGCCATCTGCGGACAAGCGAAAGATTATTGCCATTGTCGCTGCGATTGCGGCAGTGGCGGTTGCTGTCGCCGGCGTCATCGTGGTACGCAATCGTATCAATTCGAAAGAACAGCGTGCGGCAGTGGTGGTATGTGAGAAGGCGAAATCCAAATACTCCAAAGCCAACGAAAAACTGCAAAACGCCATCGAACAGGCAACTAGTCTGCAGGGCACTGCGGCAAACCAGGTGGCGGATGCCGCCACAATCGACCAGCTCACTCAGGTCGTGACCAAGGCGCAAAACCTCAAGACGGTCGGCGGATGTTCGGTGTTGCTGTCCGAAACCACACTGCGTGCGCACGCTCGTAGCATGAGCAAGCAGATTAGCGATATCAAAGATCAGACCAAGGCCGTTTCCGCAGCGGCCACAGCTGTGGCCGCCAGCAAGCGAGCTTTGGAAGTGAATAAGACGACTGCCGCGTTGCAGAAGGCCATTGCTGACGCAAAGACGTTGCTTGACGGTTCTGCAGGCCAGGTTGCGGACGAGTCGACACGTGACGCGCTTGCCAAGGCGATTGACGCTGCCCAGAAACTCCTTGATGGCAAAAGCACTGATGTTACGGCCATGCAGAACGCTTCGAAGGTGATTTCCTCGACTTCCGACGGCGTAAACAAGTCTGTGGCGGAGCAAACTGCGGCCAATGCCCAGTCGAATACCAATTCGAATACCAATAACGGCACTACGAACCGGCGCTACACATATACGTGGCAATTTGGTCCGGGCTCTGGAAACGGTGTGAACGGTGGTGGTTCGACCGGCGGTAATGGTGGTTCGAGCGGCAATAACAATGGTGGTTCGAACGGCAACGGTAACGGTGGTTCGACCGGCGGTAACGGCGGTTCTAACGACGGTAATGGCGGTTCAACCGGTGGTAATGGCGATTCGAACGGCAACGGTGGTTCAACCGGCGGTAACGGTGGTAATGGCGATTCGAACGACAATGGCAATGGTGGTTCGGACGGCGGTAACGACAACTCAGATACAGGTACTGCTGGCGAATAAGCCATACCGGAGAAGGATTTGGATATAGCGAATGGTGCCCCCATAGGTCCCTCTTAATTTCTGGGGGGGGGGGCTGTGGTAAATTGTTTGCCGTATGCAGCTGAAGGGGAGGGAGATACATGCAAGGCGTGAATACCGGTGAATCCGGCGCACCAAACGGCGAGCAAGGTATGAGGACTCAAGAGATTCATATCGTCTCGTCCAATGCGCATCGACAGGCATACGCGTCCATGCAGAATCAGCGTCTGCAAAAGCAGTTCGAGCCGATGACTTTTTCCAATACCCCGTTTCCTGCGGAAAAGGAAGGACATAGGCGCGGCAAGGCTGAATCGACTCCCCGGTGGCGTTTCGCCTTCGTCGCCAGCCTGATCGCCATCGATTTGGCAGTGATGCTGCTTTCGTTGACCGTCAGCCTTGTAATCAACGGTGCTGCTTTCGATGCCATCGGCGATGTGATGCCGTTTTGGCTTTTCCTCATTCTGTTCAGCCTGATTTGGTTGCTGTGCTTGGCATTCGCGGGCACATACCACCGCCATGTTATGGCGGACGGCTATGAGCTGTATGCCAAAATCATCAATGCGTCGTTGCTGACCATCATCTCATACTGCAGCCTTGCATTTATTTTCAAACTTGCATTGCCCCGTACTGCGTTGATTATCGCGCCAGTCATCGCCTTCTTCTTGGATATCATCGCACGTTGGCAGATGCGTCAAGCGTTGCATCGTCACCGCAGCAAAGGCTCTTGCAAGTATAGAACGGTGGTCATCGGATCTTCCGATGGCATCAACAAAGCCTTGCAGACCATGCGCAACTGCATGAATTGGGGGTACGAACCAGTTGCTGTATGCCCAATTGAAGCGGATCCAACTTCAAAAGATGCTTATGTGGTTACCTCATACACACCGGATGCCAATATCGAAGGCTCCAGCAAACTCAAAGTGATTCCTTTCAACTCGGCATTCCCGCGCATTTGCGAAAGCCTCGGCGTACAGGAAGTCTATGTGGCTGACGTGCTTTCACGCGATTCCGAAATGCTGCATGGTCTGTCTCTTGCGGTGGAGTCGCTGGGCATGGAACTTGCCTTGGCGGTCTCCCTGGCGGATGTGAGCGGTCACCGTTTGTATCTGCGAAACACCACGGAGCAGCCGGTTCTGTTGGCTTCTCTGCCGCAGTACACGGGAGCTGCGAATATAATCAAGCGTTTGCTGGACATCATCGGTTCACTGTGCGCGCTGATTATTTCTTCTCCGATTCTTCTCGGCGTCGCCATCGCCATCAAACTTGATGATGGCGGTCCGGTGTTCTTCTCTCAGACCCGTATCGGGCTGCACGGCAAGCCGTTCAAAATGTATAAATTCCGTTCCATGGTCACCAATGCTGAGGAGCTGAAGAAGAAACTCGCTGAGGAAACTGGGCAGGAAGACCGGTTCATCTTCAAAATGAAAGATGATCCGCGTATCACCAAGGTAGGTCACTTCATCCGTAAGACTTCTTTGGATGAGTTCCCGCAGTTCTACAACGTGCTCAAGGGCGATATGTCTCTGGTCGGTCCGCGCCCGGCATTGCCGGAAGAAGTGGCCCGCTATGGTTCCCTATATTCCGCCCGACTGCTGGTCAAGCCGGGCATCACCGGTCCGTGGCAGGTGTCCGGCCGGTCCGATCTTTCACAGGAGCAAAGCGAATATTTGGATGTCTCCTACATTGAGAATTGGTCCATCGCTGGCGATCTTGCGATTCTTGCCAAAACCGTGATGGTAATCTTCACTGGCCGTGGATCGTACTGAGCCAATAAGTGGGTTCTCTGCGTTTTTCCCTCTGTTCTTGTGATGGAACAGAGGGAAACTTTGTTTGGAGACCGAAAAAGGGGTGCCATGTGGCACAATAGTGCGCTGGAATAGTCAAATTGAATGCTTAATGATTTGAGGAGCAAAGCATGGGGCAACATGCTCAAACAATACGGGAAAAGCATACGGCACGGAACGTGACGCTTATTGTACTTGCGGTGCTGGTTGTGCTACTCGCCATCGCCGCAGCGTTCGGTATGCAACTGTATAAGCAGGCAAAAAGCGTCAAGGCACACGAATCGCAAGCCATATCCTCACTATCCGCAATCAATGACCCCGCCAAGCTCAAGGATGCCGCCGCGTCGCAGGCGTCCATCGTGCAGGCTCAGCAACAGACAGCGCAGGCCAAGCAGATTGCGCACGGTTCACTATGGAACGTGGCCGCGAAAATGCCGTTCGTCGGCAGTGACATCGCCACTGTGC
>ERZ1034915.1461-NODE-1461-length-12843-cov-5.908664_pt1 | contig 12843 bp, 6 predicted proteins | sample MGYA00520592_ERZ1034915 | MGnify/ENA primary metagenome ERZ1034915 (study PRJEB33766, sample SAMN09781787) | gut metagenome | biome: gut microbiome | host: Homo sapiens | place: Madagascar | study: EMG produced TPA metagenomics assembly of the PRJNA485056 data... | reverse complement strand
CTCAAATAGGGTGGTTAGAATGACGATTTCAAAGAATTATGGGACGGCACTGAAAGCAGGTCGTAAGCATTTCACACTGATCGAGCTTCTGGTCGTTATCGCAATTATCGCAATTCTGGCAGGAATGCTGTTGCCGGCACTGAACAAGGCACGTAGTGCGGCACGGAAAGCTACCTGTACCAGTAACCTCAAACAAATTGGACTGGCCCTCGCCAGTTATGTTGATAACAACCAAGGCTTCATTCCGCGTTTCAGCTATAATTGGAAGGCACCTTATATTTTTCAGATTCTCGCCGCAGAAGGCTTGGGATCTTCAGAATGGAAGGATGTTACTATCGAAGTGCCAGCGGAAGGCTTCTCCGAAAATCACAATAAGATGTTCCGCTGTCCATCTGTGAGAGAAAGTCCATTGCAAGTCGGACCTCGAAATAATATTGGTGACTACGGAGTGAATACTTCGCATCCTCGATGGACCTCAGCCAATCAGATTGACGGCGGAATCTTCACAACCAACAGTTTCAATAAGATCTCCAAAATCAAGAGTCCCTCAGCTTCATTTTCGTTTATCGATGCCGGAACCACCAGCAGACCGCAATCCGGTCACATTTATGTTCTGTGTCCGATCTGCAACTTCAATGGTAACCCCCGTTTCGACCCCCGACACGGCGGCGGTAGCAATATTCTCTATTTCGATGGTCACGTAAGCTGGATGAATGAAGGTGCGATCAGGAGCGATGAGATTCTTTGGCTCCATAATGAAGCAGCAACGCTCAACTGATTTTTGAGAATGATGCAGAAAAAAATTCAAAAATTCACGCTTACAGAACTGGTCATTGTCGTTGCTGTGACCGCAATTCTCGCCGGAATGTGTATTCCGGTGCTGAACCGGGCGCAGGATGCGGTCAAGACCGCCGCCTGCGCAAACAATCTCAAGCAGATCGGTATTGCACTGGCTTCCTACGCCAAAAACAATGACGGATATCTGCCGCTCTTTGCGCAGAAAGATTGGAAGCCGCCGTTTCTCTTTCAGCTGCTTGCTTCCGAAAATGAGACCGGAAGCCTTGACAGCTGGCGCAACTACGGAAAATATAAAGCGGACGGCGATTACACCGGAAATGACAACAAACTTTTCCGGTGTCCGTCGATCGCTGAAAGTCCCTACGGCCTCACAGCGAGACAGCAGTATTCGGATTATGCGATCAATCAGACGCACCCGAAGTTCAAAAAGGATTATCCCAATGACTCCGGGGTATTCTCGACGAACATGCAGAAAAAATTGAGTTTTGTCCGTCTGCCCGGCCAGACGCTTGCGCTGATCGACGGTGCGGCGGTCAAAGCGCATAAAAGCTGTAATTTTGTCACGTGTCCAATCTGTGTCAAAAACAGCAATACGGTTTTCGATCCCCGCCACAATGACGGGAGTAACATCCTTTATTTTGACGGCCATGTAGAGTGGCTTTCCTCCGGTTCGATCCGGGAAAATCAGATCCTCTGGGGCCATGACGAAGCGGTAGCATTTGTAAAGTAGTTTCCACACGATGAAAAGCGTATTTTTTCTGACAATTCTTTTTTGTGCAGTTCCGCTCTTTGCCGATCTGCCGTCGCAGGTCGGAGAACCTGTCAAAGTCACTGCAACACTCAACAAACCCGGTGCGGTCTACCGTACGGGCGAAGAGATCCTTGTGACGCTCGGTATCCGGCAGAAGGGCGGAATGACAAAGGGCAACTTTCTTGATTACCGTCTCTATATTGACGGGAATTTACAGGAACGCAAAACCGTTTCCGCTGACAAGGATCACACGATTTACCTTACGCTTGAAAAGCCAGGCTGGGTTTCCGTGGTCGCAGCGGCACTCGACAGTGCCCGAAAAGAAATTCCGTGGAAATATGCATCGAAAAACCGCTGGTCTCCCGAAATCGCCGGGGTCTGCGAAGGCATCGGTGCTCTGGTTGAACCGGAGCGCTTCACCCCCGCCCTCCCCGAACCGGAAGATTTCACAGCCTACTGGCAGAAACAGCGCGAGGAACTGGCGCGCGTGCCGATGAATGTCCGGTACACCGAGCTAGATACGCCGCCGGAGTTCGCCGATATCCGTTTTGCAGATGTCAAGGCCGACTGCGCCGGAGGCACACCGATGACCGGATATCTCTGCATGCCTAAGAAAGCCGCACCGAAATCACTCCCGGCGATCGTCTACTTCCGCGGCTGGGGGTTCTACAGCTCCGTCCCGCACTTATTCACGGGCAAAACCGCGATCGCCTTTGAACTCAATGCCCACGGTATCGAAAACGGACGCGACCGCGATTTCTACAAAGCATATTTCCGCGGACACCTCGGCAACTACCAGCATCTCGGCAAAACAGAGCGTGACAGCTACTATTTCAGAGGGATCTATTTCCGGGTGATGCGGGCGCTCGAATATGTCAAAAGTCTGCCGGAATGGAACGAACGCGATCTCTTCGTCTACGGCGGCAGCAAAGGCGGTGCTCAGGCGCTCGCCGCTGCCGGACTGGATGAAGATGTATCGCTCTGCGTTGCGTTTGTACCGGCGATGTGCGATCACGCCGGAGTGCTCGCGGGCCGTCAGTCCGGCTGGCCCGAACTCTATACGGCTAGGGAGGGGAAACCCTCTGATGAAAAAGTTGCCGCTACGGCACAATATTACGACAATGTGAATTTCGCACGGCATATCCAGTGTCCGGTCTACCTTTCGACCGGGCTGGCGGATGATGTCTGCGCACCGAGCTCCGTATACACCGTCTACAACACGCTGAAAGGGGAGAAACATATCGAACTTTTCCCAATCGGTAAACACAATTCTAAGATCCCGGCCGGTGTCCGGGCAATGCAGAAAGTCCTGAATCCGTAAAAACGGACAAATAATATTGAAATACCGGCTGCTGCTGTGTAAAAATTTTATGCGTGACACAATGAAAAGCCACAAGAAAAAACGTCTCGTCTTTATCAACAACCACTTCGATCTTTTCTGGCGGCGCGCCGCAGAACGCCCCATCCCCTTCGAGGGGAAAAATTTCGCGCCCTACAGTCAGATTCAGGATACTTATTTAAGGGATCAGCTCGCGCTTGCACGGCAGATTCCTGATTACAAATTTGAAGTCGAGAGCGTGACCGTTCTGCGCGGATGTCTCTCTCGTCACCCCGGGTGGCTCCCCGAATTGCAGAAGCTGGCTGCAGAAAAGCGGTTCACCGTTTCCGGAGCAGGTGAAAATATCGTTGATTCCAACCTGATCAATGGCGAATGTATCATCCGCAACTATCTTCTGGGCTATCTCTGGGTTGAGGAGAATCTCGGCAGAAAAACAAAGCTCGCCGTCCGCAATGATGCGTTCGGCAACAGCGCCCAGCTGCCGCAAATCCTGCGCGGCTGCGAAATCGAACGCGCAACCGGGTTTCACTACTCCGTTCCCGACGGCACGCTCTGGCGCGGTCTTGACGGCACGGAACTTTCGCTTGCAAGTCTGCCCGAGTGTGGTAGAGCGCACGCAATCTCCAAACTCCGCCCCTGCCCGGATTGCAATGGCAATGGCTGTGAAACGTGTGAAAATACCGGCATGGAGCTCCGACGCTGTCCGCCGCCGCCGCTCGAAAAAATTGAAAAAGAAGCCAAAGCGGGCATTATCTATCTTGCTCCGGAAGAAATGCTGCCCTATCTGGAAATCGATGCGTGGCGCAAAGAACTTTCGGCACACTTCGATGTGGAGTTTGCACTCGGTGAAGATGCCGATGCGTACCTCCCAGCCGATGCCGGGGGTAAACGTCTTTCCGGAACCGATCTCAACCCGAATAATACAGGTTGTTATGTCAGCCGCATCAAACTCAAGCAGACCTGCCGCCGCCAGGAGTATGAACTTCTCGCTCTGGAAACGCTCTGTGTCGCCGCACGCAACGCCGGGAAATCCTACCCGGCAGCGGAACTCAACGCGATCTGGCGCGAACTTTTGCGGACCCAGTTTCACGACTCTGTAACGGGGACGATCGTCGATTCTGCGTATGAGGAGCTGTGCGAGATCCAGGCGGAAATCGACCGCCGCATTTCAACTCTGCGCACCGAAATCCTTGCGGCTCTGACTGTTGACGGCACTGGAAAAATTACCATTTTACAGCTCCACGGTTCGCCCTTCAGCGGTGTTGTTTCCGCCGATATTGACCTCAAGGGGGCACGATCCGCCGCGCTGACCGATTCCAGAGGCAATGCCTTGATGCTCTACTCTGCCGAGGCGCTTGAAAACGACCTCACACGGCTGAAGTTCCACATCAGCGATCTGCCGCCCTATTCGGCGGAAACTGTGACGGTGAAACCGGTTGCCGCCGCCCCGGAAACGCTCCATACACAGAAAATGGAGATCAAAAATCAGAGATTCTGCATCATTGCCGATGCCTGCGGCATCACTTCGATCTTCGATCGGAAACTCGGTGCGGAGCTCTGCCGCGCCGGAGAATACCACATCGGCGAAGCGATCCTCGAAAGCGATGAGGGTTCACCGTGGGCGACGCTCAAAAATTCGATGGAGCGTTTCCCGGCCGGCAATATGAAATATCTCGAAACCCTCGAAAGAAGCGGCGAAAAGATCATGCGGTTTGATCTCTCCATAGAGGAACTGACTTTTGCCGGAGCTTCGCCGTTTGCCGCCACACTGGATGTCATTCTGCGCGACAGCGCGGAACGGATCGACTTCAAAGTGAACGTCTCACGCTGGGATGCAGCAAATGCGAGAATCCGCATTGCATTTCCACTCCCATTCAAGGGAGCGCAGTTCTGCGAGATCCCCTACGGCACACTCCGGCGGGAAGTCTACAAACCCGTCTTTTCGTGGAACGGTGCGACCGGAGACTGGCCGGCACTCAACTGGAGCGGTGTGGAAGGCTCGAGCTATTCGGTAGCGCTCTTCAACCGCGGTACGCCCGGTTACAAACTCGAAGATGTGACGCAAGGCGGCTCGCTGCTGTTGCTTTCGGTGCTCCGCAGTCCGGTGATCCCGACTTTTCTGCACGAACCGTGGGATTATTCGATGACTGCGTTTTACGGCATGCGCGATGTCGGAACGCACGCTTTTGAATTTGCATTGACCTCTTATGACGGTCCATTCGCACAATCGTCTGTGACCGCCGATGCCGAAGCGTATACGGCGGGCGTTCTCGCGGTCTCGGGAGAAGTGATGTTTTCCGGTATGGCACAGCTTCAATCGGAATGTGTCCGGCTTGCATCGGTCAAAATGGCGGAAACAGGCAACGCGCAGATCCTCCGTCTTGCCGAGTACCGCGGCACGGGCGGAACAGCAACGATCCGGCTACCGGAAGGTGCGGCTGCCGTCAGCCGCGTCAATCTTCTGGAGCGGAACGGAACAGTTCTACCGGTTCAGCAAAACAGCATTGAGATCAGCATAAGACCGTGGGAGATCGTCACTCTGCGGTGCGAATATGAAACAACGCAGGAGAATACGGCAAAATGACCGGATCGATATTACTCAACGGGGAATGGGAACTCGCGTGGGCGGAAGGGTATCAGCTCCATCATCCCAGCTTCGCCATGGCCAAGGAAAAAGGTTCCAAAGCATTTCTGAAAGCGCAGGTCCCGGCCCCCATCCACCGGGTGCTGATAGATCACGGATTGATCGATGACCCGAACATCGGCTTGAATTCCCTCAAATGCCGCTGGGTCGAGGAGATGTTCTGGGTCTACCGGCTCGAATTTGAAGCACCCGCCGAGGCGCTGGATCAATGCGTACGGCTGACCTTTCAGAAACTTGAGCTTGATGCGGAGATCGAACTCAACTGCGTTCCGGTCGGCACACACGCCAATGCACACCGCGAAGCGCGTTTCGACCTTACCGGGAAACTCCGGCCCGGCAAAAACCTGCTCGTTGTGAAACTCTCCAGCGGCATGCACAGCGCCGCTGACAAACCTGCAACCGGTTATCATGCCGGAGACACGGCATTTCTGACCAAGCGTCACTGGCATAGACATCCGCAGTGTCAGAGCGGCTGGGACTGGCAGCCGCGGCTGGTCAACGTCGGAATCCTCGGCGATGTGGAACTTGCGTGGAGTTGCGCTCCGTTCCTCGAAGAACCCTCCGTCGTCACATTGCTTGACGCGGATCTCAGACACGCGGAAATGCAAGTCGGCGCAACGCTGGTCTCCTTTGCGGAAACTCCGGTCGATGGCCGCCTCACGGCAACGCTCCTCGAAACTGGAGACACAGTAACGCAAACCGTCACGGCGGCAAAAGGCGAAATCCGGCAGCTGCTCGGACTTTCCATCGAAAATCCGTGGCTCTGGTGGCCGGCCGGACACGGTGAACAGTTTCTCTATCACGTCGAACTCAAATGGGAAGCGGTCGGAGAAGTCAGCCAAACCACGATGACCACCGGCATCCGCCGGGTCGAGATCGATCAATCCGAACATCCCGACTCCGGGAGATACTGCATATTAAAGGTGAACAACCGCCCGATCTTCGCACGCGGCGGCAACTGGGTCCCGCCGGATATGCTCTACAGCGAAGTCACGCCGGAGCGTTATCAGCATCTGGTCAGACTGGCGCTCGAAGCGAACTTCAACATGCTCCGCATCTGGGGCGGCGCTTCGTTTGCCGACCGCGCCCTTCTGGAAGCGTGCGATAACTCCGGCATCATGATCTGGCACGACTTCCTTTTCGCCTGTGCCCAATATCCGCTGCACGATCAGGTCTTGCTCCGTGAAGTTCATCAGGAAATCCGTCATGCGGTGCGGATCATGTCGGTGCATCCGTCGCTTCTGGTCTGGTGCGGCAACAATGAAATCGATGAAAACGACTGGGATTTCTATATGAAAGCCGATCCGTCGCGCCAGCACTATGTGCTTTTCCATCTGGATATTCCGCGCATTATGAAAGCGGAGGATCAATCCAAAATTTACTGGCCTGCCTCGCCGTGGTCACCGGATATTCTGCCGCCCAATGACCCGACTGCAGGCGACCAGCATCCGTGGCAGGTCTCGCTGAAGCTCCCCGGTGGCGCGGACTGGTGGCTCTACCGTGAACGTGTCGACCGTTTCCCGAATGAAGGCGGTGTACTCGGTATGTGTCCGGCCTCGTCGGTGCGGCGTTTCCTCGCCGGAAACGAGCGCAGGCTCTTTTCTCCCGCCTGGGAACATCACGACAACCCGTTCGCCGTTGCCGACTGCGAACCAGGCAGCACGGGACATGCCTATCAGACTGTTCAGCTCTGGACCGGTTTCAAGCCGGAAGAAATGGATTATGAAAAATATGCTTTCGTCAGCGGACTTTTGCACGGCGACGGTCTTTCGGAATACATCACAAACTACCGCCGGAGAATGTTCAACTCCGCCGCCGCTGTATTCTGGATGTACAACGATTGCTGGCCGACACTGCACAGCTGGTCGATCCTCGACTATTACTGCAAGCGCAAACTTGCCTATCATCCGGTGCGCCGCGCTTTCAATCCGGTCACAGTCGTCGTAAGTTCCGATGCGGAGACGGTCACTGTCCACGGGGTCAATGATACACCGGAAATCCGAACGTGTGAAGTGCGTTTCGGCATTTTCGCGCTTGCCGGCGGAATGAAACTTGACCGAACGCTCCCGGCGGAACTCCCTGCCAACGCCTCCACCGTGCTGGCGGAATTTCCGCTTTCCGTCTGGCAGGAGGCTGGATTGAAAACCCACGGCTGTTTCGCAATGCTGATCGATGAAACTGGCTGCAGTGCATGGCATCGGCTCTTTCTCGAACGCTTCAAGGATCTTGAATTTGCCTCTCCTGCTGTCAGGATTTCCCGCGACGGCGAATACGCCGTGCTCGAATCGGATGTTTTTGTCTGGGGGGTCTGTCTCGATCCGGAAGGGGAATTGCCGCTGGCGGATGACTGTTTCGATCTTCTGCCGGGAGTGCCTTACCGCGTCAAATGGAATTTTGCCGAATATGGCGAACCATGCGTGTTAAAGTGCGGCAGCCGTGATGCCGTCAAACAAAATCCATAAATAGAAATGAGGTTGAAAATGAATTGGGGAAAATTTTCGCTTTGGGCGCTTTTGGCGGCAAATGCCTACATGCTTGCCGCCGCCGAGAAAACGTTTGAACTGGATGTTTCCAAAGGATTGACCGCCTCTTTCTCCAAAGGCAAGGCCGAACCGTTGAAAATCGGCAACGTTGCGGAACGTCCGGGAATCGACGGCGGCAAAGCGGTCCACATCCCGAAAAAGGATGGATTTCTGCTCTATTCTCTGAAGGATAATTTTCCGGCCAAACGCGGTACGATCCTTTTGTGGCTGAAACCCGACTGGACCTCGGAAGGAGTCCGCCACTGGGATTCGGCATTCCGCGGAATTTTCAGCACCGCCGAAGGCGGCAACAGCCCAGGACCTTCCAAACTCAGCTATGGCAACCAGCTCGGAGCGGCACAGTATGGCGTCGTTCATTTCCACTGGGGCGGCGAACAACAGAATCTCGTCTGCTGGGAATCGCGCCGTCTTTATCCGGCTGGCATCTGGCAGTGTTACGCTTTTACCTATGATGCTTCCGGCAAAGGACTTGGATACTATCTCAACGGCCAGTTCCTGCATTCGACCAACAAAAATATGCCGCGTTCCTTAGGAAGCGCCGACAGCTTCTACGTCGGCAGTGCGAACTTCCACGGCAACAACCGCACCGGATACGAAGGCTCTCTTGCCCGGGTCGAGATCTATAATGATATTCTCACGTTGGAGGAGCTCCGCAAAATCAGTTATCAGTACCTCCCCGGAGCGCTGGAAGTGAAATTGGCCGATCCGGTCTCGTTTCCGGCAAAAACTCCGGTCAAGCGGAATTTCGTCTGCACCAACCACGCAGATATCCCGGTTGCGCGTGAACTGAAATTCATCGCGACCTTCGGCGAAGGCGCTGTGACCGCCAATGAAACGCGGAAGCTTGAACTCGCGCCAGGCGAGAGCCGCACCGAAACATTCCAATTCCAATATCCTGCCGCCGGAGAAGGCACATTTGAGCTTTCCGTGGACGGAACTCCGGTCAGTCGGATCATGGTTTACGCGATCGATCCCGTGCCACTGCGCGATTCGATGCCGCTTTCTGCGGATGGCAAGACAAAAGAAAAATTGATCGCAACGATCGATTGTTCTCAGGAATACGGTGCTGATACCTTCCGCGATGACGGCGCGACAAAGGCGGTGCGTTCCAGCTTAGGCGCGTGGCGCGAAGCATTCAGCGGCAAGAAGCTCTGCGGATTCATCTACCGCTTTATGTCGATCCCCAATCCCGACCGTCCGCACTGGCTCGAGATCGAATATCCCGACAACGCCCAGCGTCAGTTTTATGTCGCAGCATTTCAGGAAAAAAACGGCAAAACACTCGTCAACGACGGCAACCTCGATACCATCGGCGTACTCACCGGCGGCATGCACCCCGTAACCAATACAATGCAGAAAAAGCGGCTGCTTTTCTGGCCCTCGACGCCCAATCTCACAGTGGGCTGTTTTGCCCATGCGTTTTATGAAGGGGATCAGGGGCCGGCACTGGCAAAAATTTCGCTCTATGAGATCGAAGAACTGCCGCAGCTGAAACTCAATCTGCCGGAAAAATCCAGACAACGGCAAATCGGTGTCTGGCAGGAAGATCCTTACATGCCAATGGCGATCTGGTTCAACCGCACCGACGGCGCAAATCAGAACCGCGCATTCTGGAGCGAGAAATGGGACCGCATGGCCCAATATTTGCTTTACACCGGCCAGAATCTTTGTCCGATGCCGGTCTTCAGCTACCTCGGCGATGCCTGCGAAACGGAAAGCTACATGTCCGGCTGGGATGAACTCGGCGCACAAATCCTTGAACGAGAAAAACTCGGATTTGTCGCCACCATTCAGGATATGGGCATTTGTTCCCATCCGGCAGTCGCTGGAGCCGGCGGCATCGCACGACGTATCGGGCTGGAAAAACTCAGTTGGACGGTCGAAGAGGCGCTCGCCAGAGGAGAAAACTCTCTGGAACGCTTTGTCAACGACAATCACTGGTCCGCCTCCGGCAACGGGCGCAACTACCCGCGGTTAAATCCGTTGCACCCCGTCGTGCAGGAGGCGTATGCAAGCGTCATCACTGAATATGCACGCAAGTTTGCCCCGTATGAAAGCTTCAAAGGTCTGACCTTCATCCTTGCCGATTCGTGGTCAAGCGTTTTTTACCGCGATCTCAGCGAAGGGTATGAAGACTGGACGATTCGCCAATTTGAGAAGGATACGAAAATCCGCGTCCCCGTGCCGTCCGATGCGCGTGACCGCTTTGCAAAACGCTATCAATGGCTGATGAAGAATGCGAAAAACCAATGGATCCGGTGGCGCGTCGAAAGGCTCTCTGCATTCTATAAAAAGATGGTTGCGGCACTTCAGAGGGAAGCGCCCGGCAGATTGATTTCCTTTGTGACACGCATTTCCGAAGAGGATTTCGTCAACTATCCCGAGAACCGCGATCTGAAACAAGTATGGCTGGAACGCGGGGTGGATTTTGAAAAGATCTCCGCGATCAGCGGTTTGCACTTTCCTGCCCCGGCTGTACGTCCGAATGTGGAACGCGCCGGGATCAACACCCCTGTCCGCGAAAAGGGCACTCTGCGCAACGCGCGTTTCTACTCGTTTTCTCCGGAACTGGCAGAACTGAAAAGCCGTTCGGCGGCATTGATCCACGCCAGCAATCTTGAGACCTATTCCGGCTACGCTTCCGAACAGGTCAAGAGTTATTTTCTGCCGCGCGACAGCGAGGGCACGCCGGTCACCAATCACCGTTCATTCGCAACTCCGCTGCCGAACAATCTGTTCGCGCCGGAATACCTGATCCGGCTCATTGCGGATTTCGACCCGGCACTTGTGCTGAATGGCTGGTGGGGCAATCCCGATAACGGCACGATCGACACCTTTCTGCCGGTTTACCGGACATTCCGGGCGATTCCCGACATTCCGTTTGCCAAAATTCCCGGCATCAGCGATCCGGTGCAGGCGCGTTATGCGGCGGATAACGACCTCGCTTACCTGATGCTGGTCAACCGTGAGAGTTATCCGGTCAAGCTCGAACTCGCTTTCGATCAGCCTTTGCAGAGTTTGCGTGACATTGCCGATGAAAAGAAAATAACGCTCGAAAACGGCAACCGGCTCGTTTACACCATGAAGCCTTATGAGCTTCTCTGCCTTACAAATGAAAAACCATTCGCAGTCAAACAGGCCAATATCATTATACCGGTTGAGATCGTTGCCGGACTGCAAAAGCAGATCGACTTCCTCGAACAGTGCATCGCTGTACTGCCCAAAGAAAAAAGCAAGGCGGATAAACTCCCCTTCTTCCTTGCTGAAGCGAAAAAGGCGATGGCGCAAAAAGCTTACTCCAGGCTGCATTATCTCTTTGATTGTCAACCGGTCAGCACCTATATGAAAAAACTTGCCGGAGAGCCGCTTACGGCAGGAGAGATCAAACTTCTGCCGGATGCTGCCGGGAAACCGCAGCTCACGCTGCTGCTCCACAACGAAACACCTCAACTCCTCAATGCCACGCTTCAGGCGAAGCTCGAAGGAGCCGGAACCGGAATGCCGATCAGGATCACTCTTCCGCCACTCAGCAAAAAAATCGCGGATCTGCCGCTCGCCGGATCCGTAAAACCCTTCTCGGCGACGGATGTTGAAATCTCCGTCAAAACAACAGAAAAGAGCTTCACGATCTCCCGCCGGGTGCTGACACCGATCACCGTTGAAAACGGCAAATGGACCGAGGAGTTCCCCATCGGCAAAAAACGCGCGACCTTCGCCCTCAAGCTCGAAGACGACGTTCTGCTGGTGCGGACAAAAGCCAAAGACGGTTTGCGGATTCACGGTCCCCAACTCTGGACCAGCGCCTGTATCGAGATCTACACCGACTTCGATCCGCGTTTCGGCATGGCGAGTGCCAAACCGCAACTCTTTCACAGCAAATGCCAGCAGCTCGGAATCCCCGGTTACACTTCGGGAAAAGTCCAGCCGGTATTGCTGCGTTCCGGCAAGTCAGTCGATCCCGGCAAGATTACGGCGGAAGTTTCCGATCTGCCGGGCGGTTATGAGACCCTGACCCGTATTCCTTTAAGGGAAGAGCTCAACGATTCGGTCGCCGGCAAGAATATCGCACTTGCAGTCGCGGTGGACTGGATCGACGGCGGCGGCACGCGGTGCGCGGCCGGGACCGCCTCCAATGAATACTGGCGGAGCCGGGCGGAATTCACCCCGGTCCATTTTGCAAAGGATGTCCGGTAATGTCGCGCCTTTTCCTTTATCTCCTTACATCCCTTTTCTGCGGCGTTCTTTGCGCCGCAGAAGAAGATCGGGAGCTGCTGCAGTTCTTCGACATGCTCTATGAAACGACACCGGAAGATGTACCGGAGCGTTTCTACGTCAATGTTTCCGTCTCGCCGGAAGCCTTTCAATACCGCCGGGTGCTGAAAGGCAGTTACAAAGCCGGAGAAACAGAAACCGCCGCCGCCCGTAGAGAGCTCTGTGCGATCCGTGACCGGATTCTGGAAGGGCGGCGCTGGCCGCACAAAAAACGCGAAGAGTTCTTCATTCCGTTCGTACGCACCGTCCCCGCCTTCGGCAAAGCATGGCAGGAGGGCGTAACGATTCAAAACGAATTTGCGCTGAGTTCGACCGAAGAGATCCCGAGCGGTATTCAATGGAGGATCTTCTACGATACGTCCGGAATCAACATTCAGGCCGAAGTACCGGATTCCGATTTGAAATCGCTTCCCTACGACGGCGCGACCGGACGTTTCCCGTGGCTAGCAGCCTGTCGGACTTAAAAGCAAGTTCTGCGAGAAAAATCATAGAAGCA
>ERZ1034915.1458-NODE-1458-length-12861-cov-8.711073_pt1 | contig 12861 bp, 36 predicted proteins | sample MGYA00520592_ERZ1034915 | MGnify/ENA primary metagenome ERZ1034915 (study PRJEB33766, sample SAMN09781787) | gut metagenome | biome: gut microbiome | host: Homo sapiens | place: Madagascar | study: EMG produced TPA metagenomics assembly of the PRJNA485056 data... | reverse complement strand
TGAGAAATAAATAAAAATGTATAATAAAGAATTATTTGAAAAATATCCATATGCATTTTCTCATGATGCTTGGACTGGAGAAGTTTGTTGTGAAGATAATACAAATGAACCTTACAGTTTAGATGAAGATATTCCAAAAGGTTGGTCAAAATTATTTTGGATGTGTATGGAAGAAATAAGAGAACCATTAGAAAAAGCTGGTTTGACAAATACATTTTATTTTGTTCAAGTTAAAGAAAAGTATGGTGAGCTATGTTTATATAATAATGGAGCAACAGAAGAGGTTTTAGATATAATTTCTAAATATGAATTTTTAAGTGGCTTTATTTGTGATAGATGTGGAAAACCTGCTGATTATCAAACACGAGGCTGGATTGAAAACATTTGCAAAAAATGTTATAAGGCACAATATAAAGATAAAGAAGAACCACGTTACCTTATAGAATTAGATTTAACTCCAATTAAGCTTAGATATATGGATGATAGATTTGTAGAAATGAAACAAGATTTTACTAACACTTGGGAACAGTATCTAAAAAACATTAAATAATTTAATAGTAATATAGAGAGTTGGTTAATTTTAGTTGACTAACTCTCCTTTTTATTATATAATATAGGTAGAAAATAAGAAAGATGGGTAGTAATTATGATAAATATGACTCCTGTAGAAAGTTCTAATATAGTTGCAATCGGTTACGGCGATAACACTTTATACGTAAAGTACTCTTCCGGTACGTACAAGTATGATAAAGTACCAAAAGAAGTTGCAGAGAAACTTTTCAAAGCAGATTCTAAGGGTAGGTTTATGAACGATTATATTAAAGGTAGTTACAACTGTACCAAATTAAACCTACCCCAAATTTAAAAATGTAAAATTCGATTTAATAATTTTTAATAAGGAGTAATTTTATATATGAGTACAAGATGTTTAATTGGAAGAAGAATAAAAGATAATAAAGTAGAATATATCTATTGCCACCATGACGGATATTTAGATGGAGTAGGAGAGATTCTTAAAACCCACTATACAAATGATAGTGTTATAGATAAATTGATGGCACTTGGAAACTTATCAGCCCTTGGTGAGATTGCAGAGAGTAATCCAAATCAATTTAATTTTACTGGTAAGATAGATTATAATCTCTGTGCCGCATACAGGGATAATGGTGATGAAGATGTAGATAGTAAAATTATCCCTGAGAAAGATTATATTGATAAATTAAATACAAATATTTGGATGGCATATCTTTACTTGTGGGATGGAGAAAAATGGTACTATTATTGTGAAAATGAATGGAGGGCTGTATGAGTAAATATCCTATTAATGATGAGTGGTCAACATATTATCAAACACTTGAACATATTAGAAGATCAGGGATTACTAATATGTGGGGTGCTGCTCCTTATCTTGCAAAGTATTGTAATATATCAGTAGAACTTGCCACAGATATTCTTCTTAGCTGGATTGAAAATTACAGTGAATTAAGTAAAAAGTTTTCTTGGAGGTAATTAAGTATGAAAAATTGGTATGAAGATTATAAAGATCTCAGAAGAGATATGATTAGACAAAATTTAGATGAAGTTCATTTTTATGAAGAGAATAAGAACATAGCCAAATCTAGTGATTGTAATTCTAAAAACTGTGATGAATATTTTGGACAATCTTATAAGATAGATCACAGTCAATTTGAAGGTAATTACGAAGAGGATAGAGATCATATTACTTCGGATGACGAGTGTTCTAGATGTCCTCATCAAGTAAATTGTTGTGGTCAATGTCAAGGTAATTATGAAGAAAATTAAATTTAAATATAAAGATGAAGTATATAAAAGTGCTTGGAATTTAATGAAGCAGCTTATAGAAGATGAATTAGTTACTTCTGTATTAGATTATGGAAGATCTGATTATATAGTAGAATTCTATCTTTTACAAGAAGATTATGAAAAGGGCTGCTGTGATTATTATATTGAGGATGAAGAAGAATTTATCTTAAAATTTAAAGATAAACTTGGTATAGAGGTTATTAATGAGTGAAATTAAATTTTTCGATGCTTTTTGTGACAGACCTTATGATATAATAGTAAAGGATAGTGATGGTAAATATTCTTATTGTTTGAGTACTGCTGATAAAGAAATTGCTATAAATGAAGCCACTATTTATTTGAAAACTTATAAATATGTAAAAGTAGTATATAGGCCAACAGGTGAAATTGTATGGGAAGCTGGAGATAAGCTTAAGAATAGGATAGCTACTTTAAGAAAGGGTGAATTAATCCAATTAAACGATGATTATATTTTAGAGCCATTGCAGTTAGCACTTGTTTTTAATTATCCAACACACATATCACTTGAAAATAATATTATAATTGGTGATGGTAAATCTATTTGTAAAGAGCTTATAAAAGAAAAAGCAAGAAGAGATTTAATTGATATTGAAAATCAAGTTAAAGAATTTATAAAAACCATAAACAAACTTAATGAAATTTTAGGAGAATAAGATGACATTTAAAGAAATAATAAAGGCGATAGATAAAATAGATGCAAGTTATCAAGATATAAGAATAGCTTTAGCTTTAGATGCTGAAGTAGATTTCGATTTAACAGATGAAGAGTTTAATAAATTGTGTGAATATGCTAAAAATGTGTTAGATAATTCTGATGTAGATGAGTATGCAATTGCAGAATGTATGGATGACCTGCTTAATGAAGAAGACAAAACAGTGGAAGAAATTCTCGAAATGGACGTGCATGATTTTGCAGATGAAGCAGCTGGTTGGATGGATTGGTGAAAAATATGACAGAATTAGAACATGATTTAGAATTAAGCCTTGAATGGTGGACGCCAAATCCATGCTTCGAGGATGATGCAGAAGTTGATTGTGAAGAAACAGCAAAGAATCTTTCTGAATTAGGCTATCAGAAAATAGTATGGCATGATATAAAGAAAGAATTGCCAGAGCGTAATAAATATTTTTTAGGCTACTGTACTTCAAATAACACCTTTGCAGTTGTTAAATGGGATCATGTCGATTGGTCTGATGATAATGAAATTTGTTATAATGTAGACTATTGGACAGAATTACCTAAAATTGAAATAGAGAGATAAACATGAAAGATATAGAATTAGCAAGAGATTTATATGAAACTTATCCAGGACCATGTAGATTAAAGGATTGTAGAGGCTGTAAATATTTTAATTACGATAATATCTGCTTGCAACTAAAACAAGCAGAAAGTTTAATTGCTAGAGGCTATCAGAAAATTAAGTGGCATAAAGTTTCTGAAGAAGATTTTCCACGTACTGGAACTAGAGTTCTTGGTTATTATATTAAAGATGGGCATGAGCTTTATGATGATTGTTATTATGGAGTTCCTAGTAAATCAAAATTTTCGAGAATTACTGCTTGGGGTGATAACGAAATAGTTGATGTTATTGCTTGGATGGAAATTCCAGAGTATAAAGGTTAAATATAAATAAAGATATGACAGAATTAGATTGGGCTGAAATTAGAAATATTATAGCTGTAGCTGGAGAAAAGTCTAACCTTATGTATATTATAGATGATTGTATTACAACTAATAAAAATATGTCTACTTTAGATTTAGCTGAGGAAATAGCTTGGACTATTTTGAAATCTGGATATACCTATTTAAAATGGCATAAAGTAAAGGATAATGACTTTCCGGATAACGATAGAGATATATTAGTTTACTATAGAGACTCACTTACTGGTGAATATAAGTGTGAATTAGCTTATTATAACTCTTCTAGTACTAGTTTTGTGTCAAGAAATATTGATTACACTTATATTTCATCTGTAATTGCTTGGATAGATAAACCAAAATATATGGAGTTTTAATGAAATTATATAGTGGTGACTGCTTAAAAATAATGCAATCTATAAAAGATAGTTCAATAGATCTTATTTTATGTGATCTTCCCTACGGATGCACTTCATGTTCATGGGACATAATCATTCCATTTGATAAGCTATGGGAACAATATAAGAGAATTATTAAACCTACTGGAAATATAGTTTTATTTTCATCTGGGTTATTCACATATAAGTTAATAGAAAGTAACATAAAAGATTTCAAATATAAACTTATATGGAAGAAAAATGTGCCTACTGGAATGAGCTCTGCTAAATATAGACCTATGAAATACTACGAAGAAATTTGTGTATTTAATTTTGGTAAAGTTTCAACATATAATCCTATTATGAAGGATAGGGTTGGGGTAGGTAAAGATTGCTATAACTACGATCATTATTGTAACCCAAATAATCATATCAATATGGATAAAGTTAAGAAGAGGTACGACCCAGATAAAGTTCAACCTAGTGATGTTTTAGAATTTAATGTGGTTCCAAATCGAAATGGTAAACTTCATCCCACGCAAAAGCCAATAGAGCTTTTGGAGTATCTAATAAAAACATTTTCTAATGAAGGTGATATGGTTCTTGATAACTGTATGGGAAGTGGTAGCACTGGAGTTGCTTGTATAAATACTAATAGAGAGTTTATTGGTATTGAATTAGATAAGAAATATTTTGATATAGCTAAGGAGAGATTAAACTATGACTGCTAAAGAAGCTTTAAATAAATTAGACTTAAACATAGGTGAAATAAGTCCTACTGCTCATAGCTTATGTGAGATAATTAAAAAAGATCTAGAAGAGCTTGATAGATATAAATTATTATGCTATGGAGATCTACCTTCCGGTATGTCTGATATAACTCTGCCTAATGGCTATAAGGCTAGGACAGATGTGGGCTATGTTATTGAATTATTTAGAGATAAACATGTTAAAGAGTGGTTGGAGACAGGTAAATAATTATGAAGAATGAAAAAGAAATATGCGAGTATTATAGAGGTAAATTGTTAGGTGACAACGATGGTTACCCCTTGTCTTTGAGAATATTAACAACTTTACAGATTTGTACCGAAAAAGAAATGCTCCCCGTAGATAGAGCACAGTGGTTTTCTATTCTTTTTGGTGAATTAGAAAAGGTGCCACCTGTAGAAATAGATCAACCTATTTATCATATTACTAATTATAGTGGCCTTGGTAATTATGGCATCACTTACGGCTATGTTTCTTCTATTAGACAAGACAAAAATAAGAATTGGAGCTTTAGATACACTTATTGGTCTTGCTATAAAAATGATAGTTTATTTTATCCAAAAATCAGAGATAAAAGTGAAAAAGATAAACATTTACATGAGGTAAAAATAGAAGATCTGTATATTAGAGGTGAATATAAAGGTCAGATGTATTTTACAGATCTAGAAGAAGCTCAAAAAAGGTTAAAGGAGTTACAATGATTGATAATTATTCTAATATTTTAAAAGAACTTGTAAATAAAGGTTTTAATATAGTTAATAAATCAATTGATGGCTATGTTTGTGATTGTGAGAAGATGATCACATTTGCAGTCCCTCATTGTGATGAATTGCAACTTTATGTAGCAATTGACATTAAATCAAGAATAATTTACTTTTGTTGTAAATATACTAATGGAGAAGAAATTGGTAGTAATACAGAAATTATTCCAGAAGATTTAGATTATCCATTTATTTCTTGGTTAGATGAAAAGATTGAAGAAAGAATTAGATACTAAAGTAAGTGAGGTTTAATCATATGAAAAAATTAGGTAAATTTATGTTAGGTTGCTGGGGTCTTATTTGTGAAGGAGTGCTTTCAGCTGCACCTTTCATTATAAATGTTCTATTAGTGATTTATATGAGTGCTTGGTTTGCTTTTGCACTTATATTAACTTTTCCTTTATCTTTCTATTTAGCTAGAATTATAAATAATTTAAGTTGTACTGATAAATTTATTAAGTGGTTTTTCGGAATGGAGGTAGAATAATGTACTTAGATATACACCCAAACATTTCTATGCATAAAGGCGAATATTATATCATTGGAACTAAAGAATCCCTAAAAGAAGCTACGGAATTCAAAGATGATTCTTTATATGAAGGAGGAACTAAATATTTAGGTAAGAGTAAGATAACTGTAAAAACCTTTACTCTTCCAGCTAAGGAAGAAAAAGATAGTTATGAAATTATCTGTCCTTCTAAAGAGTTATTTGACAATTTCTATGAAATTGATTTTAAGGTTTTTTACTGTCCTAATTATATAAATGATCAACTTTTTATAGATAGAGGGCTAGAATCAAATTCATCTCAAATTATCTACATACCTCACATAGGAGAATAAACTATGAAAAATATCTTTCCAACATTTGAAGAAATAGATCAAGGTTATTGTGTATATCTTCTTCATGATTATAAAGGATTAAATGATGATGGGAATCCTAAATATAGTGAAAAACTAGATATGGAAGTAAGGGTTGCTAATAATAAATATTCAGAACTTGGTCTTAAGGTTTTTGTTACTAGAGATAGAAAATGGAATCTCACTGGATTTCGTTTTGAACTTGCAGGAAATAAATATGCTTATCATTTTGAGCATAGCAAAGAAGGTTGGCAAGCTTGTGTTAATAAAATTAAATCTATTTTAGAATATTATAGAAATATTATAAATGAGGTTTTAGGAGATTAAAATGGAAAATGCAATTTTAACAACAAAACAGCTGCTAGAAAGGTGGAAATTACTTATAGAACATAAAGATGATGGCTTACCAGTAGTTCTATTGAAAGATGCTACTATCACTTATTTTGATAATAATATGGCTGAAATTAAAAAAGATGGGATTAAATATTTTGGTAGGATTCCTGAAGATTTATCAGAAGATGGTAAAATCACAAGAGTCAAATTTAAATTTGGAAATAACATAGAAGAAGTCACCTATAATAAAAATTTTAATGAGGATCAAAAATGAGGCTGGTAGATTTAGATACTTTCATTAAACTTCCTAAAGGAACTGTGTATATTACTATATTTCCAAATAAAATAAATGAAGATGGAATTATTATAGATTCAGATTGGATAGATCTTCCTATTGAAATTAAAGATGATCAACCAAGAGAATTGGACTCTAAACCATATTTTAATGGAGTTCTTTATTTACTTCCTAGAATTGAAAATCCAGGTTGTGACCCTTTTTTAGGTGATTTTGAGGTTTCTAGAGATCTTAATAAAGAAAGAGCATCCGAATTTGTTGTAGATGATTTGGCTAGTTATGATTATGGAGAGGGTACTAAATTCATCATCCTTAATAAAGAAGAAATATCAGGGATGATTAAGCATCTTCAAACAGCTTTAAAATATTTAGATTATTATGGGAAAACTAACTAATGCTATCAAGTGGATTAGAAGATAGAGAAAAAGAAATATTATTTAAAATCTATTTTTGGTTAATATGATTTATAGTAAAGAAAAAGGAAGATGGTTAAGAGATTGGGAGATAAAAGGCACAAGAAGACCTTTCCCACCTTTATATGAAGCTGTAAAAGCTTATGGCGAAAGAGTCTATTATGACTGCCCTAATTATGTAGAACCCAAACACTGTAAATGGTGTGGTAAGCCTCTGACAGGAAGAAGAACTAGTTTTTGCTGTGATGAATGCAGCAGATGGTTTGCTAACTGTACAGTTTGGAATAGAGGAAGAGATCCTTATTCACTAAGAATTCTTTACAGAGATAATTTTACTTGTCAACATTGTGGAGAATTTCATGCGATGAAAAATGAGTATGGGATTTACATTCCGATAGATGACAGCAATTTAAATGTACATCATATCAAGCCTGTTTCAGAGGGCGGTGATGATGAGCCTGAAAATCTAATCACTTTGTGTAAAGAGTGCCATAAAGAAATTCACAGAGAATTAAATCTTAAAAAGGAAAATAGTTATGATAAAAATACTTAAACATGGTAAAAAGTATTCAAAGTTTCAGCTTACTTGCCTATTCTGTGATTGTGAGTTTGAGTATGAAGAATCAGATTTAGAAGATGATTCTTTTATAAGATGTCCAGATTGTGGGGCCATTATTGACTATAATTTTTATCAAAGGAAGAAAATTAGTGAGCAATTTTGGAAAAGACTGAATCAACTTTGAGGTATAAAAAAAATGGATAGATTTCATTTTAAATTAGTAAGAAAATATAAAGTTGTTTTTACAAATGACAATTATATAATTATTGATCTTCCTATGGCTTATAAAGATAGTGAAGAAGAAAGGTTAGCACATGCAATAAGAATATTATCTGAGGAAGTTAATCTTAATAGTATAGTGAGAATTGAACCTTGCTATATTTTAGAAGAAGCCCCAGAAGATATGGGATCTGTTAATCTGCTTTAATGGTTTAAGTTAAAATGACAGTTAGTGAATTAAAAAATTTTTTAGAAGATTTAAGCAGTATGCAAGATTATGAAATTATTAATGTATATATTAATAATAAGAAAGTTTCTTTAGAAGATCTTAAATTAAGAATTGATAATGGTTATGCAGATTTATTTTTAGAGGTAAATGTATAGTGAGTGATTTTTCAATAAATACAATACAATTAAAAGATTATGTAATTTATAAAGAATACGCATTTAGAAGTGGAATGCCAACTATAAACATGTTTAACACTCGTGAATTTGTTCAAGTATTATTAGATACTACATCTGAAAAAGTTAAAGATGTTTGTAAAAGATTAAACAGATTATGTGAAAATAATATGCTAAATCTTCAATATAATTATGAAGAATTAGAAAAATGTGACTAGTAACCTTATAAAACATTAAAGTTAAATATATAAATTAAATCAAATTTTATTTAAGTTTAGGCAAAATAAAAATTAAAAAATTAAGGTAAAAATAATGATAAATATTAATTCTGTAGAGGCAAAGAAAGATTTTAAGGAATGGGTTAAAGAATTCTTATCTAATAAGGTAGAAATTAAACCTAATGATGTTTGGACTTTAGATCTTATTGCTGAAACTATCACAATGAAGTATGATAAAGAAATGAATTTTATCTTGGAGAATAGATAATTTATGACCACATTTATTTTAAACTTTAGGTGCAAGCCACTTAAAGAATGGGAAAAAGGTAATGAAGTAATTGGTGATGGTGGTATTGCTATTATCGATTATCCTGATGGTAGTAGAAAAGTAGTTATTGGTGATGGAAAAACTAAATGCTTAGATTGTAAAGAATTAAAGAAATTTCCAAAATCAGTTAAAATAGAATATTATGGGAAACCAAAAGAAGAACCCAATTCTTTTGTTAAAATAAATGAGGATGATTGTATATGAAATATAAAAGATTAACTCATCAAAAATATGATGAAAATATCGACTTAACTAAAGAATATGGATATTCTTATATTTATAAGAGACTATATGAATTAGAAGATAAAATTGAAGCTGGTACTTTAATAGAACCTCCTGTTAAATTAGGTCAAGAAGTTTGGTATATACCTCATTATCATAGAAAGCCTTATTGTGGAGTTAAAAAAGATTTTATACGAATGATAGGTTTTTCTTCTAGAGGGTTTCAACTTAGATTAAGAGATGCGGCTGATAGACAGAAAACGTATATGCTTGGTAAATCAGTTTTTACTACAAAAGAAGCTGCAGATGAACAATTAAAGAAAGAAGAAAATACAGTTAAAGAAAACTAATAGAAAAGAAAATTGTTAAAAGGCTAAGTAATGAGTAAAGAATTAGATATTCCATGTCAAACTTTTGTAAAAATTATGCAATGTGATTGTGGTGGAGAATTAAGATTATCCTCAGATTTAAAGGATCTTAGAGTTGGACCTCCATATAAACACATATGCAATAAATGCGGAAAGGTTGAATATTTTGAATCAATATATCCTAAAACATTTTCAAGTTATCAAATACCTGAAAATAAGGAGCAAGTATAATGAAAATTGAAATTGAGAGAGGTCAAGAAAATCTCTTAAAATTATTAAATCAAGAAATTTATGATTTTTGTAAAGATTGCCCTGCATGGTCAGGAAAAGATTGTACTCGGCATCCTTATGAAGAAGGCTGTTTAAAAGATAATAAAGTTGGTGAATAATGACAATATTTATTTATAATCCATACGAAAGAAGCAAACAAGTTTTTCAAGATGTTTATAAAGTAGAAAACACTTTTAACGGATTTAGAGTTTATAAAGACAAAGATTTCTATAAAGATTTTCCAAGATTGTGTATTTGGTGGGAAATAAAAGAAACTTCAAATCCTAGTGATCCATGTGAAAATTGTATTTATAATAATAAAATTTACCCTAATTGCATTGATACAGATTTTAGATTTGACTTAGACAATGATAGAATTATATGTGCAATGTACAGTGAGAGATAATTTTAGAGTCAACCATATAAAATTAGTTGACTCTTTTTATATTATAATGTATAATTAAACTATAAAAATTATTTGGAGGTGCCATTGAAACATGGTAGGATTTATTTTAGGTTTGATTGCTATTGCAATCGGTATTGTTGTTGGGGTTGTTCTTAAAAGACACTCTATTATGGAAACTATAGTTAACTCAGATAATGAAAGAGTTAAAGTTAAGACTAATCCGCTTAAAAAGTATGCTGTTATCCCCATTACAGCAGGCATTATTTTAGGTTGCCTTGGAATCTTTCTTGGGAGTACTGTATCAGTAACTACAGGTAATACGGGTGTAGTATCTACATTTGGTAAAGTTGAAAATTATACTCTTGAATCCGGTTTTCATTTTAAAGCTCCTTGGAACACAGTAACTGAAATGGATAATAGAGTTCAGAAGCAGACTATTGAGATGAAATGCTTTAGTTCTGACATTCAGGAAGTTAGTATGAAATATACTCTTAACTATCAGATTGATCGTGCTAATGCTCAGGAAATTTATAGAACTATAGGTAAGGATTATTATTCAACTATTATTGAACCTAATATTACTGAAGCTGTAAAGGTTGCTTCTGCTCAGTATACTGCAGAAAAGCTAGTTCAAACTAGAAGTGAATTAGCAGATGATATTGAAAAAATATTGAGAGAGAATCTTAATAAATATCATATTAATGTAAGTTCAACAGCTATTGAAGATATGGATTTTACAGATGCATTCACTAATGCAGTAGAAGCAAAACAGGTTGCAGAGCAGAAAAAGAAACAAGCAGAAATTGAACAATCTCAGCAACTTGCTCAAGCTGAAAATGATAAGAAAATTGCTGAAACAAACGCTAAAGCTGAAGCTGAAGTAGCAAAGATTAAAGCAGAAGCAGATATGGAAGTAGCTAAGATTGAAGCTGATACAGCTGAATATGCAGGTCAGAAAAACGCAGCTATTGCACTTCAAGGGCTTGCTTCTACAAATGGGTGGACAGTTGTAACTTATAAAAATCCTGATGGTGCTTCTATCAATAAGCTTCTTAAATCTGATGGTGAAGTTGTAACTCAAGCTGAACTTGAAATTGGTGTTAAGAATTATCTTGAAAAACTTAAAAATGATAAATGGGATGGTAAGTTGCCTATTTACTATCTTGGATCTGATGGAAGTGTTACAACTGTAATTCCTACACCTGGTATCTAAAATTTTATTAAGAGGATTCTATTTTATTTAGAATCCTCTTTATTTTGATTGACTTTTTTCATTATTTTATTGTATAATATATCTAGAAAATAATTTAAGTAGGTCATAGTATGAGTGTAGAAGATATAAAAGTTAAAGATTGTTTATCTTGTCCATTTAGACGCTGTACAAATTCTTGTTTTGATGAGTGTATATTAATTGACTATAGTTCAATAGGAGATCGCTCTAAAATCTTAGATAACTGTCCCTTAAAAATAAGAAGCATAAATGTAAGTTTAAAGGTAGAAAAATGAAAGAAATAAAAGAGACAAAATTAGTTGAAACTACAATTACAAAAATTACCTATCAGTCAGATGATGGAAATTGTATTAGTGAGGATAGAGAAAAAGTAGAGTTATATGAGGCACATCAAAAGAGTAAACTTATATCTATTGACAACTTTTACTTGCCGGGAAGTTCCAATATGTATTATATAATCAAAATAAATTCAAGAGACGATCTTTTAGTTTATAAAGATTCCCATAAACTTGCAAAAATATATTTTGATGGGTTTAAGGAGTATGACATTCCAGAAAAAGTAAATGGCTATTTTATATCACATTACGATGATGACTACGATCATGTCCATTATGAACTTATTCCCATTGATAGATTTATTAAAGATTTAGAAGAGTCTATTAAAGAAGATCGTAAAACATTAAAGCAGCAAGAAGATGCAATGATTGTTTTAAATAATATTTGCAAAGTTGGAGGAGGGCTTCCTGCATAATGAGTAAGAGGAAGGTTTTTTATATTAAAGCAACTGTACAAAAGATGGATTCAGAAGGACATCCAATATCAACAACATCTGGCAATTATTTTATTAAGGCAAACGATTTGGACACAGAAGAAGGCCTTAATGATTGTGTAAAATGGTTAAAGGATGAAAAGAAAGCAGATACAGTTTGTATAGATTTCATATGGAGGCTTAAGTAAAATGAAGCAATGGAGAGTAGATAATTATATTATTGGACCTGCCGTCGACGCTGAATATGATAATACAGTTGACGAATTAGCTGAAGTTCTTAATAGTTATGAAAGAAAAGGATATAAAATTCAAGAAATTATAGAAGTAAGAGAAGGATTTTTTAGAATTATCTATACAGTTGAAAATGCTTTAGAATAAAATGTATGGGATCATATTTATAAATAAGGAGATAAAAATATGAAAATTATTATCAATATTGAACAAGAGCTTACAGAGGAAGAATATGATATTCTTTTAGAACAATTTGATTTAAAAGATGAAGAAGACCCTAAAAGAGCTTTAGCAATAATGCTAAAAGGAATTTATAAAACTCAATTAGATACTGATGGGATGGAAAAAG
>ERZ1034915.1457-NODE-1457-length-12863-cov-35.015303_pt1 | contig 12863 bp, 8 predicted proteins | sample MGYA00520592_ERZ1034915 | MGnify/ENA primary metagenome ERZ1034915 (study PRJEB33766, sample SAMN09781787) | gut metagenome | biome: gut microbiome | host: Homo sapiens | place: Madagascar | study: EMG produced TPA metagenomics assembly of the PRJNA485056 data... | reverse complement strand
ATCGTCCTGCTTGTCAATGTAATCAAATGATCCAAAATTCTCTAAGGAACAACGGAAGGCTTCGGTGAGCTTTTTCTCTCTCATGAATAGCCAGAGACTCTTCATGCCGCCCTGGGTGCCCGATTTGATTTCGATAGGGGTAATCTTCATGTTGTGGATTTCCAGATAGTCTATCTCGGCAACACTCTTCCCCTTCTGCTCCCAATAAAACATCTTCTGGCGCTGGATGCATGGTTTGTAACGCATCATCTCGAGTCCGGCAACCATTTCTGTTACACCTCCCTTATTGACAAGTTCCTGAGGGGTGCCGGCTAAAATAAGTTCTATGAGCTGCTGAGACAGGTCGCCTTCCAGTTGAAGCACAGCTAACAGTAATCCTGGGTCCAGAAAGAGAACCTTCATGCTTTTCTCGTCAGCTTCCGCATCCAGCGGAATACCATTGCCCGAGGTAGCGACCACAGGAGTAACGATTCCTGCAAGTGTCAACAGGCGGAGGGCTTCTCTGATTTGTGAACTCTGATAATCTGCTGATATTTGCTTGTATGTCAACTTCTCTCCTGCCTGATGACAGATGCCACGCATCGTTGTGCGCAGTAAATCTGGGTTGACTCTCTTTTTATACTTGCTGAAATCATCTTCGTATGTCAGTATGATGTCTTCCTGGATGTTTCTGCATCGGTTGAAATCGTGTGTCTTGGTCCATGCCAGAACAGATTCCGGCATGCCTCCAACAAGCAGGTAGGTGCGGAAGTATTCCACGAGTTTATCATGGAAGGCTTGGTCTAAAGACTGGTTTCCGTATGCTTCATTCCGGAGAAGTATGAGTCCTTCTTCGTGATTGGCATGCAGGAATTCATCGAAAGTCATCGGATACATGAAGAGCGAGTGAATCCTTCCTACTCCAAAAGTAGGGAGCTCCTGAAGCGCAAATTCCAGAAGTGATCCTGCGGCTATGACATGCAGCTCAGGATAATCTTCCTTGAAGAAGCGTAGTGCCATGATGGCTTCTGGGCATTCCTGAATTTCGTCGAGGAAGAGAAGCGTCTTACCAGCTTCTACAGGGACATTGATATAACTGCTGATTTTTTTAGCAATCAATCGTACGTCAATATCCCCCTGGAAGAAGGTTTTGATTGCCTTGTTACGTTCGAAGTTTACCTCGGCGAAATACTCGAATTGCTTTCCAAAGTTTTTGACTGCTGATGACTTTCCAACCTGTCGGGCACCACGAAGCAGCAAGGGTTTTCGCATGGAATCTTCCTTCCAGGCGATGAGTTCTGTGTCTATGTTTCTATGTATATATTCTGTCATAATTGTAACTGTTTGAATAGCAGGCGCAAATATAGCGAAAATACTCAAATCCGAGAAATAAATCGCGTTAAAATACTCAAATCCGAGAAATAATCGGCGTTAAAATACTCAAATCCGAGAAATAATATGACCTGCACGGTTGAAATTACCCAATACGCCCTGAACCAACGGTCACCGTCCGAAGGGAAAGGTAAAGGGCAGAAGTTCCTAGCCCGTTTTAACCGTATAGTTTGTTTTTTTTATTGTCGAATAAGCCCGAAAAAACGACGTTTAAACACATCTGATAACAAACAGGCACGATGACCCGAAAAGAGAGGTTGCGAATATACATTTTTTTATATATCTTTGCAATCAATAAGAATCTTTTTTGTGTAACCGATAAACATGTAAGGCTTATGAGACGGAAAATTCACAGCTTAACTTTTGTGTTCATGGCATTGTTGATGATGTTGATGACGTTCGCTTCATGCAGTAAATTGAACGATTTGCTGAATGAGGGAGATGATGATGACGACGACGATGGAGGCATTAATCCGCCGGAACTCGTGGAAGGAAGAATGGAAGACATCGCTCTTTCGGGTATCGTGAGAGATGCCAGCGGCACTCCAATCGAGGGTGTGAGCATCGTGAGCGGCTCTTCTGCAGCTACTACCAATACCGACGGATTCTTTGAGTTCGATCAGATTCAGGTAGTAAGTGCTCAGAACGATCGCTCGGTAGTGAGATTCAGCAAGTCTGGCTATTTTGATGTGGTGCGCTCTATGGACGCTGATGCTGCCGATGGCGCAAGCTGGGAGGTAGTGATGTGCAAGAAGGAGAACAATGATTTCACCAGCATCAAGACCTATTCTTCTTCATCCGACCAGACCCTGCAGGCTGGCGAAATGAAGATTGATATGCCGCAGGATGGATACAAGGTGGATGGCACCGGAGCCGGCTATACCGGAAAGGTGAAGTCGGAGATGGTGTATCTGGATCCTAACAATGAACGATTCTCTGAGATGATGCCGGGTGGCGACCTCGCCGCTGTGCGTTCCGACAACTCCAGCGTCCAACTGGTTTCCTACGGAATGACCGACCTGAACATGTATGCCGAAAATGGCGACAAGCTGCAGCTCAAGGATGGCTGCAAGGCAAAGCTTACCTTCCCGATACCAGCCGGAATGGGCGAGAATCCGCCAGCCAGCATCCCTTTGTGGAGCTTCAATGAGAAAACGGGTCTCTGGGAGGAAGAAGGAAGTGCTACATTGCAGGGAAATGTATATGTAGGAGAAGTGGCTCATTTCTCATGGGTTAACCTGGATTATCCTGAAAAGCAGGGCACCGTTTATGGATATGTAAAGGATGATACCGGCAAGGTTCTGCCAGGTGTAAGATTGAGCATCGGACAGTTGCTTGCTTCTACTGTATCCAAATCGGATGGATATTATTCACATGAAGTTCCTGCCAACACAGCTTTCAATATCACAGTGAAGGATTTGTACTATGGTGGCATCAACCAGAATGTTTCCGTGAAGGTTTCTGCCCTTTCTCCAGGAGAAAGACGCCAGGTGGATATCACGCTGCCTCACCTGGTTCGCGTATATGGCAAGGTGATGAATGAGCGGGGTGACGGCATCCGTTCTTCTGTATGGGTGCAGACGGATAAAGCTAAGACAGAAGTTCTCCAGACCGATAAGGATGGTAACTTCAATGTGTATGTACCGAAGGATATGAAGGGTAAGGCCACCGTATATGCCCGAACCTATCGAGGTGATGAGGTTTCCAAGGACATAACCATCGAGGATAAGGATGTATATGTAGAACTCACAGTAGGAGGTACAGGAGGTGTTAATACCAATATGATCCATATCTTCTCTGATGTTCTGGGCAATGAAGCATGGCCTATACCAACCTATACGAGTCCGATTAGCGGTGTGCTTCTTCTGGATGATAATTTGATGCTGATACCGGAAGAAAAAGCTAACATCTTTATGTCTATATTGGTAGCTCATTATGATAAGGAGAAGACTACCTATACGGATGGTGTAACTGCCTACGTGGCTAATCAAGCTGAGAAGCGCCTGTTCCAGACTATGGCGGGCAAGGAAATGAAGTGTACCGTACAGAGAAACGGTAATGATTTCGTGTTCTCACTGGAAGGAAATGGAGCCTTTGGCAAGGTATCTTTTGACGAAGATGATGCCGATGATCTGGATTCTGATGAAAAATATGATGAGAATGCCAAGTTGGTTGGCAAGATGATGAGCTATCCGCTCCTGGCTACAGCCAAGACACTTCGCAACGTCAAGCCGGTAGATGCAGGCTTCCCTTCTTTCACTCCACAGCTGGAGACAAAGGCTCCTTTGGCGCTGTTGATTACGGAAAGTCTCAATCTGGGTAAGGGTGGCATCGTTTATTATAATGGTGGAAGCAGCGATTATCAGAAGTTGAAGAATGCGGCAGCCAAATTGGGTCTTACCAATATGGGAGAGGACAATGAGGATGGCTATATGGCGGTAAACTTCTATTCGGCAAAGAAGAAGATGCTGATTACGCTGGAGTATGATCCTCATGCTACAGGCGCTACAGACAAGAACACTTTTGAGGATATTGAAGAATATGCCCCAATCTATATGATGGTATTGGATGGTGTAACCGAAGAAGCGCTCCGTGCCATGATGGAGGATGACGATGACACCCGCAGCACCCGAGTAACAGCCCGCAAGCATTTCAATCCGATATCAAAATGTAAGTTTGATGACTTTAAGAAGAAAAAAATATTCAAAAAGCTTGCCCGTTTGCGTTAATTTGCCTATATTTGCAAGGTAAATTCGTAGAAAACTTAACTTTCGCAGTCCTGAACTGCGAAAGTTCTGTAGAAAATAATAGAAATGATGAAAAATGATAAGTTTAACCTCTGGCAGGTTCTCCTGCCTCTCTTGCCTCTGCTGATGCTCCTGGCTTCCTGCCGGAAATCGGCAGAGGAAACTGCTGATAACCTGCGTATCGAAAAACTGCATCAGCTCGATGAACTCCTCAATGCGCAGTCGCCGCAGGCTAAGACGGAAATAGAAAAAGGTATGAAGCTGGCGAAAGACAGCCTCACGTTTTATGAGTATTATGCCAGGAAGGGAAGATGGTTCTGCCAGTCGGCAACGCCCGATTCTACGGTAGGTTATGTGGACCGCACCCTGCGTTTCGCCCTCCGTCAGCCCGATACTCCGCGCCGCAACGGACTTCTTGCCTATACCTACAACTGCCAGGGCATCAACTATCATAATTTTCATCGCAAGGCAGACGAGGTGGTTTCGCTCTACCAGTCTGCCTATGCCTATTCCATGCGTAGCGATGTGCAGCACCAGGCGCCTAGCATCTGTGCCAACCTGGGTGATGCCTATCTCTTCAAGAATCAGTTGCCGCAGGCTGCCTCCTGGTATCGCTGTGCGCTCTTTCTGGTAGATTCCCTCCAGCTGCCTAAGGAGGAGAATGTCTCCCTCTATGTGGGGCTGGCTACCATCTACCTGAAACTCAATGATTTTGATGCATCGCTCCAGTGCTATCAGCAGACGGAAGACCATCTCCCGCAGATGTCGCTGGCTATGCAGGCGTATTACCTGAACAATTACGGCAACTACTACTATTATAAGAAAGACTATGCCCAGTCGCTCCGCAAATTCCTGCAGCTGAAGCAGTTGCTGGAGAAGCACAAGAAGGGCGACTGCTTTGACATGTATCTCTGCAAGCTGAATATGGCAGATGTGTATCTCAATCTGGACAGCATTGCCCAGTCGGAGAAATATCTTGCCGAGAGTGAGCCTTTCATGGTGGCCAACCACGATCGAGAGGCGGTATATTACTGTAATACGATTCATATCGGTCAGGAGGTGAAGAAGGGAGATATGGCGGCTGTTACCCGCATTCTGAACAGCGAGAGGCAGCAGTTCGGCGAGAATCTCAGCAATCTCGTAGCCTTCAACCTGCGCCAGATTCGCAATCAGTATCTGCAGCGATATTACCTCGCCAAGGGCGATTACCGCATGGCATTCGAGAATCTGCGCAGGGATATGCTGAAGAATGATTCGCTGGAGCACAACAGAATCAAGATGAGAGCTTCTGAAATCATGGACCGCTTTACCCAGGATACGCTGAAACTGCACCACGACCTGGTGCTTGAGCACAAGACGGCACAGCTGAACCAGACCCGCTTCATCGCCCTGGCGGTGGTGCTGCTGATTCTGCTGCTGTGCATGTTCTTCGTCATCAAGAGCATGCGCTCCGGCAAGCGGCTCGAAGAGAGCAGGCATCGCGTACTGCAGTTGAAGCTGGAAGGAGCGAGAAACCGAATCTCCCCTCATTTCGTGTTCAATGTCCTCAACAACAAGATTCTGCATGCCGGTACGGCGGAAGCCGACGAACTGATGGGGCTTGCCCGGTTGATACGCAGCAACCTCGACCTGTCCTGCCAGTCGAAAGTATCGCTAGCCGCAGAGATCGGTTTCGTGAAGCAGTATCTGGCGGTGGAAAGTCCGCTGATGGGCGATGATTTTGATTTCTCGCTGCAGATAGATTCCGAAGTGGATGTGGAGAATACGTATATCCCGTCGATGTTTGTCCAGATTCTTGTAGAGAATGCCCTGGTTCACGGTCTGAGAGGCTGGGAGGGAAGGAAGAGCTTGCAGGTAAAGGTAGGCAGAAAGCAGCCGGGCTATACCGTGGTTTCCGTGCTGGATAACGGCAGGGGATTCGATATCCGCCAGAAGGGGAAGAAGCGTACCGGACTGGGCATCATCACCCAGACCCTGGCAGTGGTGAACGAGCATAATCGCCACAAGATGACCTTCTCGCTGCAGAACCGGAAGGCAGAAGACGGCAGCGTGGCAGGATGCCTGGCGCAGGTATGCATACCCGATGGCTTCGTGATGTAGCAGGACTTGCGAAATTTGAATATAAACAATATAATAAGGTGTATGAAAGTTGTAATCATAGACGACGATAAATCTTCAGGCAAGGCCTTGGCTGATTTATTGGAAACGAAATACGATATGGAGGTGCTGGGATGCGCGCTCTGTGGGCTCGACGGCTTGGCGATGGTAAACAGGTACCAGCCCGATGTGCTTTTCCTGGATATCCAGCTGCCCGATGTGAATGGCTTGGATTTCCTGGATAAGCTGTCGGGATTCGTGCACCGCCGCTGCCAGGTGGTGATGTACACGGCATACGATGAATATATCCTGACAGCCTTCCGCAAGCAGGCATTCGATGTGCTGCTCAAGCCTATCAATCCCCAGGAGCTGGATACCATCGTCAGACGACTGGAGAAAGAAGCAGAAAAAGAAGCAGAAAAAGAGGCTGAGAGAGTGGTAGGGGCTGGCGTGAAGAATGCACCCGTTGCTAACGGCAAGCTGCTCTTCTATACCAACTCCGTGGATTTCAGGCTGGTGGATAAGGAGAATGTCTGCCTCTTCCAGTATAATCACGAAGTGAGATGCTGGGAGGTGGTGGTAGCTGACAACAGGAAGCCTATCAGGCTGAAACGCAGCGTGAAGAGCACCGACCTGCTCGCACTCGCCCCTCATTTCATGCAGGTAAACCAGAAGTTCATCGTCAACATCAATTACCTCATCGAGGTGGTTGACAATGTGTGCCATTTCTATCCCCCTTTCGATGAAATCGACTATGTAAAGGTGGGTAGACTCTATAGAAAGAAACTGATAGATAGATTTTTAAGTATTTAAAACATAAGTAGGTATGATGAGAAAAAAGTATTCCGTCATCATGATGATGATTGTCCTCTTCGGAGGACAGACAGCCCTGGCACAGAAGGCAGGACGCACAAAGAAGCAGAAAATCCAGAAGGAAGAAGTGAAGGCTGTAGTAGAGGAACAGCCTGTAGTGCAGGAGAAAATCGTGCCAGAAACTCCTCCCGTTCCGCAAGACCGGCTGGATACCCTCTATTACAACAAGAGCTGGAAGGTAACCCCTAACAAGGCTTTCGCCAACTATTATCGCCTGGCGCTCTATCCCGCTGATTCTACGGCAGCCAAGGAGTTCCGCACCTACTATATGAGTGGCGAACTGCAGGGCGAAGGCAGCTTTGTGGTCCTCGACAAGAAGGATGATGCCAAGAGCCAGTTTGCCGGCACCTTTACCACCTATTTCAAGGATGGACAGGTAGAGCAGAAGAAAACCTATCAGGCAGGACTGCTCTCGGGCGAATATACCTCTTATTATAATAACGGCAACGTGAAGGAGCATTTCTTCATGAACCAGGGCAAGAAGATGGGGGTAGGAGCCTCTTTCACCGAGAACGGCAGGGTATGCACCCTTACTCCCTACAAGAATGATATCCCTGAAGGCTTTTATGTAGTGGTGGATGCCGACGGCAACTACTCCAAGTATTCGCTCACCGACCATCAGCCTATCCTGGAAACCCCTTCGCCTGATGAAATCCTCACCGAGTATAAGAACGGTGTGGCATGGCCTTACTACAACAAGAACGGACTCATCGTGGGCGTGAGCAATTCGATGGTGGATGAGAACATCGGCGATTATCGCGAAATCGGCGTCTTCATCGTCAACAAGAGCATGATCAATGTGGATATCGACCCTTCTCAGATTGAAATCTACGATATGAAGGGCGGCAAGCGCAAGGATTTCGAACTGGTGGGCGCTGATGAGTATGACAAGAAAATCTTCAAGTTCAAGAAGAAGGTGGCTAAGCGTGCGGTAAAGAACAAGGCGATTGTGCAGACCGAACGTGAGAACAACGTGAATGCCAACCTGGGCGCACAGGTGTTTGATGCCGGAACCTCCAATACGCTGAAGGATTTCCAGACCCGTATCTGCCGGATGCAGCAGCTGGAAGACGGCAACCGCATGAAGTATTCCGACAAGATGCCTGAGGACCTGGGCTATCTGGAGCGCACCACCATCCATCCGGGCGAAGTGGTTTCGGGCTATCTCTACACCACCGACCGCAAGGCTGCCGATCTCTTCGTCAAGGTAAAGATCAAGGGCATCGACTACCTCTTCGAGTGGAAGGCTAGCAAGAAGAAATAACGTGTGTGAGATGTGAATGCTAACTATTAAAAATAATGGAAATGATGAAAAAGATTTTGCTGATGGCCATTTTGTGCCTCGTATTTGCAACAAGTGGTTTTGCACAGTTCAAGAGATCTGCATTCAATCATGTGGGCCTGAATGCAGGCGTGGGTACCGAAGGTATCAGCATAGGTGTGGCGGCTCCTGTTTCCAATTTCGTGGAGTTGGAGGCAGGCGTGGATATTCTGCCAAAGTTTCTCTCGATTTCTGGTAAGGCGAACATAACGACAGATGCCTCTATCATCGTTCAGGGACAGACAGTAAGGATTCCTGATTCCGAGGTGGATATTGATGCAGATTTCTCCCGCACAGCCCTTCATGCCAAGGCGAATATCTATCCTTTCGGCGGCAACAGCAAGTTCTTCGTGGCTGCCGGCTTCGCTTTCGGCGGTGCCAAGCTTGCCAAGTTGAGCGGTCACAGCGATGATCTGGCGCAGTTTATCAGTAAATATCCTGAATATTCAGATGAGATTCTGAAAAACGTAGGTGCGGAACTCTCGGATTACAATATCAAGTTCGACAAGAATGGTGATATCAATGCCGACCTGCGCTGCAATTCCTTCCGTCCTTATCTCGGTCTGGGCTTCGGCAGAGTGGTTCCCAAGAACCGCCTGGGCTTCCGCTGGGAGATCGGCTGCCAGTATATGGGCAAGCTGAAGATCTATCAGAACGGCGAGGAGGTAGATGTCAGGAAAGCTCTCAATGATTCGATGGGTAAGGAGGATGGCGGTGACATCGCCGACATCGTGGATAAAATCAAGTTCTATCCTGTGTTCAAGTTGCAGATTGTGGGCAGAATCCTGTAATCAAAATAAGAAAAGTTTGAATTATACATAAAAAAACGGGCAAAATGGTAGCAGTTAGCCAATTATTTCGTAACTTTGCACCCGCAAACTTATAAAATAATAAAAGAAGAATGGCTAATTTGAGATTTGAGGTTGTAGCCGAGGCCTTTAAGAAAAGACCTGTAGAGGTGAAGACTCCCAAGGTGCGCCCTTCGGAGTACTTCGCCAAGTATGTATTCAACCGCCAGAAGATGTACAAGTATCTGCCATCTGATGTGTACGAGAAACTCATCGATGTGATAGATAACGGTAGTCGTCTGGACCGTTCCATCGCTGATGCCGTGGCTGCCGGCATGAAGCTCTGGGCTGAGGAAAACGGGGTAACACATTATACTCACTGGTTCCAGCCATTGACAGAAGGTACTGCCGAGAAGCACGATGCCTTCGTGGAGCACGATGGTAAGGGAGGTATGATTGAGGAATTCTCCGGCAAGCTGCTGGTGCAGCAGGAACCGGATGCCAGCTCATTCCCTAATGGCGGTATCCGTAACACCTTCGAGGCTCGCGGCTATTCTGCATGGGATCCTACATCGCCAGTGTTCATCATCGACGATACCCTCTGTATCCCTACCATCTTTATTTCATATACTGGTGAGGCGCTCGACTACAAGGCTCCGCTGCTCCGTTCGCTCCATACCCTGAGCGAGGCGGCTACCGAGGTGTGTCACTACTTCTACCCTCAGGTAAAGAAGGTGCAGACCAATCTCGGATGGGAGCAGGAGTACTTCCTGGTAGATGAGAGCCTCTATTCGGCTCGTCCCGACCTGATGCTTACCGGACGCACCCTGATGGGCCACGATTCGGCTAAGAACCAGCAGATGGACGACCATTATTTCGGAACCATCCCAGAGCGTGTGCAGGCTTTCATGAAGGATCTTGAAATTCAGGCACTCGAGCTCGGCATCCCTTGCAAGACCCGCCATAACGAGGTGGCTCCTAACCAGTTTGAGCTGGCGCCTATCTTCGAGGAGTGTAATCTTGCTGTTGACCATAACATGCTCCTGATGAGTCTGATGAAGCGTGTGGCACATAAGCACGGTTTCCGTGTGCTCCTTCACGAGAAGCCATTCGCTGGCGTCAACGGTTCCGGCAAGCACAACAACTGGAGTCTCTGCACCGATACCGGCGTGCTGCTGCATGCGGCAGGCAAGACTCCTGAGGATAACCTCCGCTTCGTGGTCTTCATCGTAGAGACCCTGATGGGTGTCTATAAGCACAACGGACTGCTGAAAGCATCCATCATGAGTGCAACCAACGCCCACCGTCTGGGAGCCAACGAGGCACCACCAGCCATCATCTCTTCATTCCTCGGTAAGCAGCTCACCGATCTGCTCGACCATATCGAGAAGGCAGATAAGGACGAACTCTTCGCCCTGGCTGGCAAGAAGGGAATGGAGCTGGATATCCCTGAGATTCCGGAGCTGATGATCGACAATACCGACCGCAACCGTACCTCACCATTCGCCTTCACCGGAAACCGTTTCGAGTTCCGTGCCGTAGGTTCTGAGGCCAACTGCGCTTCTTCTCTCATCGTATTGAATGCAGCCGTAGCTGAGGCGCTCGAGAACTTCAAGGCTCGTGTGGATGCCTTGATCGCCAAGGGCGAGGACCAGACATCGGCTATCATCGACATCGTAAGAGAGGACATCAAGACCTGCAAGCCTATCCGCTTCGATGGCAACGGCTATTCTGACGAGTGGAAGGAAGAGGCTCAGAAGCGTGGATTGGACTGCGAGGCATCCTGCCCGGTAGTCTTCGACCGCTACCTGGACAAGGAGAGCATCGAGATGTTCGCCAAGACCAACGTGATGAGCGAGAGCGAGCTGAAGGCGCGCAATGAGGTGAAGTGGGAGACCTATACCAAGAAGATTCAGATTGAGGCTCGTGTGATGGGCGACCTGACCATGAACCACATCATCCCAGTGGCTACCCACTATCAGAGCCGTCTGGCAAAGAATGTAGAGGGTATGATCCACATTTTCGGTGGCGAGGAAGGCAAGAAGCTGACCGCCCGCAACGTGAAGATTATCCGTGAGATAGCCGAGCGCACCGAGTCGATTGAGCGTGGTGTAGAGGCTTTGGTGGATGCCCGCAAGGTTGCCAACAAGATAGAGAGTGAGCGTGAGAAGGCTGTAGCCTATCATGATACGGTAGCTCCGAAGATGGAGGAAATCCGCTATCAGATCGACAAGCTTGAGCTGCTCGTAGCCGATGAGCTTTGGACCTTGCCGAAGTATCGTGAGCTGCTGTTCATCCGCTAAGGCTGAAAGGCGTAATAGCATACGGAAGGCATATTGCTACGGCGCTAGCCAATGGCCGCAAGGCCAGATTCCGTATAAAATCCGTGCGTAATCCGTACAGCAGGAAAGCTCTTCCGATAACTCCGCGTAATCCGATGAAGAAAAATAGAGAATAAATAAAAAAAAGAGGATGTGTCATGAACTTATGACACACCCTCTTTTTTTTGAGAAGTAATTGATAAAAAATCTAAGATTCCTTGTGCAGTTCTACGACATGCAGCTCGTCACGCCCAGAGAGGCGGCAATAGCGGTCAAGATAGATATTACTATCTGAAATACAGTTTTCCAAGTTTCTTTCTTCATACGCAGTTTTTTTTAGTGATTTAAAAATTTACGTTGTCGCCGCTGCTGTCGGTTCCACCGCCGCCCTGCGATGTTCCGCCGTTATCCTTGTTGGTCTCGCCGCCAGTGCCCTGACTGGTACCCCCGCCAGCGCCCTGACTGGTACCACCGCTGCCCGGTGTATTCTCCGTTCCGCCACCGCCATCGGCTCCCGAAGTATATTCATCGTATGCCACGATCTTGGTGAGCTTCTTCAGCTCGGCGTTACTCCAGGTCTTTGTGTTTCTCACAATCAGATGCACGCCCTGCACGCTAGCCGCCGTCACCTTTTCCTTGCTCACCTCGCCACGCGAAGTCATACCGATGGAGAACAAACCGAGGTCGGAGAAACGGACGCTCTTACCGTCCAGAATCAGATGCTTCAGGCAATCCAAGGTGTCCATCAGCACACCGTGAATGGTGCCTCGGCTGTATGGAGAATTGTGCTCAGAGATATGAGTCACGAAGTCCTCGAAACTCATCTCACGGTCGCTCACGGCAGTAGCATACCAGAGTTTCTTACCTGCGTTCTCACCCGTCTGAGGAGTACGCATAATCTTACGATACTTACTAGTTCCTTGTCCCATAGTCAATCAGTTTTTTAAAGGGTTAATAATTAATTTTTTGACGATGCAAAGAAAGTGCAAAAGAGCGCAGAGTCAAGCTTGCTTGAACTATGCCGAGTGCAGCCTTTCTTCTAACGACAGTGCAAAGGTACGGCTTTTTTAGGGAACCGCCAAAAATCAGGGTGTGATAAGCCCCGATTTTCAGCAGCTCCAGATTCCAAATCCCGTTAATAATCCTAACTCATAATTTTGAAAAAGAGAAACCATAGTTTTACAGATCACAAACCATAGTTTTAGAGATAACTTCCCCCCATAGCTTTGCAGATCGCAAACCATGGCTCCCCATCAAAGACCTATCACAATAACAGTTATCACAGTTTTTCGAAACACTTTTCTTTTTCTCATTCCAGAACTAATATATATAGTTAGTTCTGGAA
>ERZ1034915.1455-NODE-1455-length-12868-cov-6.076329_pt1 | contig 12868 bp, 11 predicted proteins | sample MGYA00520592_ERZ1034915 | MGnify/ENA primary metagenome ERZ1034915 (study PRJEB33766, sample SAMN09781787) | gut metagenome | biome: gut microbiome | host: Homo sapiens | place: Madagascar | study: EMG produced TPA metagenomics assembly of the PRJNA485056 data... | reverse complement strand
TATTTATCTGATAATTTCTTTTCAGAAATCATATTACGATAGTGGCCAATCACACGGTCAACTCGGAAGTGTTCTGCTTCAATGACACGTTTGACACGCTCAGCAGCCAAAGGAACTTTGTCATTGACAATGGCATAATCGTATTCGCTCATGAGAGCAATTTCTTCACGCGCACGCTCGATACGTTGAGCAATAACTTCTTCAGAATCTGTCCCACGGCCAACTAAACGTTCTTCAAGTTCGTTCAAATCTGGTGGTGTCAAAAAGATAAAGACAGCATCTGGAACCTTTTTCTTAACCTGTAGGGCCCCTTGAACCTCGATTTCAAGGAAAACATCAATCCCTTTATCCAAGGTTTCATTGACATAAGTCAAAGGTGTTCCGTAGTAGTTACCTACATACTCAGCATATTCCAACATTTGACCATTACGAATAAGCTCTTCAAATTCCTCACGCGAACGGAAGAAATAATCCTTCCCATCAACTTCACCAGGACGTTGAGCACGTGTGGTCATCGATACCGAGTATTCAAATTTGTGGTCAGGTGTTGAAAAAATCTCCTGACGAACAGTTCCTTTTCCGACACCAGAAGGCCCTGAAAAAACAATTAAAAGTCCACGTTCAGACATGTCTTCTCCTTAAACTAAGATTAAAATTCTTCTTATGACTCACCTTAAAAAAGAGAAGTAAATCATCTCTTTTTATGGCTTAGGGGTTGTTCAATGATTAAGTTACAGCTCACTTTTCAAAGCAGTCGTATTTTCTTACTATTCTATCAATAAAAGCGACTTTTTTCAAGGTGAGGACACCATTAAAAAGAGTGAATCCTTTTTCCCAGTACTCACTCTTTTTAAACACTCTTTTAAACCAAACCAGTCAAGAGACCTTGCATGAATTCTTCTGAATGGAACTCACCAATATCATCAATTTTCTCACCAAAACCAATCAGCTTCACTGGAATATCCAACTCTTGGCGAATGGCTAGAACCACACCACCCTTGGCACTACCGTCCAACTTAGTCAAGACAAGACCTGTAAGAGGTGTGATTTTTGAAAATTCCTTGGCCTGACTAAGGGCATTTTGACCTGTTGAGGCATCCAAGGCCAAGAGGGTTTCATGAGGTGCTTCTGGAACCACACGCTTGATAATACGGCCAATCTTTTCAAGCTCTGCCATAAGGTTGTCTTTATTTTGCAAACGTCCCGCAGTATCAATCATAAGGACGTCAACTCCTTCAGCAAGAGCCTTTTCCATACCGTCAAAGACCACTGAAGCTGGATCAGCCTTCTCAGCACCGGTCACTACTGGCACATCAACACGACGCCCCCACTCAACCAACTGAGCGACAGCTCCCGCACGGAAGGTATCAGCAGCAACTAGCATGACATTTTTGCCTTCTTGTTTGTATTTATGCGCCAACTTACCGATAGACGTTGTCTTACCAACCCCGTTGACACCAACGAAAAGCATGACTGTTAAACCATCTTGGAAATTAATCTGCTCCTTGTAAACATCGTCCTTCTCGTAGATATCCACAAGTTTTTCAATAATCAAGCGTTGCAAATCCTCAGTCTTTTTGACATTTTCTAGGCGGGCTTCATAGCGCAAGTCTTCCGTTAATTGCGTGGCAACATTAACACCAACATCGGAAAGAATCAGCATTTCTTCCAATTCTTCGAAGAACTCCTCATCAACACGACGGAAATTCGCGAAGAATTCATTCAGGCGGGCAGCAAAACCTGTACGCGTCTTCTTAAGGGTACGATTATACTTCTCTTGTTCTGTTTCAGTTTTTGAAGTCTGAACTTCTTCAGGTTTTTCCTCAACTTTACGGGTTTGAACAGCCTCAAAAGTAACTGTTTCACCTTTTTCTGCAGCAGCAGCTACCTGAGCCTTTTTAGCATAGTAATCAGCCATGACATCTGCGAAATGGTTATCCACAGCGACTTGGCTTTCTTCTGACTCTGATACGCCCTCTGCTTCACTTTCCTCTGTCACTGTAGATTCGCTTTCTTCAACAGATTCTGTAGACGAAATCTCTTCTACTTGAGTCTCTGACTCACTGAGCTGTTCTGTTTTACTTTGGCTTGTCCCTTTACTTGTTGATAAGTCTTGATTATCAAGAGCCTCAGTTTCTGAAATTTCCTGATTTGCTACAGTCTCCTGTGACTGTTTTTCCTCTTGTCCAAATAATCGATCAAATAGACCCATTTGGTTCTCCTTATTTATCTAGAATATACTTGTGGATGGCCTCAGCCACTCCAGATTCCTCATTAGTTTTTGTCGTTACTGCCTTGGCAACAGCCTTAACCTTAGGAACAGCATTTGCCATAGCCACACCTAGACCAGCCCACTCCAACATAGTCAAGTCATTTTCCTCGTCTCCCATAGCCATAACCTGACTTTTATCAAGGGCAAGATAATCGGACAAAAGTTTCAAGCCTACAGCTTTATGAACTCCTTTGGGCATGACTTCAAGGATAATCTCACGAGACTTAAAGACCTCAAACGCTTGGTATAGATGGTCAGGTAGCTCTTGAATTTGGGCATCCAAAAATGCTTCCTCACAGACCGTAACTACCTTATTATAGACGATATTTTCAGGAATGTCATCAATACTCTCCACATCAACGAAGGTCAAGGTAGGATTAGCCTGACGATAGAGAGAATGATTGCCTTTACTCGGAACACCATAAACAATGCCATCACTGATAACATCCATAGGGAGCCCTAGAGGTTCAAAGACAGCATAAATCTGCTTTAAATCTTCTCGACTCATCTCTTTCTTTATGAGGATATCCCCATTATTACGCTGAACCAAGCCACCATTGAAGGTCACACTATAGTGCTTATCATCTAACAAGCCCAAATCTTCCAAGATATGAGTAATAGCTGGCAGAGGACGACCAGTCGTAATGACCACATGAACTCCCTTAGCTTCTGCCGCTTTCAAAGCAGCTCTATTTTCAGCTGTTACTTGCTTATCCTTGGTAAAGAGGGTTCCATCTAGGTCCAAGGCTAGTAATTTAATCTCAGACATCTGAACCCACCAATCCTTCCATGTAGTCAAAGACTGCTCCATCCTTATGGTGACCAATCACCTCATCTGCAACTACCTTAATCTCATCACGCGCATTTTCCGTAGCAACCGCACGACCCGCGAAGGTCAACATCTCCATATCATTGAGATTATCACCAAAGGCTACAACATCTGAAGCCTGGCATCCCAACTCTTGACAAAGATGGTAGAGACCAAAGCCCTTGTCCACACCTTTAAGGATAATATCCATAGAATCAAAGCCAGTTGTCACAGCTGTCATATCCTCAAAGATTGTGTTGAGGTAGTCACCACGTTCCATAATGGTGTTCCCTTGGAACTTAGCGGTTACCTTGAAAATATCATCTGTGACCGCTTCAAGGTCCGTTGCCATAACATTTTCATAGTAACGTTCCATGGCCTTAAGATAGGCTGGGTCTGCATCGTTTGGTGCATAGGCACCACGACGGCCTGATAAAAGAATTCCCTCACAAGTTGGCAAGGCTAGGGTTGTATCTGCAATTTCCAAATAATCTTTAGGGTCTATCTTGGACTCGAACAAGACCTCACCCTTGTACTGAACCAAGGCCCCATTTTCCGCAATAATCGCAATGCGGTCCACAAATCCATCAAAAAGCTCTTCCAAAGCCAAGAGAGCTCGGCCAGAAGCTACAGTAAAAACGTAATCTTTAGCTTCACAAGCAACCAAAAGGTTATCCAAACGTGCTTTGTCATAGGCACCAAGATGGTCTAGAAAGGTACCATCCATATCTGTTGCTAAAATTTTCAAAATAATCTCCCTTCAGGTCGAATATACTTGCCCCTATTGTACCAAAAATAGGAATATAAGTTTGGGAAAAGCCAAAGAAATTAGAGAAAATATGGCATTTTACTTGCAAATTTATCGTTTTGGTTGTATCATTACGGTAGTACAAGAATAATACTATTATACTTTTAGAAAGGAGTCTCTTATGGCTTGGACATTTGATGAAAAATCGCCTATCTATCTCCAAATCGCCTATCGCGTCAAACTGAAGATAGCTTCCAAGGAATTGAGTATGGGACAACAACTCCTACCCGTTAGGGAATTTGCTCAGGAAGCTGGGGTCAATCCCAACACCGTACAAAGAGCCTTCCAAGAACTTGAAAAAGAGGGGCTGGTCTATTCTGCCCGTACCTCTGGTCGCTTTGTTACCGAAGATGAAAAACTTATTGATCAAAAACGACACGAGATTGCCCAAAGTCTCATGAAAAACTTTGTCACTGAGATGGCAGCCATTGGTTTTAGCTCACCTGAAATCAAAGCTATCATTACTGACTACATCGAACAAACAGGAAAGGACTTATAGACCGATGACTGATATTGTAACTCTAACAAATCTCACCAAGACCTATAATGGTATTCCAGCCCTTAGAGATGTGACCATGTCCATTCCTTCTGGTAAAATCATTGGTCTCTTAGGACCAAACGGTAGTGGTAAAACAACTCTCATCAAGATTTTGAATGGCCTCCTCCAACCAACTTCTGGTTTAGTAACTATTAATGGATTTCAGCCATCACCTATCACCAAAGCTCAAGTGGCATATCTACCTGATACAACTTATTTGGATGAAAGTAAGACTATCCAATACTACTTGGACTTCTTCCAAGATTTCTATGCTGACTTTCGCTATCCTCTTGCCTTGCAACTCTTGCAGGATCTAAAGCTACAGCCTGATTTGCGCCTTAAAGATCTTTCAAAAGGTAACAAAGAAAAAGTTCAGTTGATTTTGGTTATGAGTCGTGAGGCTAAACTCTATCTCCTCGATGAACCTATCGGTGGTGTCGATCCTGCGTCACGTGACTACATCCTTAAAACCATCATCAACCAATACTCTGAAGATGCTTCTGTTATCATTTCAACTCATTTGATTGCAGATATTGAATCCGTTCTAGATGAAGTTATCTTCTTAAAGTACGGTCAGATTGAACTTCAGGGTGATGCTGATAATATCCGTCAAGCCCATGGCAAATCTATCGACAAACTCTTTAGAGAGATGTTCCACAACTAGGAGGTATGAGCATGTTTTGGAAATTAGTTAAATATGAATTACAATCGGTCCGTAAATGGTATCTCGGCATCTATGGTATTGCTATCCTACTCTCTATCCCCTTGGGTTTAATGCTTCGAAAATTAACGGTCACCTTTGAACACAGCCACAAGGAACCAAGCTTACTGTTTATGGCTTTCTTTACACTGATTGTGATTGCTACCATTGCTGTTTGGGGAACCATCTATATCGCAACTATTGTTCTCATTATCAAACGCTTTGCGACTAGCGTCTTTGGACGAGAAGGCTACCTAAGCAACACGCTTCCTGTTTCAGCGCACCAATTAATCTTATCTAAACTTTTGGCAGCTTTTATTTTAGATACGATTTCATCTCTCGTTGTACTCGCTTCAATTGGCATTATAGCCACTTTCAACCTTGATATGAAAGATATCCTACTGACTACCAGCTACTTCGGTCAAATCTTAAAAGAAATGGGAGCCCTCTATCTCTTCATCCCTGCTACAATTTTAGGAACAATTGGCAGTATCCTATTCTATTACCTCTGTATCAGTATCGGAAACCTCTTCAATAATAACAAAGTTCTTATGGGATTTGTCGCCTATTTCGTCATTCAGGCTATCCTGTTCTTTATTGGTTTCTTCTTTGGAATTGGTGCATCCTTGACCGGAAATGCAACAAACACTATAATTAATAACTCGTCATATATCTTTAGTCTAGTTCAATCTCTCATTCTCATCGCAGCAAGTTACTTTGGTACCTACTATATCATGACAAAGCGCTTAAATTTAGACTAAAGAAAAACCGTGTTCCTTGTGGAACACGATTTTTTTTTGCATTGAAAAGACTTACTTACTTTGTTCTTTACGATAAGTCTCGATTTCAGCCTTGTTACCCCAAACGAAGTGTCCTGGACGTACTTCCACCATTTCTGGTTTATCAACCGAATAGTCGTGTTGGTTTGGATCATAAACCTTCAAGACTTTCTTACGTTCCAAGATTGGATCTGGAATAGGAACAGCAGACAAGAGTGACTTGGTGTAAGGGTGGATAGGATTGTTATAGAGTTCTTCTGTCTCAGCAACTTCCACGATTGTCCCCTTATAGATAACAGCGATACGGTCAGAAATGAAACGGACCACTGACAAGTCGTGAGCGATAAAGAGGTAGGTCAATCCCAACTCTTTTTGGAATTTCTTAAGCAAGTTCAAAACTTGGGCACGGACTGACACGTCAAGGGCTGAGATTGGTTCGTCAGCGATAACCAAGTCCGGTTGCATGACCAAGGAACGCGCAATACCGATACGTTGACGTTGCCCCCCAGAAAATTCGTGAGGGTAACGTGTCAAGTGTTCCTCAAGAAGTCCCACTTCTTTGATAATTTCCTTGATTTTGGCTTTACGATCTTCCTCATCCTTATAGAGATGGAAGTTATGCAAGCCCTCAGACAAGATATAATCAACTGTTGCACGTTCATTCAAACTAGCCGCAGGGTCTTGGAAAATCATCTGAATACGACGAATAAGGTCGTTTTTCTCAGAGTGAGATAAGTGTCCATTGATTTTCTTACCGTCAAAAATAATCTCACCATTACTTGTATCATTCAGACCAATAATGGCACGACCGATAGTAGTTTTACCACTACCAGACTCACCAACGAGGGAAAAGGTTTCACCCTTGTTGATGAAAAAATTAGCATTGTGGACCGCAACGAATTTCTTGCTTCCTTCACCGAAGGAAATCTCCACATCTTTTACTTCAACTAACTTCTCAGGCATTGCCTTCCTCCTCATCTTCTAAATGTGCAAATCCCATATTGGCACGGATTTTTTCATGTAGATTTTGGATAACCGCAGGTTTTTCAACTTTTGGTGCATTCTCATGTAAGAGCCAGGTCTTAGCCCAGTGAGTATCTGAAACTTGGAATTGTGGTGCTTTTTCCTCAAAGTCAATTTGCATGGCATAGTCTGAACGCAAGGCAAAGGCATCTCCAACAATCGGTGTATAAAGTGATGGTGGTGTCCCTGGAATTGAGAAAAGCTCACCCTTATCGTCAGCCAACTGTGGTAAGCTTGAAAGCAAGCTCCACGTGTATGGGTGACAAGGCTCATAGAAAATTTCCTCAACCGTTGCGTACTCAATGATTTCACCAGCATACATAACAGCAACCTTGTCAGCGATACTTGCTACCACACCAAGGTCATGGGTAATGAAAATCACTGAGAAACCGTATTCCTCTTTGAGTGATTTCAAGAGGTCAATGATTTGAGCTTGAATGGTCACATCAAGGGCAGTTGTTGGCTCGTCACAGATAAGGACATCAGGACGACAAGCCAAGGCAATGGCGATGACGATACGTTGACGCATCCCACCAGAGTATTGGAAAGGATATTCGTTGAAACGTTTTTCAGCATCAGGAATACCAACCTTATCCATGTAATCAATAGCCATTTTTTTAGCTTCTTTGACTGATTTTCCTTGGTGTTTGACAATGACTTCAACAATTTGGCTACCAATAGTCTTAATTGGGTCAAGACTGGTCATAGGATCTTGGAAAATAGTCGCAATCTTAGCCCCACGAATAGGTGCCCAATCTTGGTGACTCTTAAGCTTAGTCAAATCTTGGCCACGATAATCAATAGAACCGCTAGCTACACGACCATTTTCTTCAAGCATCCCTGTGAAAGTCTTAGTCAATACTGATTTACCTGAACCAGACTCACCAACCAAGGCTAAAACTTCACCTTCAACCAAGTCAAGGGAAACTCCTCGAATGGCTGTCAAAACACGGTCACGAACGTCAAATTCCACGACGATATTGCGAGCCGATAATATTACATTTTTATTTTCTGTCATATTGGACTCCTATCTATGCGTACGTGGGTCGCTGGCATCCGCCAAGTTTTGACCGACAATAAAGAGAGCAAGGGAAACGAGGATTAAGGTAGTCAATGGAATCCAAAAGAGATAAGCATTGACTGTAACGTTCTGTGCATAGTCTGAAATCAAACGACCAAGACTAGGCGTAGTAACGGGAAGTCCTAAACCAAAGTATGAAAGGAAGGCCTCATAAGAGATAAATCCTGGCAAAAGTTGACTAGCCATGGTTACGATAACTGACACAAGCTGTGGCATGATATTTTTAACCACAATCTTAGCAGTTGGTGTTCCCAAAGTACGAGAAGCCAAGTTATACTCCAAATCACGGTAACGCATAATTTGAATACGGATAGTATAGGCAATACCAATCCAACCTGTGACAGTCATGGCAAAGATCATATTCCAGAATCCAGCACCCAATGAGTAAGTCAAGACGATAACCACAAGGAGATCAGGAATATTTGAGATGATGTTGTAGATTTCCATCATAACCATATCGAAGGTCTTAGAAATCCCCCAAACAGCACCCACAAGCAAACCAATGACAACATTAAGGATGGTAGCAATGACAGCGATAAGGATTGAATTACGAGCTCCAAACCAAACACTGTCAAATAGAGACTTACCATTACTGTCAGTACCGAACCAGTATTGAGCGTTTGGATGTACATAACGCAAACTGAAATCATTAACTTTTGAGACATCATTGAAGTCAAATTTAGAGAACATTGGGTAGATGAAACTCATCAAAACGATGGCAATCAAGATACCCAACATTACTACTGTTGATTTCTTTTTAAAGAATTGACGCATCACTGATTTCCAGTAAGAATAAGCTGGTGCATCAATTGTTTCAGAGGCAAAATCATCGCGCTTTACAAATTGGAACTTACTTTTATCAATTGAAGCCATTATTTACCTCCTTTAGATGTCAATTTGATACGTGGGTCAATCATAGTCATAAGGATATCACCTACAAGCAATGAGAAGATCGTGAGGGCTGTGAAAATAAATACCAGACCAACAACCATAGCATTATTAGAAGCACGAACAGAATCGATCAACATTTTACCCATACCAGGGTAGGCGAAGATTGTTTCTGTCAAGGTGGCCCCTGTGATAACCCCAACTATAGATGCTGGAATCCCTGAAACCAAGGAAACCATAGAATTCTTGAAAATGTGTCTGTTCGAAATTTCTTGTTCTGACAACCCTTTGGCACGTGCAAAACGAACGAAGTCTTGTGATTGCAAGTCAATCATGTAACGACGAATCCAAATAGCAAGACCTGGTGTTGCCAAGAGACCGAGAATAACAGATGGCAAGACGTATGAACGCCAGTCACCTGCACCCAAGATAGGGAAGGAATCTGGAAGACCAATCTCAGAACCAATCAAACGAATGATATAAACCAAGGCGATGGTTGGTAGTGAAAGCAAGAAAGTCAAGACACCTGTTGATACACTATCAAAGAGTGTGTTTTTAAAGCGTGCCATGTATGAGCCCAATGGAATTGCCAAGGCATAAGACAGGACCAAACCAATCAAACCTGCAATAGCAGAACTTGTCACCATTGATGGGTATTGATAGCGACTCTTGGTAGCTGTGTATGGGTCATTTCCATAGTAAGAACGATCCCTAGCATCAGCCTGACTTGGTGATTTATAAGTACGAGAGTAGATATCTACTGAAGATATTTTCTTACCAGTAGGGAAGTTGACCTCAGAGCTTTGTGTTTGCCCTTGACCTTGGGTAATAACATCAAGAACACCTTGCTCAGCATAAGTTGGGTAAGATGTACCAAGGTTCATCTTCACAAAGTTTTGGTGAACAAATGGGAACTGGCTGTTAAAGTAAAGCAAATATTTATGCTTAGTTCCTGAACCGACAACTGACCAACCGATAGCTGGATCATTTTCAATACGGATGTAACGCTTCAAGTTTGGATTTGTTTTATCTTTAACCCATCCAGTATTGTCAAATTCAAAGAGGTGCGTATAGAAGCCAAATACACGTTCAAGTACTGGCACATCACGTGTCGCATAGAATTGTTTACTTTGCTTGAATTGATGCAAACGCCAGCCACGTCCTAAACTATCCACATATTTTTGGTAAATAGCTTTATTTTCTTTTGTTGGCTTAGTGGTTACTGACTTATCAAGGGAGCTAGCTTTCTCCTGCAACTCCTTGGTGTCATAGTAATCAATGTAACCCATACGTTCATAGATTGTATTTTCATAGTTAGCCTTAGAATCAGCTGTCTTAGCAATCTTGTTGTAGTTTGGGTCCTGTCTGAAAATCAAACGCCTCGGCACCATGGTATAGATAATCGTGTAGGTCAAGGCCGTCACGACAAATATTGACAATAGAGAACGGAGGGTTCTCAATAAAATGTATTTTTTCATGTCTCTTCCTTATTCCAAAAGAACTTTCCCAATCAAATGAGAAAGTTCCATCGTCCTTTTATTTAACGTGTTTCTCAAGATCTTTTTGAGCTTTTTCGTTAGATTCTTTCTTTTCTTTAAGCCATTTTTCACGGGCTTTATCATCATTTTTCTTATGACAACAGCTTTTTTAGGTTCAAAATGCGTGAGCATCTGTCAGAACCCTCAACTCCTACTTGAGTAATCACCTGAGTCTGTTGTCAATCAAGCATGCGTTGGTAGGGCACTCTGATTAACCAAAGTAGCCTGAGGATGACCTCCCCACAACCTTGCTTGTCTTTCTGTTTAGCATTCGTAACGCACTATCTTCTTTTTTTCATAAGCACTCTCCAAAAAATCATAATTATGTCATTATTATACCATAAAAATCGAAATAACAGCAATTTTCAGAATGTTTTGTCTTATACTTTCTTTCTTACAATTGCTAGATACTTTCTGAGGCATTTTGACCTATTTTTGACAAAAGAAAAAGGCTTACGCCTCTTTCCATTGCATTATTTAACGTGTTTGGCAAGATCTTTTTGAGCCTTGTCGTTAGACACTTTCTTCTCTTTAAGCCATTTTTCACGAGCTGAATCATAATCTTTTTTAGTAACAACATCTTTTTGTGGCTTGAGATACTTGAAGTAAGTATCTACTCCTTTATTTCCAATTTGTGAGTAAGCCCCCGAGAATGGAACCATACGAGAAATCATAGGGGCAGCACCACTATTTACCATCGTTGGCATAAATAGAGAACTATCTGTCAACCATGCTTAAGCATCTGCATATCGTTCATAACGAAGATTCAAGTCGTTTGTTTCTTTTGAAGCAGCATCAACCAAAGTATCGTAATCTTTTAGACCAACTTTAGCAGCAGCAGCACTATTTGGATCATCAAATCCCATAAATGTCTTAGTGTTCTCACTTGCTGTTGTCTTAAAAATATCCAGATAAGTAGATGGATCTTCGTAATCTGGTCCCCAAGCTACCCCATTTGAAATATCCCAATCCTCTGCGGCAGCATTTGAAGCATAATATGTAATATTATTCAAATCATCAGAAGACATTTGATTAATATCAATAACAACATTTTCTTTACCTAGAGCTTCTTCAACAGTTTGTTTCACTGATTGTGCACGTGCAACAGCAGTTTTCGCTGATTCATCAACTGGAAAATCTAAATGGATAGGAAATTGAACTCCTTCTGCTTGAAGAGCTGCCTTAGCTTTCTCAAACTTTTCTTTAGCCTTGTTAGTATTATAAATACCATCCTGTCCATCGGCTACATTAATACCTGACCATTCGCTACCATAAGAAGGTAATTTCTCAGACACTAATTCTCCAAATGATTTATCACCTGCATATACAAATTCTGGTTTGACAAAGATATTACGAATTGCTTGAGCAGCACCAGCTTTACCATTAATTTGAGCTGAGTAAGCAGTGCGGTCAATAGAAAAGTTAACAGACTGACGGAAATCCTTGTTAAGAAGGGCCTTTTTAGTTGATTCTTTCTCAATATCTGTTTTTTTAGCAGTATGTTTGTAACTTTGACGATCAATATTTACCCCAATACCCTGAATTTCTGGTCCAGGTTGTGTGTAGAAAATATCATTTTTATATTCCTTTTCAACAGAAGAATAATTAGAACTCGTTGGGAAGACACGCGCCTTACTATAAACACCATCTGTAAAGTTACGTTCTAATGATTCTTGATCAGAACCATCATAATAAGATAATTTAACATTATCAAAGTGAACATTTTTCTTATCCCAATAATGTTCGTTTTTAGTTAACTCAATAGACGATTTAGCCGTTAGAGATTTCAAGATAAAAGGACCGTTATAAAGAATTGATGATGGATCCGTTGACTTTCCAAAGCCATTCCCTTTAGACTTAAGAAAATCTTCATTGATTGGCCAAAATAGCGAATAAGTTACCTTGGAATTCCAGTATGGCTCCGCCTGTTTTAATGTGTATTGTAATGTGTAATCATCTAGTGCCTTAACACCAACCTTTGAGAAATCTTTATTAGCACCAGATAGGTAGTCTGATAAACCGACAACTGAATCCTTTGCTAAATATATCCCCTCTGACTTTTTATCTGCTGCATGCTTAAGACCAGTCACGAAGTCCTTGGCAGTAACGTCAGCGTACTCTTCTCCATCAGAGGTGTACCACTTAACACCCTTACGAATCTTATATGTATAGGTCAAACCATCAGCAGAGACTGTCCAATCTTTAGCAACAGATGGAATCAAATTACCATATTTGTCATAACCAAGAAGACCGTCAACACCATTTGTTACAGTATCCGTTGTCGTTGCCTTACTAGTAGAAACATAGTCCAATGTCTCAGGATCAGACTGATAAACATAGCTATAAGTAGTACCACTGGTACTAGACTTAGATGAACAAGCCGCTAACGCACCAACACTTAGAAGTGCTACACCCACGAGAGCCAACCATTTG
>ERZ1034915.1454-NODE-1454-length-12870-cov-66.713383_pt1 | contig 12870 bp, 14 predicted proteins | sample MGYA00520592_ERZ1034915 | MGnify/ENA primary metagenome ERZ1034915 (study PRJEB33766, sample SAMN09781787) | gut metagenome | biome: gut microbiome | host: Homo sapiens | place: Madagascar | study: EMG produced TPA metagenomics assembly of the PRJNA485056 data... | reverse complement strand
TATTTCGCAAATGATTAATTTTGCCACCGAGAAATCAAAACAGCAAAGTTTGTAACATTTAAAACGGAATCAAAATGGAAGTAATAACAATGGAAAGTTCAGCCTTTAAGATGCTGACAGAACAGATTGGTTGAGACATGAGCGAAGCAGAGAGGACAAGGGATGCTCTGGCATCAACGAGAAGTTGCTCGACAACCAGGATCTCTGTCTTTTGTTTCAAATCTCTCCCCGTTCCCTGCAACACAACCGCAGCCTGGGAGTGCTTCCCTACAAGCGGCTGGGACAGAAGACCTACTACACGGAGGAAGACGTGACGCAATTTATCAAGAACAACGTGAAGGATTTCAATCCGGAGAATGTGGAGCATTATATGACCCGCATTCACCAAAAATTCAAATAACAAAAGTATTCACCATTAAACATTTATGATCATGGTGCAAAAGAAAAAGAGTGATGAACAGGACGTGGCACCTATTCCGTAGGTCGTGTGCAGACTCCGACCCTTGGCATGGTGTGCGAACGCTATTGGGAACACAAGCGTTTCGAGTCGAAGCCGTTCTGGCAGGGACACTTCGGTGTGGTTGATGCAGACAGTGACAATATTCTGAAGTTCACATCGGTCAACCGCTGGACAGACAAAGCCACCGCAAATGACATATATAATAAAGTAAAAGATACCGGCTCTGCCATCATCACAAAGGTTGTAACCAAACGAAAGATGGAGAAGGCACCACTCCTTTACGACCTCACCACCTTGCAGAAGGAAGCCAACTCCCAGCATGGCTTCACGGCATAGCATACACTATCCATCGCCCAGATACTGGCAGCCCTATAAGCTGCAAAAAAGAATAAAAAGAGGGATTTTGTAAAATGAACCAAAATAAACCATTTTTCCTGAATCTTTACATGAGAGACGCAGAAAACCGAAAAACATTCTTTCAATCAACGACTTAGAAGATTGTGTGCGAAAAGAATGCTGAAAAAATGTAGGATTTCGTAGAATGATATTAATTTTTTAACACGCATAATTTGCTAGTTTCCAACAATTTTCGTATTTTTGCAAGGAGATTCTGTGTCTCTTATATCGAGATTCAGATGAACGACATCAAAAAACGAACTTGATTCGCATGATGAAAGAGACAAATATACACTCACAGGTAACGTCCACTATTGCAGGGGACGACGGCGAAGCCGTGGCAAAAAGTGAAGAAAACGCTAAGAAAAAGGTTCCGGAAAATCCTAATGAAGGGCTTGAAAAACCTGCTGATGCAGGATGGTATGTGGCTGTAGTGAGAGTGAATTGTGAAACGAGAATAGCTGATTCTATACGAATCAATCTTAATCACAATCATGTTTGGTTTGATTACTGGATTCCCAAGGTAAAAGTAGTTTATATAGACAAACGTTCCAATAAGCGAAAAGTGAAAGAAAAGCTATTTCTTTCCACCTTCATCTTTTGCAATGTTTCTCCGAGACAACTTGACAAAATCCGCTTCCGTTCGGATGTGTATAAGATGCTGACGATGCCAGGTCAAAGGAAAATATACCAAATTCCCGACCAGGTTATTGCCAACTATCGATATTTTGTAGAGAATGATGAAGAGCCTGTCACTGCTGCCCCTGCTCCTTTGAAGAAAGGTATCAAAGTGAGAGTGGTATCAGGTAGCATGAAAGGTGTGGAAGCATACGTACAGAGCTATAATGGCAAGAAAGCCGTCATCGGCAGCGAAATCAAGTATATCAGTGGTGCAACGCTTACGATAAGTAGAAATTTACTCGAAGTCGTAGAAGAAGATTAAGTTGTAGAATGATCTTGTTGCATAAAAATGGAAACGTTGGTATACATTCTTGAAAGTAGTTTGTTTAAAGGGATATGTCTCTTTATAGTTACTTTAATGGGTGCATTCATAACAGATCAGCGTACCAAAAGAAACAATATAATACAATGAATAAAGAAGATAGAAAAACCTTTCGAAAGGAAAGGTTAGGTAAGTTAGAAGAATAATGGGCTAAGTCGAATAGCCCAGAAGATGACCTCTTCTATTACCACCTTTCTGAAGATACAATCGTCCTCTCCCATGCCCTATTCTGGGTAATGCCCCAAAACATAAAAGGTATGGTAGGCAAGGGAAAGTACTTATTGCTTCTTCGCTAATATCTGGAAGAGATGCTCGAAGCCTACTTGACGGAATCAGAAGATTTCAAAGATTTGCTTCACTATTGTAACGTCATATACAATACTCTTCCTGTAATCCTTTGAAGCATGTATGATTTCCATATCCACTTAGATGCTCGCAAGCTAGCTGCCATAACGATTGTAGCAGGAGGTTATGGTGGTGACATGCCCGAAGATCAGGCGTATGACCTCTTCAATGATATTGACTTCTATTATAATAAGGTGAAGTGCCGTAAGATAGAAAAACTCTTACCGGTATTGAGTAATCTGGTGATAGAAGAGCAAAAGTTGCTTTAGCTTGTATGGGGGAAAGCTTCTTACCCTACAATATAGTGGGGACGCTGTAATGGTAATATACTATGTTCTCACTTTTTGAGAGCTGCAAGTTGAATGACATTACTTTTTACGTTCTAACGGAGATTTACTTCAGATGAATAGTCTTAAATATTATCAATTATTTTGGCTATTTCATAGAAAAAGCATATTTTTATACCGTTTATAACATAAAAACGAGACAATAATGAAGACAATAGATCAGATATTAAAGATAAAGGCTGTAGTGCTATATATCCTTAAAGCATTCCCAGAAGGAGTGGACTACATCCACCTCTTTAAGGTAATGTATTTTGCACAACAGAACCAACTGAAAGAATATGGATTACCCATCATCTATGATACTTTTGTAGCAAGAAAGCATGGCCCAGTGCCATCGCTTACTTATAAGGTTTTGCGTGGAGTGGAGGGCAAGGCTGATGTGTCCTCGCCAGAGTTAAAGAGTTTTGCAGATTCTTTGAATGTCGTCATTTCAGAGGATGGTCATCAGTTGGTATTGGCAGCCAAGGATGCCCAATGCAATATGGATGAATTGTCTGTTGCGGATGTCAAGATGTTGGATAAGTGGATAGATAAATGCCGAAATATAGGCTCTTTTGATTTGTCCGACAAGTCACATGAGGATAGGGCATGGAAACGTGCCAAGCGTCTTGCGGATAAGACAGGTGAAGATACAAAGATTACGATGTATGAAATGGCTGAGTCTGCAGGAGCAACAAAGTCTATGCTCAATGTGATTCGTGAACGCCAATCATTTCGAAAGGCAATGGCATGGATTTAAGGCAATTACAACAAGAGTACCTTGACAATCTACGCAAGGTGACAGAAGAAAAGTTGGAAATTGGTTCTTTGATACGAACAGTCATTTCTATAGATGAGGGGTTGGTATTCAAGGATGCTAGAAAGCAGAAGCCCAAGAAAATGGTAATAATAGGAGTAGATAGTGAACGACAAATCTGTTATGGCTCAGTACTGGTTAATACCAAGATGAGTCCGAAGTCTGCTTACTCAGAGTCATTTCTTGCAACCCAATATTTGCTTCTTCAGACCAATTATCCAGACTTTTTGAAATATGACAGCTATGTAGATTGTGGCATGCTCTTTTCTATTCCTTTGAAGAAGTTATTGGAAGGAGAGTACTTCGGTAAATTGACAGAAGCAGATTTGCAAGGAATATTTGATATACTCAAGACCACCGAAACACTTACTGTGAAGGAGAAGAAAAGGTTTGGTATCATATAAAGATTAATGATGGAAGGTAACATGAGACTGCTATTATTCGGAAACCGTGGAATAATTATTACAAGATGAATTTTATGAATACAAACACTATGTATGATAAATCCGATTTAGGAACAGCTAAAGACAATATGAATAGTCCTATTCATAATTGGTATAGATTTACAGCAGGGTTTTCATATAAATTCATTGACTACATCATTGATAATACATCCGATGAAATTGGAACGATTTTTGAGCCCTTTGCAGGATGTGGAACAACATTGGTTGCAGCCCAAAAACGAAAAATTAAATCTATTGGAAACGAAAGTCAGCAATTGATGTGTGATATTATTAATGCCAAATTGAATTGGGATATAGACTCTAATCTTTGCTTGGATTATTTGGATGAAATTCATAAAGATATCTTATTGCAAGGTGGTAAAGGAATCACAAGGTCAGAATGGCATGATTTGTTGATTTCACTTTACGATGAACAAACATTAGATGTTTTATATATAATAAGGGATTTTGTCAGAACAATAAGTGATGAAAAATATCGGTTGTTTTTTGAATTAGCTTTGAGCCAGACGCTTCATAAGGTTGCCTTGCACCCTATTGCAGTCCCTTATATCGTGCGATCCAAATCTTTAGCGCATTCTGGACATGCTTGGGAAAGATTTTGTGCAATAGTACATCAAATGTTAGATGATTTGCACACTTTGCCACATCATAAAAGGCTTGCCGTTGTTAATCATGCAGATTCTCGATGGGAAAATTACAATATAGATGAAGATTCCTGTAATTTATGCATAACCTCTCCACCTTATCTAAATAATTTAGATTATGGTGAAGTTTCAAAAGTACATACACATTTCTTTGAAATAACCCAGAATTGGCATGACATTACAGAAAAAGTAAGAAAGCATTTAGTTACAGGAGCAACCACTCATTATAGAGACTGTGATTTTGATTTAAATGAGTTCCATCAAACAGAATTTGCATTACAAAATCAAAAAATAATGGCAGAATTGGACTCTCGTTTTGTTTCTTTGGAGACAATATGCAAAGAACGAAGTGGTAAGAAAAGCTTTCATATATTGATGATGCATTATTTTGAGGACATGTATCATGTCTTGAAAGAAATGAGAAGGGTTTTATGTGCTGATAGTAAGGCTTATCTGATTTTAGGTGATTCTGCACCTTATGGCATCTATATTCCAACAACGCAGTTCTTGGGAGAAGTTGCAAAGTCTGTAGGCTTTAATGATTATGAGATGTGTAAGATACGGTCTCGTGGGCATAAATGGAAAGTTAAAACGCGACACAATGTTGAATTGTCTGAGAATATATTGATTTTGTCATGAATATAAAGATTGATATACAGAACTTTGAAAAGAAGAAGCTTTCTTTGGCGCCAAGCGGCAAAAATACCGCTTGGTCCTATTTCAACGTATATTCATTACGAGATTTTAGAGATATTTACAATGTAATATATAAAAATTCAAATGTCAGAAGTTTGTCGTCTTTATTGAGCTACTGTAATGAATTGAGAATAAAATCTGAATCTGGAAAAGCATGGTCAGAGCGTAATTTGTTAGAAATAGTTAATGCTTTAAAAAAGACAGGGTTGCTAGATTTAAAAAGTATGGAACCTTTAGCAGGCGGCTTGTTTAAGTCTGACTACAACGAGTCTTTGTCAATAGAAGATATTCAAGTTTTAAGACGAATATTTTTTTCCTATTTTAGGTTTAACGATTTTATTTCATTGTTTAGGAATGATAATAAAGGAAGTGTTGAGTTTGTTGTTGCCTACATGGTAGGAAGTCGCTTCTTTAACAATTTTGCGGTTCTTTATAGCAATACTATTTATGGTATAGAAGACACGAAGAAAAACGTCATGCGCTTTTGGGATGTATTTACCAAGTGGGGTATGGTATTAAAAGTATTAAATAAGTGTTCTTTAAAAGCACTAAATATTGATTGCGTTAGTTGGGAGGTACAAAATGGATACTTGCTAAATTTAACGGCTCAGATGCCATTAGGTTTTAGTGTATTGCATTATGCTAAGGAAAATTTTCTGTCAGAATGTATATATATACCAGATTTAGAACGTGAACTCATTCTAAAGTATGGTTTTCATATTGAAGATATAAAAACAGCTATAGTTGAGGAATGTGTAAAACATTCTGATTTGTATAGGCTTCAGCGTATAACTGAGATTTTTATAGAACAAGGGGAGCGATTATTGTTTCCATTTGTGGATGGTTCATATATGTCGCATATTCTGAAAATATACTAATTCCATCGGTTGATGAAAATATTTCTCATGGTTTAATATTAAAATTTTAAAATTATGGATATAGATATTTTAGGTCAGATAAAGTCAGCTGAAAACTTAAGGTCAAATTTGGCTGAAAAATTTGGATTGAAATACAATCCTTTTCCGAGAGCAGGTATTGCAAATCTGAATGATTCTGATACAACGACATTGGCCTTACAGCCAGCTTTAGCAAATACTGCTATGGAAATTGTCAATTATATGAAAGATGCGCTATCACATGCAGGTTTGAATGATAATGATAAATATTTGAGCTTAGTAATAAAAGGAGAATATGGCTCTGGTAAGACTCAGACTCTAATGTTTATCAAAGCTCTCTTTGACTCTTTGAAAACAACCGCTTTTAAACCATATGTAGTTTATATTGATAATCCTGGTACAAAGTTGTCTGAACTAATAGGTGATGTTATATCACAAGTCGGTATTGAAAACTTTAGAAGGTATCTTTGGTCAATCTTTCTTGAATTTATGAATACAAAAGATAATGAAGATCCAGAAGGAAAATCTAAGAAAGAGATTTTGATGAAAGAATTGGATTTTTTGAAAGTAAATGTTCCTGATTTGTTTAAGCAAACAATAAATAATGAGGAAGTTGAATTTTCATGGGATCAATTAACTGTGTCATATAAATATTTGATTAATAAAATTAGTTACTCAGCTCGTTTGTCAGATCGAAAGCAAATTGAAGTCTTGTTTAAGAAATACCTGACTGATTGTTATGCATTCAAATTCAAAATTTCATCGGTGGCGGAATACTTTTATGATATAGTTACAGACAATATAAATGTTTCTAAGTCTTGGGATAATATTATAACAGGTAATATAAAAAGTTTGGAGAAAAGAGAAGTTTATTTATTAAAAGCAGTCGTAGCTATAACTAAGAAATATCTTAGTGCTACAGATTTCATAATATTAGTAGATGAATTTGAAGATTTGGCAGGAGGTAGAATAAAGGATGCTGATGTTGATAGTTACCTAAGAAATCTACGATCATTAATAGATCGTGAAAAAAATTGGTGCTCTGTTTTTGCCATGAATACTGCTGCTTTTGAGAGAATACAGAAAATCTCAGCTCCTTTAGCCAGCAGAATTGGAGAGCGCTCAATAACCTTAATGCCGTTAAATCCAAATTCTGCTAAAAATATGATTATGAACTATTTGTCTTTAGCAAGAGTTGAGTCAGAAAAAGGTCACGAAAGATCAATAAAGCCGTTTACGGATGAAGTGATAAATTTTCTTCTTACAGTAAAGGAAACTACGCTGCAAGGTTCGCCACGTTTTATAGTACAGTCTTGTTATACGCTTTTGCAAAGAGCATCAGAAGAGTTGACTAAAGGTCAAACAATCACAGTTGATTTTGCGAAGGAAGTATTTAAGGGGAAAATTAATTTCTGACATGAAGACAATTATAGACAAATGTTTCAAGATAGATTTCTTCTTGGATACTAATATTCTCGTAGATTATATTCAAGGAGAAAATAAAAAGTTGGTAGATAGTTTGGAATTCTTGGCTAATTCTGATTTTGTAACATTGCATTCATCTCACTATGTAGAGTTTGAGTTTACAGAGGTGAGAAAGCGAAATGAGTTCTTCAGAATAGCTCATGGAAAATACCCACCAAAGGATTTTCTGAAAGAAAAGAATAGCTTTTGGAATTGGCTAAAACAAAAATTCCACAAAGTTACAAATGCAAAGAACTATGGGACGAAAAATTGGAAAGACTCAGGTTTGGATTATTTGGACTACAAAGAAGATATTGGGAAGGTTATCAAGGATGATATCGTAAAATTGAAGAATCAACTTCATATTGATTTTGACGATCATGTTCTTCATGAAAAATTAGTTCATACAGCTTGTGAAATAGTTCTTGAAACTAAAATTTCACGAGAAGATAGTATGGTACTGGTTTCATGTGTTCTACCAACTCCTGTAGACTATTTAGACTTTTGTGTAATATTGACTAATGATAATCAATATTATAACGCTTACAAGAATTCCAAGAAAACAATAGATGGTATCTTGGACAAAGAGAGCATCCCTCATATACATAAATTCCTTAATACGAAGCATATCGGTAATGTGAATTTGTATTCTTCCGAAAGTATAGACATAAAATCCTTTTGGAATGAAATTTTGATAAAATTAATCAAATCAAAAAATAAATCAAGTTATTTAGGACACACAATTATACCTAATGAAAATTCTCGGAAAAGAGGGGATGTTTGGTTTGATATTGAAGATAAAAAGAAAGAGTTGTTTAATTCAGAAGGATTAGTTTTTATAGATAAAGATTTAACTCAGGTTTTATCGGTATCTAAAGATTTTGATTATTGGCAGAATTCAAAATGTGAAACTTTTCCCTACTCAAATTCAGAGGATACAAAATATAGTATGCACCCAAATATTGATGAATCAATGCTGATCAAATTGCAAGAAAAAGGTATTTTGGTTTTCTATGATAATATTATAGATCCACATCATACTCCATTGAATTTTGATTTGTGATAAGTATTAAAATCATCTTGGTATTCTTTTGTAAAATGAATGACACAGTAAAACATAATCAAGATTACATAACTGCCTTCATTGAAGGCTATATCTGTGCAATTATAGGTGAGCGGATGACAACAGCAAAGGTGTCAGAGGCAGAACTTGTTAATGCAAAGCATTCTGCTGAGATGTATGTAGAGTTTCAAATCGAGCATTCTGATTTCTCTGAAGAGGAGAAGGAAGCGATGAAGAAAGACTATAAGCTTTGGGCAGAAGCTGCATTGCAAGGAATGAAGAAACGTTTGCGTGAGAGCGGCAGATTGATAGAATCTTGATGATGCGCTAGCCGACAAACAATCGCAACTCTGTTGCGTAGAGACTTATTAGCAGCCCTTTAGGGCACAGGCTCCGCTGACGATACCAGAACTCTGGCGGAGGCTATAGCGTAGCCAGCTACATCCTCTCGTCTCTGAGGGGTTCTGCCCCCCAGAACAGGGGGAACCGAAGGGGACGTAAAGACTATTGAAGAGAGGCTTGGTGAGAAAGGTGGAGCCTTCTTTAACGGTAAGGAAGGACGGGTAGGTTTTCGAAAAAATTATCATGTCCCTAATCCCATGTAATTATAACTCGAACAAAAAGGTGAATGTCAAGGCTGCCTAATTGGCAGCTCTGGCAATACCAATTAATAATATGCTTTTTTTGAAAAATGTTGGATGTGCTAACTGCTGAAAATCAGTAGTTACGTTCTAACGGTGATTTACTAATGGACTATCTGGACAATATAGAAGAGGAGTATTACAAGTTCTATCCCGACGATCCCTGTCCGATGGAAGGTGGCTACAAGGCGACCTTCGAAAGGTTCGTGATAGAATCCATAGGAGCATAGTGGGATTTACCACCTGAGACCGAATAAGTCTAAGAAATCTGTGTTAATCTGGGGGAGATTAGAGCAAGCCCCCCCCCAAAAAATGGTAGTTTCACCGAAAACCTTTATATTTGCACCATCATTTTAATAAAAAGAAGATAGGATCTGGAACAGATATTAGTTACAATAGGTGATACGCAGCCATCTGCTAGTATTCGCAATGCCATTAAGATGTTGCGTGGAGTTGTTTCTGCGTCTATAATTAAAGAATCACCTTTGACTATAGAAGAGAAGCAGAAGGCTTATGTCAAGGAAAGCTTGTCACGGGCCTTGCAAGAGGTAAAACTTGCTAAATTGCAAGGTAAAAAGCTTTAGGATGTTGATGATTTCATTCGGGAAATGAAGGAAGCATAGCCGTATGGAAGTGAACATACGGCACTGGTAGTGAGTTTAAACGTCAGTTTAAACGTTTGATGAAGAAATATCACTCTTTGTTGCATGACTTTGACGTATGGAAACAAGAGCTGAAGAATAATCCGCTTGCAGAAGATGACTTAGGGGCTGGCGTTCGTAAGATACGAATGGCGATTAATTCTAAAGGCAAAGGAAAAAGTGGTGGAGCTAGAATTTTGACGTTGAATATACTGTTGGATGCAGAAACGATGGATATTACACTCCTAACAATTTAGGATAAAGGAGAAATATCCAATTTGGAAGATGTTCCAAACGCAGAAAATTTGGCAGCAATGAAAGAGGCAGAGAGTGGTCATGATGCAGGAGTAGTTCGAGTAGATAGCTTAGAAAGTTTCTTGGCATCAATGGAGGAATAGAGTTTATGAAAGAAATTCGAAAGACCTCGCAGTTCAAGAAAGATTATAAGCGTTTTGATTTGATTTGATAAGAACAATAACGCAATAGAATTAGTTTGTTTAGGTTCTCATTCTGAGTTTTTTGGGAAAGGTCGTAAAAGAAAAATATTAAGAATTATGGCATACAAAGCGATAGATATAGCAAAGAAATTGATATTCTTTGCCCAGCAAGATGAAGCCAATGGTGGATAGTGTTTGACAAACTTAAAACTCCAAAAGCTTCTTTATTATCAGCAAGGTTATCATTTGGCAGCATTCGGAACTCCTCTTTTCGAAGAAAACGTAGAGTCTTGGATGTATGGTCCTGTTGTGCCAGTTGTATATGACACATATGCCGAATTTGGTGCACATACTCTTCCTTCTGAAGTAAACACTCCAATAGTGCTATCTGATGATGAAAAGAGTTGTTCCTACAGGTTTATGAAGCCTATCGTGATTTCTCTGCAATAGGATTGATGAATAAGACGCATCAAGAAAAACCTTGGCAGGAAGCTTTGCCTCATGACAAGGGTACTGTTATTTCGCAAGATAGCATGAAGGCTTTTTTCAAGACACAATTACAATAAGACGAAGTTATGGGTGGCAAGTTTAAGATAAAGAAACAACAGCCTATAGCTTCACCTGTTGGAAGAACTCCTGCAAAAGTTGTGTTTGGTTTTTCTGAACTCAAAGACATTAGTTATACGAATGGCGAGAAAGACGGTAAGTTCTTCATAAAATTCTTAGGACGATTAAAACAACTTAGTCTGTTGGATTGGGATGCCGTTAATGTTTCAGCCAAGCATTCCTTTGGTTGGGAAGTGATGGATGTAAAGAGTATGACAAGAACGGCACAGCAATCAGTGCCTGCTGGTATGGATGAACTTTTGGTATTTCGTGCTACAGGTGATAACCATGTGTTTCTTGGCTATCGCCAAAAAGACACTTTTGAAGTTATTTTTATTGAGTACAGCTTTGGTGATATTTATACTCATGGATAATTGAGCAGTTTTGATTCAAGCAAAATATTCCTCATTCGAGCGACGACAAGTGCAGAGCGATACTGCAATGGGGAACAAAATATAACTTTTTTCAAAAAAGAACGCCTAAAAAGGCAAAAAATAGCAAAATAGAGCATTTGGTTTGAGTTTCAAGTGGTTGTGGCAGTCGTTGGCTTTAGTTGGCAGTGACAAGGAAATGAGGAAAAAGCAGATTAGAGAAGTAGAAACGCTTTCAAATCATTACCCCGCAGAAACGCCCTAATAAGCATTTTTAACGGCGATGGTTCAAATTTCCCCATTCTGCGTAAGTTTTGGTTTTGCCATGCAGCTCTCATAGTTTAATTTTGCACCGAACAAAAAAAGTAAGGATTATGAGATGCACTTTCAAGACAGTCTTCTATGTAAATGGAAGCAAGGAGAGAAACGGAATTGTCCCTATCATGGGACGAGTGACAATCAACGGAACTATCGCACAGTTCAGTTGCAAGCAGAGCGTTACCAAGGCTATTTGGGATGCCAAGGGCAACAGAGCCATTGGCAAGAGCAAGGAAGCCAAGGAGGTGAACTTTGCGCTTGACAACATCAAGGCTCAAATCACCAAGCATTACCAACGACTTTCCGACCGTGAGGCGTTCGTTACCGCTGAAATGGTGAGAAACGCCTATCAAGGAATAGGCACGGAGTACGAGACCTTGCTCAGAGCCTTTGACAAAGAGAACACAGCCTTTGCCAAGCGTGTAGGCAAGGACAGAGCCAAGAACACTTACAACAAGTATCTTGTGGTGAGAAAGTACGTTGCCGAGTTCATCAAGTATCAGTACAAGCGCAGCGATATGTCCATGAATGAGCTTACCGAGGAGTTTATCCGTGACTATTGCCTTTACTTGAAAAATGTGGTAGGGCTTGCGCAGTCCTCCATTTGGATTTACTCCATACCTCTGAAACATATCGTCACGGCGGCACACTACAACGGCAAGATACCGAGAAATCCGTTTGCCATGTACCACGTTGATCCAGACCACAAGGAACGTGAGTTCTTGACCTTGGACGAGCTTACCGCCATGACTGAGATAAAGTTGGAAGACCCCAACATGGCATTTGCGAGAGACCTTTTTATCTTTGGCAGTTGGACAGGTATAGCTTTCATCGACATCAAGAACTTGACGGAAGATAACATCAGCATGGTAAACGGTGCTCCTTGGATAGTGTCCAAGCGTCAGAAGACAGGTGTACCGTTCCAAATCAAGCTGATGGATATTCCCATGCAGATTGTTGAGAGATACAAGTCTTTCAGAAAAGACAACCACTTGTTCAATATCGGTAATCTTGACAGCATTAACAAGCGCATCAAGAAAGTTGCTGCAATGTGTGGTATAAAGAAGCATGTATCATTTCATGTCTCACGTCATAGTTGGGCTGTTTTAGCCTTGGAGTATGGTATGCCGATAGAGAGCGTGAGCAAGATTCTTGGTCACACGAATATCACCACAACACAGATATACGCCAAGGTGACAAGCACAAAACTTGACCATGACATATCTGTCTTTGAAAGTCGAATCAAGGGGCATTTGCCTGTAATGGGAGGAATGGCATGAAA
>ERZ1034915.1451-NODE-1451-length-12877-cov-7.049212_pt1 | contig 12877 bp, 12 predicted proteins | sample MGYA00520592_ERZ1034915 | MGnify/ENA primary metagenome ERZ1034915 (study PRJEB33766, sample SAMN09781787) | gut metagenome | biome: gut microbiome | host: Homo sapiens | place: Madagascar | study: EMG produced TPA metagenomics assembly of the PRJNA485056 data... | reverse complement strand
AAAAGGAGGAAAGGCAATGAGAAATATACTGAAAGCCACCACTCTGGAGAACCGCTTTCCGCTGCTTGCCGTTGAAGAGGGGTGTATCCTCTCGAAAGACGCCGACATTACGGTCGCCTTTCGGGTCGAGCTTCCCGAACTCTATACGGTGACGAGTGCGGAGTATGCCGCCATCCATTCTTCTTGGGTAAAGGCAATCAAGGTGTTGCCGACCTACAGCGTCGTACACAAGCAGGATTGGTTTGTCAAGGAGGGCTACCGTCCGGACTTGCAAAAGGAGAATATGAGTTTCCTCTCCCGCAGTTTCGAGCGACACTTCAATGAGCGACCGTTCTTGAATCACGCCTGCTACCTGTTCCTGACCAAGACAACCAAGAACCGCAACCAGCAGCAAAGCAACTTCTCCACCCTCTGCCGGGGACATATCATCCCCAAGGAGGTACGGGACAAGGATACTGCCCGCAAGTTCCTCGAAGCGACCGAGCAATTCGAGCGGATTATGAACGAAAGCGGTTTTATTCGCCTCTCTCGCCTGACGGACGAGGAGATTATCGGGACGGAGGAGACGCCGGGACTGATTGAGAAGTATTTCTCGCTGTCCCTCTCCGACACGACGGTTTTGGAGGACATCGACCTGAGAGCCGACCAAATGCGTATCGGCGATAAGCGGCTCTGCCTGCATACCCTTTCCGATACGGAAGACCTGCCCGGGCTGGTAGGCACGGATATGCGCTATGAGCGATTATCCACCGACCGCAGCGACTGCCGCCTTTCCTTTGCCGCTCCCGTAGGGTTATTGCTCTCGTGCAACCATATCTACAACCAGTATGTGCTTATTGATGATAGTGCCGAGAACCTGCAACGCTTCGAGAAGAGCGCACGGAATATGCATTCGCTCTCCCGTTATAGTCGCTCCAATCAAATCAACAAGCAATGGATTGACGAGTATCTGAACGAGGCGCACAGCTTCGGGCTTACCTCCGTCCGCTGTCATTGCAACGTCTTGGCGTGGAGCGATGATGAGGAGGAACTTCGCCGTATCCGTAACGACGTGGGCAGTCAGCTGGCTCTGATGGAGTGCAAGCCACGACACAACACGGTGGATGTGCCGACGCTGTTCTGGGCAGGCATTCCCGGCAATGAAGCCGATTTCCCCGCAGAAGAGAGTTTTTACACCTTCATCGAGCAGGCGGTCTGTTTCTTCAATGAGGAGACCAACTACCGTGATTCGTTGTCACCGTTCGGCATCAAGATGGCTGACCGCAGCGGCAAGCCCATTCATCTCGACATCTCCGACCTGCCGATGAAGAAAGGCATCACCACGAACCGAAACAAATTCATCTTGGGTCCTTCGGGCAGTGGCAAGTCGTTTTTCACCAACCACCTCTTGAGGCAGTATTGGGAGCAGAACACCCATATCGTCTTGGTGGACACGGGAAACAGCTATCAGGGCTTGTGCGAGATGATACGCCACAAGACGCAGGGCGAGGATGGGGTGTACTTCACCTACTCGGATGAGAGCCCCATCAGCTTCAATCCCTTCTATACCACCGACAAGGTGTATGATGTGGAGAAAAGGGAGAGCATCAAGACACTGCTGCTGACCCTTTGGAAGAAGGATAACGAGCCTGCCACCCGTTCGGAGGAGGTCGCCCTTTCCAATGCCGTGTCGCTCTTTATTGAGCGTATCAAGGCGGACGATGGTATCGTACCCTCGTTCAACAGCTTTTACGAGTATCTCACCACCGACTACTCGGCATTGCTCCGTGAGAAAAAGGTCAGGGAAAAGGATTTTGACTTGGCCAATTTTCTCAACGTGCTGGAGCCGTACTACAAAGGTGGCGAATACGACTACCTGCTGAACTCGGACAAGCAGCTCGACCTGTTGAACGCCCGCTTTATCGTCTTCGAAATCGATTCCATAAAGGATCATCCCATCCTTTTCCCCATTACCACCATCATCATTATGGAACTCTTCATCAACAAGATGCGACGTCTGAAGGGAATACGGAAAGTCATCCTTATTGAGGAGGCTTGGAAAGCGATTGCGTCCGCAAACATGGCGGGATATATACGCTACCTCTACAAGACGGTAAGAAAATTCTTCGGGGAGGCGGTCGTGGTGACGCAGGAAGTGGACGACATCATCTCCTCGCCCGTGGTCAAGGAGTCCATCATCAACAACTCCGACTGCAAGATACTGCTTGACCAGCGCAAGTACATGAACAAGTTCGACCAGATTCAGGCACTCTTGGGACTAACGGACAAGGAGCGGGGGCAGATACTCTCCATCAACCAGAGCAACGATGCCACACGGTCGTACAAGGAGGTGTGGATCGGACTGGGAGGTGTGCAGTCTGCTGTCTATGCCACCGAAGTGTCGAAAGCCGAATACCTCACCTACACGACGGAGGAGACCGAGAAGATGCGCGTACTTGCCCGTGCCGAGCAACTCGGCGGGAATATGGAGCTTGCCGTCAGGCAGCTCGCCAAAGAAGAGTAATCAATGAATGTTTAACCGCGTAATACAACAAGTCCGAAAAATATGACGTCATATTTCAAGAAAACAGTCGACTGATTTTCAGATTTACTCGACTGATTTTTCCGAGTGGTTCGAACGACATTGTATCTACGCTAAAATCAATTTGAAAAATGAGAAAGAAAATTTTAATGCTTATGGCGTGCGGTTGCCTCTTGGCAGGCAGCGCACACGCCCAGTGGGTGGTCACAGACCCCACCAACCTTGCACAGAGTATCATCAACACGACCAAGGAAATCGTGCAGACCTCCAAGACGGTCAAGAACACGCTTGACAACTTCAAGGAGGTCGAGAAGCTCTACAATGAGAGCAAGAAATACTACGATGCCCTGAAAAAGGTGAACAACCTCGTGCGGGACGCCCAACGGGTAAAGGAGACGATTTTGATGGTCGGAGAAATCTCCGATATCTATGTGAAGAACTACAGGAAGATGCTCTCTGACCCGAACTTCCGTCCGGAAGAGCTGGTCGCCATTGCCAACGGCTATACCAAACTGCTCGGGGAGAGCAACAACCTGCTCAAGGAACTCAAGCAGGTAGTGAACATCACCACGCTGAAGATGACCGATAAGGAGCGTATGGACGTGGTGGATCGCTGCTACAAGGAAATCAGGGATTACCGCAACCTTGTGCGTTACTACACGAACAAGAACATCTCCGTGAGCTATCTCAGAGCCAAGAAACAGCAGGACACCGACCGGGTGCTCTCGCTCTATGGAACGGACAATGAAAGGTATTGGTAATCATGGGAGCGGAATTTGACAACCTGCACCAAGTCCTCCGTTCGCTTTACACGGAGATGATGCCTATGTGTGGTGACATGATAGGTGTCGCCAAAGGCATTGCGGGCTTGGGTGCGCTCTTTTATGTGGCACTTCGGGTGTGGCAGACCTTGGCTCGTGCCGAACCCATCGACGTCTATCCGTTGCTCCGTCCCTTTGCGCTCGGTCTCTGCATCCTCTTCTTTCCGATGGTCTTGGACACCATCAACGGCGTGCTCAGTCCCGTTGTGCAGGGTACGCACAAGATGCTCGAAAAGCAGACTTTCAGCATGGACGAATACCGCAAGTTGCGGGACAAGCTGGAATACGAGGCGATGGTGAGGAATCCCGAAACAGCCTATCTGGTGAGTAACGAAGAGTTCGACAAGAAACTGGATGAACTCGGTATCTCTCCCTCGGATATGGCGACGATGGCGGGTATGTATGTGGAACGCAGTATGTACAATTTCAAGAAATGGTTTCGCAATATGGTACGGGAGTTCTTGGAACTTCTTTTCGCCGCTGCCGCCCTGCTCATCGACACGCTTCGGACATTCTTCCTGATTGTCCTCTCCATTTTGGGACCGATAGCCTTTGCCATTTCCGTGTGGGACGGTTTCCAAAGCACCCTCACGCAATGGTTCACGAGGTATATCTCCATCTATCTGTGGTTGCCTGTGGCGGACTTGTTCAGTTCGATGCTGGCAAAGATTCAGGAACTGATGCTCAAACACGACATCACGCAGTTGCAGAATGATCCCACCTATACGATAGATGCTTCGAACGGGGTGTACCTCGTCTTCATGATTATCGGCATTATCGGCTACTTCACCATTCCAACGGTTGCGGGCTGGGTAATACAAGCCGGAGGAGCGGGTAACTACGGTAAAAACGTGAACTATGCGGCAGGAAAGGGTGCCGGTATCGCAGGTGCTGCGGGCGGAGCCGTTGGTGGATTTGCCGGAGGACACGGAAAACAGGTCTTGCATAGTGCGGGACATAAAGCCAAGGAGGTGGCAGGGCAGCTTTTCCGCAAGAGAAGCGGAAATGCTCCCGAATAATAAACAAAAATGAAATGCTATGGAATTTAAGTCATTAAAGAATATCGAAACAAGTTTCAGGCAGATACGCCTCTTTACCTTGGTCGTCGTCTGCCTGTGTGCTCTCCTTGCGGGGTATTCGGTATGGAGTGCCTACTCCTTTGCCGAAGCCCAGAGGCAGAAAATCTATGTGTTGGATGGCGGTAAGTCGCTGATGCTCGCCTTGTCGCAGGATCTGTCGCAGAACAGACCCGCGGAAGCCAAGGAGCACGTGCGCCGCTTCCACGAGTTGTTTTTCACTCTTTCGCCCGATAAGAGTGCCATCGAGGGGAATATCTCCCGTGCGCTGCTCTTGGCGGACAAGAGTGCCTACAATTACTATCGGGATTTCTCCGAGAAAGGATACTACAACCGTATCGTGGCAGGAAATATCAATCAGGTCGTGCAGGTGGACAGCGTTCTCTGTGACTTCGACCGCTATCCCTATGCGGTACGGACGTATGCCCGGCAGATGATTATCCGTGCGACCAACGTGACCGAGCGCAGTCTCGTGACCGTATGCCGTCTGCTCAATACGAGCCGCAGCGATGACAATCCGAATGGCTTCAATATCGAAGGATTCGAGATTGTGGAGAACAAGGACATCAGTACCCGTAAGCGATGAAAAAGAAAAGTCTGTTCCGAATGATGCAGGAGGGAGCGGAGGCAAGACTCCGCCGCCTGTGCGGACGCATCCCCGCTCATCTGAGGCTGTATGTCGTCCTGACGATGCTTCTTTTCTTCGCTTTCCTTGCCAATTATGTTTTCTTCAGCGGTTTGTTCCGCCTCTTCTCCGACGGAGACTCCGAAGAGGAAACGTTACCGGCAATCGAGCATATAGAAGCTCCTGACGTAAGGCGGCTCTATCCCAAAGACAGTATCAACCTATTAAAGTATTACGATTATGTTCCCATTCAAAAGAAAGACAGCCTCCGATACGAGCACCTCGCCTGAGCTGACGGAGGAAGAGAGACAAAGGCGAAAGAAGTTTATCATTTACCCCCTGATGTTCCTGCTTTTTGCAGGCTCCATGTGGCTCATCTTCGCTCCATCGGAGAAAGAAGGGGAGAAACAGGCGAAGGGGTTCAACACGGAAGTACCGGATCCGCAAGCCTCGGAACTCATCGGCGACAAGAAGAAAGCCTATGAAAAGGAGATGATGGAACAGAAGGAGCAGGAACGAAGTCGTGCCATGCAAAGCCTCAGTTCCATGTTCGGGGAGATGACAGGAGGGCAACCAGTGCAGAGTTCCGAAGAGTTGGCCTTGAAGACGAATTTGTCGGAAATAGACAACGGTTTCGGCTCTCGCACTACTGCTCCGCAGGAGGGATTCCATGCTTCGGCTTCCGCTTACCAAGACATCAACCGCACGCTCGGCAGTTTCTATGAGATGCCGAGAGAAGATCCGGAAAAGGAGGAAATGCGTACCCGTTTGAAGGAGTTGGAAAGTCGTATGAGTAATGAACAACAGTCGCCCGCTATAACCGTGAACGACCAGATGGCTCTGCTTGAAAAATCCTATCAGCTGGCAGCCAAGTATATGCCCGCAGGAGGCAAGGGGCAGTCCGTTCCCGCTGCTCTTCCTTCGACTTCGGGGAGTGAGACGGCTTCCGAAAGGAAAGTGGTCTCTTCCGGTCGCAATGGAAAGGCGATAGCGTTTCCTGTCAGGCAGGTGAGCGGTCAAGTGGTGTCGGCTCTGGCACAGCCGATGAGCGACTCGACTTTCCGCTCCGAATATGTCAAGGAGAGGAACTATCTATTCCAAACCGCTATCGGGACTGTCTCGCAGACGGATAGAAACACCATATCAGCCTGTGTGCATAACAATCAGACGGTCATGGACGGGCAGACAGTACGTTTCCGTCTCTTGGAGCCGATGTCGGTATCGGGCAGGGAGATTCCACGAGATGCCCTTGTCGTGGGAACGGCAAAGTTGCAGGGCGAACGACTCTCCATTATCATTTCCTCTTTGGGGTATCGGGGAAGCATCATTCCCGTGGAGCTGTCGGTCTATGACACGGACGGACAGGCGGGGATATTCATTCCCGGATCGATGGAGCGTAATGCCGCCAAGGAGATTGCCGCTAACATGGGGACATCCGTGGGCAGCAGCGTGAACATCTCCACCGATGCGGGGGCACAGCTTGCCGCCGACCTCGGCAAGGGACTGATACAGGGAACGAGCCAATACTTTGCCAAGAAAATGCGCACCGTCAAGGTGCATCTGAAGGCAGGTTACAAGGTTCTGCTCTATCAACCCGAAAACAAGTAATTCACAGTTATTATTCACCACTTTAATCCAAAGTAAAAATGAAAAGAACAGTTTTAGCCATCGCCCTGATGCTGGGCGCAGTCTGTGCCAACGCACAGGAAACAACTTCAAGCGGAGATCTCTATCAGGGGCTGACTCGCAAAATTGCCTTTGAGCGGATGATACCACCCCACGGCTTGGAAATTACCTACGATAAGACGGTGCACATCATCTTCCCCTCTGCCGTGCGCTATGTGGATCTGGGTTCGCCCAACCTCATTGCGGGGAAGGCGGACGGGGCGGAAAACGTCATCCGTGTGAAGGCGACGGTCAAGGACTTCCACGAAGAGACGAACATGAGTGTCATCACCGAAGACGGTGCATTTTACACCTTTAATGTCAAGTATGCCAACGAGCCGCTGTTACTCAATGTGGAAATGGCGGACTTCATCCACGATGGGGAGAGCGTAAACCGTCCGAACAACGCCATGGAGGTCTATCTCAAGGAACTCGGAAGCGAAAGCCCGATGCTGGTAAGGCTCATCATGAAGTCCATTCACAAGGAGGACAAGAGGACGGTGAAGCACATCGGCAGCAAGGCTTTCGGTATTCAGTACCTGCTCAAAGGGTTGTATTCGCACAACGGACTGCTGTACTTCCATACGGAACTGCGCAACAAGTCCAACGTGCCGTTCGACATCGACTTCATCACGTTCAAAATCGTGGACAAGAAGGTCGCCAAGCAGACTGCCATGCAGGAGCAGGTACTGCTTCCGCTGCGTGCCTATAACTACACCGCCTGCGTGGCGGGGCAGAAGAGCGAACGCACGGTATTCACCCTGCAAAAGTTCACCATCCCCGATGACAAGCAGCTCATTGTGGAGATGCACGAGAAGAACGGCGGAAGACACCAATCCTTTGTCGTGGAGAACGAAGACCTTGTGCGTGCGAGGGAAATCAACGAACTCAAAGTGAAGTAGTATGAGAAAGTCTTTGTTTTTCCTGTTTGTCGTGTCGCTTGCCCTCTTTGCAGGGCAGGCACACGCCCAGCGTTGTCTGCCCAAGATGAAGGGCATACGCCTGACCGCAGGCATGGCGGACGGTTTTTATTCTTCCTCTTCCAAGAATGAGACGGGCTATACGTTTGGGGCTTCGCTTGCCACCTACACCAAAGGCGGGCATCAATGGATGCTTGGGGCGGAGTATCTCCGAAGGTACCATCCCTATCGGGAAAGGCGTATACCTGTGGAGCAGTTCACGGGCGAGGGAGGTTTCTTCTCTGGCGTGCTTTCAGACGGAAGTAAAACCTTTTTCCTATCAGCAGGTATTTCCGCCTTGGCGGGCTATGAGACGGTCAATGGCGGAGAGAAACGGCTCTTTGACGGCTCGACGCTACGCAATAAGGATGGCTTTATCTACGGTGGGGCAATCACCCTACAGGCGGAGACCTTTCTGTCGGACAGGTTGGTGCTACTGCTCTATGGCAGGGAGCGTTGCCTGTGGGGAGGCTCTACGGAGCGTTTCCATACCCAGTATGGTGTCGGACTGAAAATCATGCTGGACTGATGGACGTTCGACAGATGAGAGAAATCCCCATTGCGGACTTCCTCAGCGCAATGGGGATTCATCCGACTAAACAGAAAGGAAATGCCTTGTGGTATTCCGCTCCGTACCGCACGGAGCGGACGCCCTCGTTCAAGGTTGATATCGCCAAGAATGTTTGGTTCGATTTTGGAACGGGCAATGGGGGCGACATCTTCGACTTGGCAGGAGCGTTCATCGGAAGCGAGGATTTCCTCCTGCGGGCGGCTTTCATCGCCAAGAGCGGAACGTGTCCGTTTCCCGTTATAGAACGCCCACAAAGGAATGAAGAGAAAGAACCCATCTTCGAGGATATATGGGTACGCCCGTTGCAAGATGCCAGACTGCTGGGCTACTTGAAAGAAAGAGGCATCAATGCCCACGTTGCCATCCCAAACTGCGAGGAGGTTCGATACCGGGTGCATGGCAAACGGTACTATGCCATCGGCTTTCGTAACGATGCAGGAGGATTGGAACTGCGCAACCGCTTTTTCAAAGGCTGCATACCACCGAAGGACATTTCCTTGAAGCGTAACGGCTCGGACGTATGTGCCGTATTCGAGGGCTTTATGGATTACCTCTCGGCTATGCAAATGGGCATCATTGCTTCGGACTGGCTTGTGCTTAATTCCGTTTCCAACGTGGAGAAGGCACTGAAAGTGCTGGGCGTTTATCGCAGGATAGAATGCTATCTCGATAATGATGATGCGGGACGAAGAACATTGGAAAGGCTGAGGACTGATTTCGGAGAAAAGGTCATTGACCGCAGCTCGCTGTATGCCGACTACAAGGATTTGAATGAGTTTCTGCTTTCCAAGAATGCAGGGAACAATGTATAACGAACAAAACGATAACAAACAATGAAGAAGAAAATTATAAACACAATATGGGTAATGGGAGTGCTTGCCCTCGCTGGGTTTTGTTTATCTGCTTGTAATCACGAGTTGGATATTCAGCAGGCGTACCCGTTCACGGTAGAGACGATGCCGGTGCAGAAGCACATTGTCAAGGGACAGACGACGGAGATACGCTGTACGCTCAAACGACAGGGACGATTTGAGGATGCACGCTACACCATCCGATATTTCCAACCCGACGGCAAAGGCTCGCTAAAAATGGATAACGGTACGGTCTTCAAACCCAATGACCGCTATCCGCTCACTAAAGAAGAGTTCAGGCTATACTACACATCTGCTTCCACCGACCAGCAGACGATAGATGTGTATGTGGAGGATAATTTCGGACAGAAGGCAAAACTCTCGTTTGAGTTCAACAGTCAAAGGGACGAGGAAAAGGAGAAGAAAGATGAGGTTAAGAAGTAAACTTATCATCTTTTGTCTTGTCTGTCTCTCCTGTTTACGGCTTTCGGCTCAGGACGGAAGAAATCTACTACTCTCACTCCCTCCATTCGAGCGTGCCGTTGTCTTTATGGAAAGATTTCCATAAAGAAAATTATGAATACAACTTTATTATGGAAAGTCTTCTGAGAAGTCCATTGATATCTAATGATATGAACATATAACTTTACAGTTAGACTTTCCATAATAATTACTTACCATACCCTTTCAGCCATTGAAGAAGACTTACGTTACCTTCCCATTGTGCTTTATTCGCATCGTTTGATGTTATGGTCAATGACACTTTTTCAAGTGCTTTTCTTTTCGCTTTGGAATCTGTACGAGCATATATTTCGGTTGTTTCGATAGATACATGTCCCAACAAATCTCTTATATATACCAAATTTACACCTGCTTGCAGAAGATGCATCGCTTTGCTGTGACGAAGCATGTGACAGCTTATTCTCCCGGGTATGATTTCTTTATTCTTCTTCCTTGCCAAATCCGAATATGTCTTCAGAATATATGTAATTCCCGCTCTTGTAAGCCTTTCTCCTCGGGTATTGTAGAATAGAGGATGCTGAATGGAGGCACTTTTCAAAACATGCTGCTCGCTTTTTAAATAAATGCGGAGTATGTCCACGATGCTCTTGAACAGAGGGACAATGCGGGTTTTTCGCCCTTTGCCTACAATTCGGATAGTATATGGCTCAACATCCAGTCTGACGGAGTCTACAGTCAGGTCTGCGAGTTCCTGTACCCTCATTCCCGTTTCATACATTAGAGCCAATATCGCCAAGTGCCTCTGTCCTTTTGGCGTGTTCGCATCAGGCTGTTCCAACAAAAGTTTAACACCTTCTAATGGCAAGTAATTAAGTTTGCGCTCCATATCCCTCATTGCCGGAATTGAACGGATTTTCTGCCATAGTTCCATTCTTCCGACTTCAACATATTGCAACCATGTTGAAAATGATTTCATAACGGCCAGACGCTGATTCCTTGTCTTTGCGGAACAATGTTTCTCGTCAGTAAGATGATTAAGAAAGCAGAGTACGTTGTCCTTAGTGAAGTTTTCCAATCTGAGTTTTTCCACCTTTATTCCTTTCTTGTCCCTCATAAACTCAATATATTGAACAAAAGCATTCCTGTACGACAAGATTGTATTAGGACTGACATTTCGTTCATATGGCAGATACTCTGATAAATATCTGCTAAGTTGTTTTGCAAAATCGGTATCTGTTCTCATCGTCAATCGAGTATTACGTTATAAATGAAGGCATCCATTCCCGTACTTTTCTGTGCCACCTCGGGATACATCGCCTGTGTCAGTCTTACATATTTTTCCGTCGACCTTAACGTACGATGCCCTAATGCGGCAGACAGTATGGGAAGACATGTGTAGAGATCCATGCCTTGATGAACCATTTGCAGCATGGCGTGTACTGCGAAAGTATGCCGCAAATCATGTATGCGCGGACCTTTTTTGTCGCCGACAAACTTTATATCGCACCTGTCAAGTATTGCCCTGAAATAAAGCCTGACAGAATAGGATCTGACTGGGAGACCATCCAGCTTTATAAAATAGGAATTGCCGGAACCGGTAATCTTATTGACCGGTATTCTATTCCTGAACGTCTCATACCGCCGTAGTTCTACGATCATATCATCTCCAAGAGGCACAAGTCTTTCATGACCGTTCTTTGTTTTTCGGAGATGGATATAATGCCTGTCAAGAAAGACATCCTCGTTTTTGAGTGTTGTCACTTCTGACACTCTCATCCCAGTGCTATATAGTAACCTCAGTATGACAGGTATTGCCATCAATGCCGCATTTATATAGTTTTTGCCATTCCCGAGTTTGTCAGACTCCTCAAATATCCTCTTCATTTCCTCTTTGCTATATATGTAAGGAGTGAAACTTGACGGCTTGTATCTCGGCAATCTCGGGATATTGCATTCACAGCCGTGCCGCCCCATAAGTATTGCCAGCTCTCTCCAAACGCAGAATTTATGGTAAATGGTGGTTTCACTATCATTTACTCTGCCCTTTCGCCACTCCTTTATCATTTCTTCACTTATACAGGGGTTCCGTAAATCCCAGCCAATGGCAAAATCATCAAATTCTTTCAATATGTATTTCATTTGTTGGGCTGAATATCCAAAGGAGAACCTGACGTTCAGCATAATGTTCATGTATGGAGCTAAAACGCTCTTGTATTCAACTTGTTTAGTCATAAAAATATCCTCCTTTCTGCATATAAAAACTGTCCGATATTGAAGGAACCGGAAGAGAACATTTCCTCATAGATTGAATATCCACATTAATATATGACATGGTTGACTGTCTGTTTCTATGCCCAAGTGACTCAGATATTACGGGAATAGAGGAACCGTCTGCCAGCATGGCTGTCGCGAGGGAATGCCGAAGACAATGGGAGCCGTGATGGCGTCCGTTGATTTCGACACCGGATCTGCATATTATTTTTGAAATGATACATCCGATAGTACTTCCGCATAGTTTTTCAAATGGCGGATGGCAAGATAGGAACACCACTTCCTCATTGGACTTCTTCCTTCCGTATCGTAAATATTCAATTATGGCATTCCCCACATCGGCAAGCAGGGGCAATTCCACTTTCCTGCCGGTCTTTTGGGTGATTATTGTGATTAGGTTCTTTTCCCAATCTATATCTGAGAATTTAACATTGGCAATATCGTGGGCTCTTAGCCCCAGCCGTGAAGCCAAAAGCAGGATGGCATAGTTCCGTTTTCCGACAGAACTGCTCCTTTTTACAGACTGTTCCACTAAACGAACTTCGTCTGTGGTGTAGAATGAGTATACACGTTCCTTTTGCTTGACCTTGTAATTCTTAAAGAAATCCAGCCACGTTGGATTGATGATGTGTTCAGAAATCCAATAAAGAAACAGGGTCTTTACGGAGTGAAATACCTGCGTCTTGTTCGATGGATACGCGGCGACAAAGGAGATAATCGAAGCTTCGTCTATTTCTACAATCCGTGAAAGTCCACGATTTTGCAGATGTTTCTGAAAGCCGCTAAGAATTCTTCTGTAATCACCTAATGTTTTAGGGCTTCTACGCAGTTCCTTGAGATGGTTGAGATATTTTTCCATTTCCGTGGTGAGAAAACCTTTCAGCTCATACAGAACGTGGCACCAATTCCTTCTTCGGATTTCTCCGTTTTCAAGCATGTCATTCAGTATCCTTATACTGAGAAGTTTCTCTTTAAGTACAGGCCTCGTAGGCTCACTGGCAATAAGTTCTTGCACGAACAATTCACCAACATCAGAAGTATATACTGATTTACCA
>ERZ1034915.1448-NODE-1448-length-12890-cov-6.793455_pt1 | contig 12890 bp, 12 predicted proteins | sample MGYA00520592_ERZ1034915 | MGnify/ENA primary metagenome ERZ1034915 (study PRJEB33766, sample SAMN09781787) | gut metagenome | biome: gut microbiome | host: Homo sapiens | place: Madagascar | study: EMG produced TPA metagenomics assembly of the PRJNA485056 data... | reverse complement strand
GTGAGCTACAGTGCTGCGCCCCATTCGCTGCCGCCAGCAATTCGTGTAATTCGCCCGTCCGCCTTTAAAATTTTCGCCGCAAAACCATTAAAACCCGGAAATCATTTGGCTATCTCATTGAAAACCCGTAATTTTGCACCGCTTATAAAATACAATCACAATTAATTCTATTCACAATGTATTTAGATTCTGAAAAGAAGCAAGAGATCTTTGGCAAGTACGGAACGTCTAACACGGATACTGGCTCCGCAGAGAGCCAAGTGGCCTTGTTCTCATACCGTATTTCCCACTTGACGGAACACATGAGAGCAAACCGTAAAGATCATACAACTGAACGTGCTCTCGTTAAGCTCGTAGGTAAGCGTCGCGCATTGCTTAACTACCTCAAGCGTAAAGACATCGAGCGCTACCGTGCTATCGTGAAGGCCCTCGGTCTCCGTAAGTAATCGCAAGCACTCTTGCAAAAAGAAATCGCCCCGCCCGGCATCCTGCCGAGCGGGGCTTTTTGCATCCTCGCCGCGCCGCCGCACCCACAAAACCTTTCACTGCCAATGAACGATTTCGTGCAAAAGTGTTCATTGATAATGAACGATTTTGCTGAAAAGTGTTCACTGCCAATGAATACTTTTCTGGTTGAAAGGTTGGAAAATTAAGAAAAAAGGCCTATCTTTGTTGGCGTAACCATTACTAAGGAGGTGTATATGAAGTATTTACTGAAGCAAATTATATTTGAGCAGCAAGAAATGCAGAACAGACTGCAGGAGAAAATCATACCGCGCCATATAGAGGCCGAATGGTTGGAAACGTCGGAAGTCCTCATCATCTCGGGGATACGTCGTTGCGGAAAGTCGGTATTGATGCAACAGATGCGCGACCGACTGCCCGAGAAGGATTTCTTTTTCAACTTCGACGACGAGCGTCTGGCTGATTTCACGCTTGAGGATTTCCAAACGCTCCAAGAGTGTTTCTTTGAACTGTTTGGCGAGCAGCACACCTATTATTTCGATGAGATACAAAACATAGAGGGGTGGGAGCGTTTCGTGCGCCGCCTGTATAATGCGGGCAACAAGGTGATAGTGACAGGCTCAAATGCCCGTATGCTCAGTCGCGAACTGGGCACTCATCTAACGGGGCGTTACATTTCCGTTGAAATATTCCCGTTCTCATTTCCTGAATTTCTTCAGATTCGTGGAGTGCAATGCAAGGAGCAGGATTATTACACCACGGCTGGCCGTTCCATGATCGTTAGCCACTTTGCCGACTATCTCAAGCAAGGCGGTTTCCCCCGCTACGTGCAGAATCTCTCTCGCAATTACCTTTCTTCGCTCTATGAGAGCATCATCTATCGCGACGTGCTCACCCGCAACAGGCTGACCAACGAGAAAGACATGCAGGAACTCGTTTTCTATCTGGCCAGCAATGCCACCAAGCGTGTCACCTATTCCTCTTTGGGAAAAATCATCGGACTGCAACATCCCGACACGGTGAAGAAATATCTGGAATATATTCAGCAGACCTATCTTATCTTCCAACTCTATAAATATGACCCCTCTGTCAAGAAGCAGATGCTCAGTCCGAAAAAGATATATTTCATTGACAATGCCATCATCAATCGCATCGGTTTCAATGCAACGGAAAACAAGGGCATATATTTGGAAAATGCCGTGTTTTTGGAATTGAAGCGTCGCGGACTGGACGTGTTTTATTACGACGGGAAGAAGGAATGTTATTTCATCGTGCGCCAGGGCGTACGCATTGTCGGGGCCTATCAAGTGACGATGGAGATGGCCAATGAGCAGACGCGGGCAAGAGAAATTGCAGGTGTGAGAGAGGCCATGCAAACTTACGGACTTACAACGGGATACATCTTGACCATGGAACAGAGAGAAAGAATCAAACTGGAAGATGGCACAACGGTTGAAGTGCTCCCCGCATGGCAATGGATGATGCAACCGCAATTGCCATTATAGCCGCGCCCTGAAAGGTAGGGCGTTCAAAATTGAAATATCAAAGGTTAGCGGTAGCGCCCTCGCAGCGGAGATTTGCACAGGCCCACACAATCGTCTGTTGCGGCGCCAGCATTGTAGCTCACTTTGCTCGCAAAGTGAGGGCCACGAACACGCAGCGAACATGACCTACGCTCTGGGGTATGACTTTGTTGGATTTTCAGTGCTTGTCCGCCACAATATTCGCCCCCCTCACTTTGCGAGCAAAGTGAGCTACAATGCTGCGCCCCGTTCTCTGCCACAAGAAATTCGTTAATTCGTTGTTACGCCGGCGGAGGCCAAAACAGAAATTCGTTGTCCCATCCGCCGGGAACTTCGTTCCCCCGTTTGAATGCCTCCTGCGCTTTACAACCAATGTCCCATTAATCCTTAAAAGTATTATAAAACATTGATTTTCCTTTCTTCCGCTGCCCTCTCAGATATAAAAGCGTAACTTTGCACTGGTGGTATCAGTACCTATACCGAATCTAAGAATTTAATAAACAGTAAAATAACAAATAACAATGAGAAAAATCTTATTGACAGCCCTGCTGGCAGCGGGAGGGTTGACGGCTTCTGCGCAAAATCTGCCTAACGGGGATTTTCAACAGTGGAAAACAACGTGTGGCAAGTCAGACCAGACCTCTCTCAACAATTACTACGAAAGTGCTCCTTTCGGATTGGCCACTCGCCCTGGCGTTGAACCGCAAGACTGGAATGGCTCAAATGTCAATCAGACGGTATTTAATCAAAATGTCTCAAAAGATGCCCTCGTAACCCGTCAGAAAGAAGGTGATAATTTTTACGTCAGATTGGTGTGCACCAAAGTCGGTGCTTTTGGCATCGAGGCTGAAGCTCCAGCTTTTATCAATTTCGGAACTCCTTGGGTCTATGCTGTTAGCAACAAAAAAAAATGTGATGGCGGTGTGTATGGCGGTATGTCGTTCAGCTATAAGCCTGATGCCATAAAGGGACGCTATAAGCGTACGCCTGCGACAAAGGCAGAGAAAGCCCGCATCATTGCCTATCTGTGGTCGGGTACTTTCAAGTCTTCCATTCCTTCTGGAAAATCAACAAGAATGCAGGACGATGTCGACCGTGCAATCATGGACCGTGTCAGTGGTGTCACTGGCGATGGCAAATTGGTGGCTTCTTGCGACTATGGATTTGAGACAACCAAGAACAACGATTGGGAAGAAATCGTGGTGCCTATCAACTATAAGCTGAAAGACGTTGCCCCCACCAAGATGAATGTCATCATCTCAAGTGACGACTATTGGAATCGCGCTAATATGGTAGAAAACAGCACCCTCGAAGTCGACGATGTGCAGTTTGTTTACTACCACGCCTTGGAATCTATCACTTATAAAGGTAAGAAAATCAAGATGGAAGAAGGCAAGAACTTCTATAACCTTTTGATTGACGAGGACTTCGATATTTCCAAATTCTCTTATGAAAAGATTGGTGCAGGTGCAACCGTGGACAAATCTTTCGATCCCGAATCGCAAATGCTGACAGTCACGGTCAAGGGCAACGACTTCAACGTGAATCCCAAGAGCGTGACGGTTTGCAAGTTCAGAGTGGCCAAGGAAGTGACAGACTTCACCAGCGACCTCTCTGTTGAGTTGGTAAATATTGGTATGTTCGACCCTTCCGAGTCAACCATTCAGCTCTATAAAGAACTGGATGGCAGCTATACTTTCCAACTTAGAAACTTCTCTTTGATGGGCGGTGCAATCAATGTTGGTACTATTGTCTTGAAGAATCTGGACATCAAAGGTGATAAAATCACGACAACTCAGGAAACAAAGATTCAGCCGGGGGATGATCCCAGTGTGGATGAAAAACAATGGATGGGTCCTGGTCTCAAATTAGTCCCCATCGTTCTTAACGCCACACGCAACGGCGCAGACCTGACGGCTCAGATTGACATTGACTTTACAGAGGCTATGGGGATGCAGATTAAGGTGGTGTTTGCCCCGACAATCGAAATCAATGGCACGACCGATTTTACTACCATCAAGCCGGGATTGAAGAACATCCACTTTACGCGTCCTTTGAAGAAGGGCTGGAACTCCATCTGTATGCCATGCAACGTCAATCCGTTCTGCTTTACCAATGACGAGGATACTAAATTGCAGGAACTCTCAAGCGCAGACGATAATGGCCTGAACTTTGTGGAAGTACAAGAATTGGAGGCCAACAAGCCATATCTGATTTATGTGCCGAGTGAAAGGTCGTCTTCATACTTCGGTGCTGAAATCGTTGCCGCCGAACCCCAGGCCCAGTGCCGTGGCGGTTTCTGTTTCCAGGGCAACTACACGCCGAGCTTCGCCATGCGAAACTGTTATGGTGTTGCCGACCACGGTACCGAAGGCCAGTTCATCCAGAAGGGCGGCGAAAAGTCCACACTTCCTGCCACAGGCGCATACTTCACGGCCAGCGGCAAACCAGCGAGCGTGAAGCTCAACTTGGGCGGTGAGGTGACTGGCATCGACAGCAACGGTGTCATCATCAGCGACAGCGCTTCAGCTCCCGTCTTCGACCTCAAGGGCGTGCGCGTCAGCAACGGTTCTCTCGAAGGTCTCCCCAAGGGTCTTTACATCCAGGGCGGCAAGAAAGTTTATGTGAAATAACCCAACAACATAAAAAAAATGAAGAAAACATATAGCGCTCCCAAGAGCGTAGCAATACAGGTCGTTGCCGAAGGCCCTTTGGCCCTCTCTGCAGGTAGCAGTCTTTCTGGCAACGGCGGCATCAACTCGGGCGTACGTCCAGGCGAAGATACGTTTGAGGGCGAGTTCAGTTCCAACAAACAGGGCTGGAGCGCCGACAACTGGAGCGAGGAAGAATAAACTCCATAAATCTTTAATATAATGCTGGGTGTTCGGAATCAAGCGATTCCGCGCACCCGGTTTTTGTTTGCGCCGCTATCGCCATTCAAAAATGAGGAAAACGCACGGTGCATAGCATCGTTGCACACAATTTTCAAGGCAAAATGCCGTCAGACGGGAAATAATGTTTAACTTTACAGCGAAGGATGAAAAGTTCGCTTCGCAGATATTTACATAACCTTAAACCCTATTAAATAAATCAGATTATGGCCATTGAAAAGACCCTCGTATTGCTCAAGCCCTGCACGTTGCAACGCGCCCTCGTTGGCGAAATCATCAGTATCTTTGAAAAGAAAGGACTGCACCTCTGCGGCATGAAGATGATGATGCTCACCGACGAACTGCTCTCTGAACACTATGCCCACCTCAGCGAAAAGCCTTTCTTCCAGCGCGTGAAAGACTCGATGATGACGGCGCCCGTCGTGGCGCTCTGCCTGCAGGGTGTCGACGCCATCGCCGCCGTGCGTGCCTTGGCAGGACCCACCAACGGACGTCATGCCGCCCCCGGCACCATCCGCGGCAGCTATTGCATGAGCTTCCAAGAGAACATCGTGCATGCCTCCGACTCCCCAGAAACGGCAGCCGTTGAGCTTCGCCGCTTCTTCCGCGATGAGGAAATCATCGAATGGGAGCAATGCACCTTCCCCTTCCTTTATGCCAACGACGAATATTGACGTTGCGGCGTAATATAATCGCGCTTTTCGGCGCCAGCATAGTAGCTCACTGGGGCGAAGCATTGTAGCTCACTTTGCTTGCAAAGTGAGGGGGACGAATTTGGTTGAGAGCGGCTGCGCCGCAAATATCCGCCAAAGGTTCGTGGCCCTCACTTTGCAAGCAAAGTGAGCTACAATGCTGGCGCGCCAAAGTGAGCTACAATGCTGCGCGCCAAAGTGAGCTACAATGCGGGCTTTTAGAGCTAATGGCATAAATATTTTTGCCATATTGGTAGGTTTATTACAGAAATCACATATATATTTCCCCGTTTCGATAATATATATATATCTTTGCATCAGCTAATAACCAATCGCCTACATTATGATTAGAGATTTTTGGGTAAGAAATTATCTCTCCATACGAGACAGACAGGAACTCAGCTTCGTGGCTAAAGCCCCTGCATCTGAATTGGTGGTTGAGATTGCTAAAGGTGTTTTCTTGTACAAGTTGGGAATTCTATATGGTTCTAATGCGTCTGGGAAGTCAAACATGCTTAAAGCCCTTAATGAGCTTTTCCACATTCTGGTGTCTCAAAAAACAGATGCAAAACAGAAAATCAGTGGTTATCTTCCATTCGCTTTGACCAAGGATGAACCAACCCAAATGCACGTGTCTTTTTATGTCAATGCCATAAGGTATGATTATGACGTGTCGTTTGATGGTAGCCGCATCATAAGCGAAGTATTAAACTATTATCCCAACGGTTCCAAGGCCCTGTTTTATGAACGTTCTTTTGTCGGTGATGATGTCCAGGCAGACATAAAGTTTGGCACCAGTCTCAAACTGCTTGCAAGGACACAGGATAGCATTCGCGAGAACACTTTGAACAATCACAGCGTGTTGTCTGTTTGTCGAAAAGCAGTATTAAAGGAGGACATAGAGCCGTTCACCACGCTTCACAATTATATCATGAACAACTATCATGATGTGGATGGGGACATGGATAATGGTTTAGCAGAAATTCTTACCAGTGCATATAAGGATAAGAGAAAGCGTAAGTTCTTCACACAGATGCTCAAAAAGGCGGACTTGAACATTATGGAATACCGACCAATCATAGAGGATCGTGTCATTCCACAGGAATACCGTGAACGTATATTAAAGGAGAATATTCCGGAAAGAATGAAGGATGTGTTGCTCAGACCAACTAGCGATACGATTTCTTTCTTGAACCATTCGGATAATGGCGACTTCGAGATTCCAATGGAATTGCAGTCCAAGGGCACGCAGAAATATATCCGCATACTTGATGCGCTTTATGATATGGTAACAGCCACTCATATCTATTACCTTGATGAGCTTGGCGAAGACTTGCACTATGATTTGCTGTTCTACTATCTGAACGTGTTTATCTTCAATTCAGACAAGTCGCAACTGATTATCACCAGTCAGGAAACCGCTTTGCTTTCACAGGATTTGATCAATGAAAACCGAGGAACGGTATGGTTCGTTGACAAAAACCACGTCACGGCTTCATCTGAGTACTCACGTGGTGACTCTTTCGGCCTACACAAAAACCTCTCGCTTTACAACTCTTATCGTGTTGGACGTTTAGGGGCGAAACCTGAATTGGGCAGTATTTTCATTGATTTAGACGATTAGTGTTATGGGGAAACTGAAGCATTCTGTTTTAATATTGGGTGAAGGTCCAACGGAGTTTTATTATTTCAACTCGTTGCGGGATGTGGTAAAAGGATTGACCATTAAGCCTGATTATCCGAAGCACTCAAGTATGAAAGAGTTGGAGGAAAAGATTGAAGACGGCATAAAGGATGGCCACGACCGCATCTTTTGTGTCATTGACATGGACACGAAAGACGAGGAACCGGAATGCACCCAATACGCTCGACTGAAAAAGAAATACTCCAAACCTGTTAGCAAACCCAAGAAAGGCATTTATTGTGAGGTGCATTTCTTTGAGACGCATCGCTGCACAGAATTGTTCTTTCTGTACTATTACCGCTATACAGCACGTGCGTATAATAATCAACAAGAGTTGCTGCTTGCTTTAAACAAACAATGTGGCTATGAGAAAACTATTGACTTTTTCAAGAAAAGCAAAGGATTGCACGCTTACTTAGAGAAGAAAGGTGGTAAACTTGATACAGCTATTCATAATGCCAAACATTCAATGGATGAGAAATTGGCAGATAACAGAAATTACACCTACTCAGAACTTGGTCGAATGATAGAGGAACTGAAAAATCTTCTGTAAAAAAGCGTTAAGCGGATGTGCAGGATTCTCAATATTGCACATCCGCTATTGTCTCTATCCAATTTATGATAATACTCAATAAGTGCTTCCCTCACTGGGGCGCCAACAGTGTTGATCACTTTGCGGCGCCAGCATTGTAGCTCACTTTGCTCGCAAAGTGAGGGGGACGAACCTATGGCGAATAATGCAACGAATTCAGCTGTCGCCGCACTTTCATCTTCGCGCCCCTCACTTTGCGAGCAAAGTGAGCTACACTGCTGCGCGCCAAAGTGAGCTACAATGCTTCGCCGCAAAGAGAGCTATGTTACTATGCTGCGCCCCGTCCCTAATACTTGTCAGCGAACGCGGGACGGGGCACGACCGAACGCGGGACGAGACGCGATCGAACGCGGGGCGAGACGCGACCGAACGTGGGACGGCGTTCGCTGACAAGTCTTATTCTCGTGCCGACAAATACTTTTCTTTATTTTTTTAAGTATAGAATAGCTATATGTATATTGCAATTTTGTTGATATGCGTTCTTTTAATAAAATCTTCACACTATTAGTTTGAACGTCAGTAAATAAAGATGTATCTTTGTCGCATAACGGATGACGGGGAAGCCTAATGATTCCGACAAGTATTTGTGCGCTCCCCTCTTAAATCCCCCACTATAATAACACACCGCTTTATATCCTTGTGTACGTTCCTTAGAAAACAATAAATCAAAATACAAATTATTATGAAACAAACATTACACACATCTCGCAGAGCCTTTAAATTGGCACTGCTCTGCCTCATGGCTTTCGTAACATGGGGGGGTAATTATTGTATTGCGCAGGAGGTCACGCTTGACTTTACACAGAATGGTTGGAAATTGCCAAGTAGTGCAACAAGCACTGAACAAAGTTTCACCTATAACAATATTACCATATCTACTAAAGGTGGATATTTCAACACTAATACAGGTTGCTTGATGATAAAAGGCAAAGGTGTGACCTCAACTCTGACCCTTCCAGCCTTTGGTTTTGCTGTAGAGAAGATAGAGGTTGTCGGTAATAGTTCTGGTAATGCGTCAACCAAAACAGAAGAGAATATTTACGTTGGCAATACTGCTGTCAGTACAAAAAAAACAGGGTCAAAGAGTACAAATGAATTTGTTATAGACAAGCAATATCAAGCAGTTGGCAACAGATATACATTGCAAGTATCGGCAGCTAATGCTCAGATTACCTATATAAAAATATACAAGAGGGCTGTAGATTTAACAGCAACTACTTTGACTTTAAGTGCTGTACCGACAGAGCCAATTGCCATTGGTGGAACATTTTTAAGCACTCCTACCTTAAAGGCAGGTGAACAAACATTATCTGGTAAAACTATTACTTGGTCATCTGACAACGATAAGGTTGCTACCGTAGATGAAAATGGTACAGTTACAGGTGTGGCTGCAGGTAAAGCCAACATTACCGCTACGTTTGCCGGCGATAATGAATATAAAACTTCAACGGCTAAATATGAAATCAAAGTGAAGGGTGCTCCTGCGCTCTCTTTCCCACAAGCATCTTATACGATTGAGATGGGTGACGCTTTCACAGCTCCTAAACTTGAAGGACTTCCAGAAGGCGTTACGCCAGCGTACACTTCTTCCAAAGAAGATGTCGCCACTGTTGATGCGGCAACTGGTGAGGTCAAGATTGTAGGCGTAGGAACGACAACCATTACTGTTACTTCTCTTGAAACTGGTATTTATGAAGGTGCCACGACTTCTTATGAGTTGAATGTAAAGGCGGGCATTTACAAGGTAGAATTTGATTTTACCAGCAACAACTGGGGACTTCCAACAAATTATAAAAAAGAAGAAGCTTCTTATACCAACGGCGCTGGCTACACTATTACGTTTGGTAAATCAAACGGTGGTCACAAAATAATGGGCACAGATCCAAATCGCAATTTGATCTTCGGTAGACAAGGTGCAACATTGTCTTTGCCCGCCTTCCCATTTGCTGTAAGCAAAATTAAGGTGTTTGGTCGAACTAATGCATCCAGCAAGGTTACACAAAATATATTTGTCGGTGAAGAAGCAGTCAGCACGGAAACGACAAATGCAACAGAAGACCACATCTATGAAATTGCAGAAGCCTTCCAGGCAGCTGGCAACATCTATACCCTCAAGGTGACCAATGATAACAACACCCAAATCACCAAGATTGTTGTCTATGCTAAGGACGAAACCATTGCCGGTGCCATCAACATCGCAACAGAAGAAGGTTTCGGCACGTTCTACACCGACAAGAACTACGTTCTTCCTCAGGGCTTGACAGCCTTTGGCTATACGTCAATCGATGGCAACAACACCCTCACTAAGTCGGTAGAATATGTGGCTGGCGACATCGTTCCTGCCAACACCGCAGTCGTTGTGAAGGGTGCCAAGGGCAGCTATAACTACTACAACACGGAAAAGACTGCCACCAAGACCATTGAAAAAAACCTCTTGAAGGGCGTAACGACAGACACTAAAATTGAAGCTAAAAGCGGTGTTAAACGCTATATCCTCACCCGTGCCGATGACGGCATTCTCGCTTTCTACCGCACGAACACTGGCAACATCAACGTAAAGGCCAACCGCGCCTACCTCGAAGTGCCAACCGCAATGGCCGTAGCTTCGTTCAGCCTCGAAGGCTCCGCCACTGGCATCAATAACGTCGTTACAACAGCAGCCAAGCAGGGCATCTACACCATCTCTGGTGTGCGTCTCAACGCAACGACCACGAAGGAATTGCCAGCAGGTATCTACATCGTTGACGGCAAAAAGGTTATCGTGAAATAAGTAATTGAGAGACAAAATATAGCACCCTTTAAAATATGAAATACATGAAGAAGATATATTTGAAACCAGAGACAAATGTGATTGAGTACAAGCTTGAAGGCGTTGTTGCCATGAGCGGTGGCAACGATGGTCCCAACGTGTGCGACGATAGAACAGTTTCTGACGACAGTGAAAGCTATTCTAACAAGCAGGGCTGGAACTCAAGCTTGTGGAGCGAATAAAGTCGCCCGTTCGCATGAAAGGTGAATATTAAATACACCTTATAAGTAATCCCCCAGTTCAGAATGTGAACTGGGGGATTTTTCGTATTTGGGCGTCAGTAGGGGCGCTCATTGCGGCGCCAGCATTGTAGTCCAATTTGCGGCGCAGCATTGTAGCTCACTTTGCTTGCAAAGTGAGGGGGACGTATTTATGGCGAAAAATGTAACGCTTTAAGCTGTCGCTGCAGGACCATCTTCGCGCCCCTCACTTTGCAAGCAAAGTGAGCTACAGTGCTTCGCCGCAAAGAGCGACTATGCTGGCGCCGCAGAGAGCGACCATGCTTCGCCTCAGAGAGCGACAATGTTCCGCATTCTTCCAACAAAAAAAAGGGTATCCCAAAACCTCCACCGCGATGGAGATTTCGGGATACCCTGAGGTGTGTATTTGGTATTTCTTATTCTTCGCTAGCGAAGAGAGGATCCCATGCTGGAAGGAGCGTAGGCTTCTGCTCGAAGAGCTTCAAAGTGGCGGCAGGAACGAAGCGCTTTTCAACCACGAGGCGGAACATGTATTCGTCAAACCATTCGTCGGTCATGATGAGGTGGCCCTGATAGCCCGAGGTGGCGCCCCATGAGTTTTCAACCATCCATTTGTTGAATTTGCCGTCGGCGGCGATGTCCACCGCCATGAGCGTCATGGCATGGCTGGAAGCCGAGGCGAAGGTGCGGATGCGGTCGGCCTTGTTCATCGGGAAGGTGGTGTTGAAGAGGCTGCCGTAGTCATAGTTCTGGAGGCTCTCCACGCCCGTTTTCGGGTTGATGAACTTGTTGACGTCACACGACATATACATCATCGTTGAATCCTTGATGGAAGCAGCGGCCATCGCCTTGATTTCCTCCATTGGCAGGTTGAGGTAGGTCCACTGCGCACCGTCGTAAGAATGGCGGTCGAGGTCGATGGTGTATGTCTTGTGGTATGGACGAGAAGGGTCGTTCATAAACATGAGGTAGTTGTTCTTCAAGTCGGCACCGATGTAAGTCTGATAGAACGAGAGCGGGGTGAACTTCTTCGTTTCCACCGGTTTGCCGTTGGCGTCCTTGCGTGTCCAGGTGAACTCCGTTGGCGGTTCGCCGAGGCAGATGGCGAGCATGTGGTAGACCGTGGCGAGCATCTGCGTCTTTTCCTTCTTCAGCGCGTCTTTCTTGCTGCCTTTGGCGGCCATGTCGCGGAGCTTGAGGCCGTATTCGCGGAGCTTGAGGGCGATGAGCTGCGACATGCGCGACGTGTTGTTGGCCGCGTAGCTTTCAGGCATCACCTCTGCCGGCACGAGGCCGTATTTCATCACCACGTCCTGCACACCGCAGAATGTGCCGCCATCGCTGAGTGGGTTTTTGAAGAGCCATTCAACCGTCTTGTCGCTCATGGGCTTAGAGGCGTTGTCGATGACAGCCTGGAGGAAGAGGTTCGACTTCTCGAGCTGGTCGTAGAAGAAGCAGTACGACTGTGAGAACTGGAAGGAGCCGAGGTTATATTTCTTGATCATCTTGGCACGCATCACGTTGAGGCCCGTGAAGAGCCAGCAGCGTCCAGAGCTTTGCTGGTCGGTGATGCCCTTCGACTCCACTTTGTTGGAGAAGTAGCGGTCGGAGTTCATCGGGTTGTTGGCCACCGTTGCCAGTTGTGCGATACTGGTGTTTGCCAGTGCGTTGCGCATGGCCGTGGTGTTTTGCGGCTGTGCGGCCTTGATGTTTTTGAGCATGTCGGCGCTAATGCCGCCTCCAGCAGTCTGTGCCTGCGCCATCATGGCAGGGGCAGCGAGGAGGATTGCGAGGATTGCTTTTCTCATGTGTTTGTATTGTTTTATTTTGTGTTGAAAATTCGTGTGGTTGAAAATATATGGCGGAGTTTGCACGGGCTGAAAGCCCAACAAGTCCCTAGCCCAGGGCAACGCCCTGGGTACCATGTCCCCATTCCCTACGCCCTGTAAGGGCAAAAGTAAAAGTCAACCGTTCGCCCATACTTTTGCCCTTACAGGGCGTAGGCGTTTATGCGCTGATACCCAGGGCGTTGCC
>ERZ1034915.1435-NODE-1435-length-13005-cov-12.541467_pt1 | contig 13005 bp, 9 predicted proteins | sample MGYA00520592_ERZ1034915 | MGnify/ENA primary metagenome ERZ1034915 (study PRJEB33766, sample SAMN09781787) | gut metagenome | biome: gut microbiome | host: Homo sapiens | place: Madagascar | study: EMG produced TPA metagenomics assembly of the PRJNA485056 data... | reverse complement strand
TTTCTGGTTTGTCATAAAGCTGCAGATCGTGCTGATGCTTGTCGTGCTGGCAGGCTTTGGATATTACTATTTTGGCGGATATGCGGATCAGATACAGCAGATGCGCCGTGAGGCAGTGCAGGAGGTATCTGCTTCCGACGATTCCACATTTATCCCTTCACAGACCTGCTCCGTTTTTGATAAAGACGGAAAACTGATCTCTGAACGAAGGGGAGACAAGAATGCGCAATATGTTAAATACGAGGATATTCCAAAGAATTTTGTCGCAGCGATTATCAGTATTGAGGACAAGAAGTTTTACCAGCATAACGGTGTGGATCTGAAGGCACTCATGCGTGCGGTCAAAGCCACAGTCATGTCGAAACTGAAAAAATCGCAGGGAGGTACGCAGGGTGGAAGTACGATTACCATGCAGCTTGCCAAGCTGATTTATATGCAGCCGAAACAGACGTGGCAGTACAAGGTGAAGCAGATGTTTCTTGCGTGGGAACTCGAAAAACGTTACAGTAAGGATAAAATTATGGAATTTTATCTGAATAACGTGTATTTTGCAAACGGCTATTACGGAATTGACGCTGCCTGTCATGGATATTTTAACTGTGAACTGAAAGATCTTGATGTATCGCAGACCGCGTATCTGTGTGCGATCCCGAACCGCCCGTCCAATTATGATCCGGTGACACACCCGGACAATACCATTACCCGGCGGAATCTGATCTTAAAGAATATGCGGGATGACGGGAAAATTTCCCAGGAAGAGTATTATGAGGCCACCAAAGAAGAGATTGCGCTGAACCGGCCGAAAAAGAGTGCCACGGAGAAAATTAACAGTTCGATTGATACTTACACGTATGACTGCGCAACCCGTGCACTGATGGAACAGGAAGGTTTCCAGTTTAAATATTATTTTGATTCGGATAAGGAAAAGAAGTCTTATGGGGAAGCATATGACGAACTTTACAGTGCGTGTCAGAAGAAACTGTTTTCCGGAGGATACAAAATCTATACGACGATTGATATGGAAAAACAAAAGGAACTGCAGTCTGCTATCGATGATACCCTCAAAGGATTTAAAGACAAATCCAAAGACGGAACTTACAAGATGCAGGCGGCAGCAGTATCAATTGATAACAACAGCGGATATGTTGTGGCAATCGTGGGCGGCCGTAAGCAGGATTCGGATAACTATACGTTAAACCGTGCATACCAGAGTTATCGTCAGCCGGGAAGTTCGATTAAGCCATTGCTGGTATATACTCCGCAGCTGGAGCGCGGGTATACTCCGGATACCGTTGTGGATGACCATAAACTAAAAGACGGACCATCCAATGCAAACAATACATATGCCGGAAAGATTCCGCTCAGATATGCGGTTGCACATTCCATTAATACGATTGCCTGGCAGCTGTATGATGAACTGACACCAAAAACAGGTCTGCAGTATTTAAAAAATATGAATTTTGCACAGATTAAGGACGGAGATTATACCCTTGCCACATCTCTTGGTGGATTTACCAAAGGTGTTTCTCCGCTTGAGATGGCATCCGGGTATGCAGCGGTTGAAAATGACGGACTTTACCGGGAACCGACCTGTGTAAAATCAATTGTGGATTCTGATGAAAATGTAGTCTATACGTCCAGCCTGACGGAAAAAACAGTTTATAAGCAGGATGCGGCGCGGATGATGACGGATATCATGACATCCGTTATGGACAGTGGAACCGGACGTTCTGCAAAGCTTGCCGATATGCCGTGTGCCGGAAAGACGGGTACAACAAACGATCACAAAGATGGATGGTTTTGCGGATTTACCAGATATTATACAACTGCAGTCTGGGTGGGATGTGATTATCCAAAAGCCATTTCCAATCTGAGTGGAAGCACGTATCCGGCACAGATCTGGAAAGCATATATGTCCGCGGCCCATGAGGGATTATCTTCACTTGATTTCCTTCCTTATGCCCAGCTTTCAGATGATTTTAAAAATCAGCAGAAGAAGGAAGAGGAAGAACACGACAAGATGCGCGAAGAAAACCAGACGGATGACCAGCAGACTTCCGAGAGCCAGCAGAAAGATAATACAACGGACGGAAGCTCCGAAAATGATAACCAGCCGGACAATAACGACAGCAATGCCGGTGATCAGAATAACAATTCCAAACCGGAACATAGTGGGGACAACGATTCCGGAGAAAGCGGAGGAAACACCGATAAGCCGGAAAATGGAGAAAATACCAATAAACCGGACAATAGCGAAACCACGGATAATAGCGGTGATACCGGAGAGAGTGGAGATACCGGTGGTGGAAACGTACAATAAACATATATAAAACAGTGCAACCGGTGTATTTATGGATACATCGGTTGATTTTTTTTATCGATACTAGGCAGAAATTCCGGAATATGGTAGAATATAGATACATGGGGTAGAAGAAAAATACATATCACATAGATCAAGGAGGAATCAGGAATTGAAGAAATATGGATTTGGCGTAGACGTGGGAGGAACCACCGTGAAAATGGGATTTTTTGAGACAAGCGGAGAGCTTCTTGACAAATGGGAAATCAAGACCGATACCAGCGATAACGGAAAGGCAGTACTGCCGGATATTGCACAGGCGATTGATAACAAACTGGCGCAGGAAGGCATCAGTAAGAGTGATGTAGAGGGCGTGGGAATCGGTGTTCCGGGTCCTGTGCGGAGTGATGGCGTTGTTAGCGGATGTGTCAATCTCGGCTGGGGAGTGATCAATGTTGCGGAGGAACTCGGTGCACAGACAGGTCTGAAAGTAAAAGTTGGAAATGATGCGAATGTTGCAGGTCTTGGCGAAATGTGGCAGGGCGGTGGAAAAGGAAGCAAAGATGTCATCATGGTAACGCTTGGTACCGGTGTCGGCGGTGGAATCATTGTAGACGGTCATGTGGTTGCCGGATATAACGGTGCAGGCGGAGAAATCGGACATATTACCGTAAACCATGATGAGATCGAGCCTTGTAACTGTGGGCAGTATGGATGTCTGGAACAGTATACTTCTGCGACCGGTATTGTACGCATGGCAAAACGTAAACTTGCCAAAACACAGGATGCGACAAAGCTTCGTGATTATAAGGATATTACTGCAAAAGACATTTTTGATGTGGCAAAAGAAGGCGATGAAATAGCTCTTGGACTGGTAGATGAAGTAGGAGAAATTTTAGGGTCAACCCTTTCGAATATTGCATGCGTGACCAATCCGGAAGTTATCGTGATCGGTGGTGGTGTGTCCAAAGCCGGACAGATTTTAATCGATACGATCCAGAAGCACTTTAAGGAAAGCTGCTTCCATGCATGTCGTGATACCCGCTTTGAACTGGCACAGCTTGGCAATGATGCCGGAATATACGGGGCAATGCAGCTCATTATCGGATAAGTTCAAAAAACAGAACCATATGCACAGCAAACATTTTCGTGTAGGAAGAAAGTGTTTGCTGTGCTTTTTTGTACTCTTTTATCATTACCCTGTTGAAAAAATATCTTGACAATCAAACTATCTTTGCATATACTTTGACTAAGAAACTGTTTGATAATCAAACTATTTCGCAATCAAACAAAATTGAAGACAGTAAAAGGAGAACCCATTATGTTAGAAAAGTTAAAAGAAATCATTGCAGACCAGTTAAACGTAGACGCAGATTCTATCACGGCAGAGTCCCGCTTCAAAGAGGATCTTGAGGCAGATTCCTTAGATCTGTTTGAGCTGGTTATGGCTTTGGAAGAAGAGTACGGTGTAGAGATTCCTTCTGAGGATTTAGAGAAGATCCTTACCGTTCAGGATGTCATTGATTATATGAAAAATAAGGGTGTTGAGGCATAAGCTATGAAAACAAGAGTGACAGAGCTTCTGGGAATCGAATATCCGATCATTCAGGGCGGTATGGCATGGGTCGCAACACATGAACTGGCCAGTGCGGTATCCAATGCCGGCGGACTTGGCATCATCGGAGCAGGTGGAGCACCGGCTTCCTGGGTGCGTGAGCAGATTCAGGCAGCAAAAAAAGAAACCGACAAGCCGTTTGGAGTAAATCTCATGCTGATGAATCCGGAAGCGGATGAGATTGCAAAAGTAATTGTGGAGGAAGGCGTTAAGGTAGTAACAACCGGCGCCGGCAATCCGGCCAAATATATGAGCATGTGGAAAGAAGCCAAAATCAAAGTGATCCCGGTTGTGGCAAGCGTGGCATTGGCAAAGCTGATGGAGCGTGGCGGTGCGGATGCACTGGTCGCTGAGGGAATGGAGTCCGGTGGACACATCGGTGCCCAGACGACGATGACACTCGTACCACAGGTAGTAGATGCGGTATCCATTCCGGTCATTGCAGCCGGTGGAATTGCAGATGGACGTGGATTTGCGGCAGCTATGATGCTTGGCGCAGAGGCAGTACAGATGGGAACCCGTTTTGTTGTTGCAAAAGAATCCACGGTTCATGAAAATTACAAGCAGCGCGTGGTCAAAGCAAAAGATATTGACAGTGAAGTGACCGGCATGTCCACAGGCCATCCGATTCGCGTTATTCGTAACAAAATGACCCGCGAGTACTTAAAGAAAGAAAAAGAAGGTGCACCGTTCGAAGAACTTGAGCAGATGACACTCGGAGCACTGCGCAAAGCAGTTGTCGAGGGCGATGTCATGTACGGCAGCGTTATGGCAGGCCAGTCTGCGGGTCTGGTAAAAAAAGAAGAGACCTGTGCGGAAATTATCCGGGATGTTATGAGTGGTGCCGAAAAGTTATTGGGACAGAAATAGGAGAAGACAGTGAAGAGAGTATTTATGTTCCCTGGACAGGGATCTCAGTATATTGGTATGGGAAAAGAGTTTTACGATGCCATGCCGGAAGCAAAAGCGGTCTATGATCTGGCAAATGAAGTGACAGGTCTGGATGTGGCAGCTCTTTGCTTTGAAGAAAATGATAAGCTGAACATTACAGAGTACACACAGATCTGTATGCTCACAACCGAGGCGGCTATTTATACAGCATTAAAAGCAGCGGGAATTGGCTGCGACGTTACGGCGGGCTTAAGCCTTGGCGAATATGGTGCGCTGATTGCATCTGGAGCGATGACAATGCGGGATGCATTTGCGGTTGTCCGCAAGCGCGGTATTTATATGGAACAGGCATATCCGGTAGGCGGCGGTATGTCTGCAATTCTTGGACTGGATGCGGAAAAGATCGCAGCAATCTGTGAGGAAACCGCTGCAAAAACAAACAAAGTTGTTTCCATTGCAAATTACAACTGTCCGGGACAGATCGTTATCACCGGAGCAGCAGATGCTGTAGGTGAGGCAGGAGATGCCTGCAAGGAAGCCGGAGCAAAGCGCGTGGTTCCGCTTAAAGTCAGTGGCCCGTTCCATTCTGCACTTCTGGCAGAAGCAGGAAAGAAACTTAAAGAGGCACTGGAAGATGTAACGATTCAGCCGATCACCATTCCGTATCTGACCAATGTGACTGCAGATTATGTCAAAGCTCCGGCAGACGTCAAGGATTATCTGGTACGTCAGGTTTCTTCTTCCGTGCGCTGGCAGCAGACAATTGAGCGCCTGATTGCAGACGGAGCAGAGGAATTTGTGGAGATCGGACCGGGACGCAGCCTTTCCGGATTTATGAGAAAGATCAATCGCGAGGTTACCACATGCAACATCGACAAAATGGAGGATTTCAATAAATATGTTAACCGGTAAAAATGCACTTGTTACAGGTGCTTCCAGGGGAATCGGAAGAGCCATTGCGCTGGAGCTGGCAAAACGCGGAGCATTTGTTGTGGTGAACTACAATGGTTCTGAAGATGCTGCAAATGAAACAGTTGCAGCGATCAAAGCAGCTGGAGGAGATGCCGTGAGTGTTCGCTGCAATGTCTCTGATTTTACAGCCTGTCAGGAGATGATTGAATCCCTTATCAAAGAATATAAGCATATGGATATTCTGGTGAATAATGCCGGAATTACAAGGGATGATCTGCTGATGCGCATGAAGGAAAGCGATTTTGATGCTGTGATCAATACCAACCTGAAGGGAACTTTCAATACAATTCGTCATCTGTCACGCTATCTGTTAAAACAGCGTGCCGGAAAAATTATCAATATTTCTTCGGTATCCGGAATCCTTGGAAATGCGGGACAGTCAAACTATGCAGCCAGCAAAGCGGGCGTGATCGGTCTGACAAAATCTGTTGCAAGGGAGCTTGCATCCAGAGGAATCTGCGTCAATGCGGTTGCTCCCGGATTTGTAGAGACAGAGATGACCGCAGTATTGCCGGAAAAGACCCAGGAAGAATTAAAAAAGCAGATCCCGCTTGGCAGAGCCGGACAGGTACAGGATATTGCGAATGCAGTCGCATTTCTTGCATCACCGGAGTCGGATTATATTACCGGACAGGTACTTTCCGTAGACGGTGGTATGGCCATTTAAGGAACCTGATAGAAAGAAAGGAAAAGGAAAATGAGAAGAGTCGTTGTGACGGGAATGGGAGCAATCACGCCGATCGGCCTGAATGTGGAAGAATTCTGGAAAGGAATCCATGCCGGACAGATTGGATTTGGTCCTATCACGAAGTTTGATGCAAGTGAATATAAAGCACATCTTGCGGCAGAAGTCAAAGGTTTTGTCGGAAAAGAGCATATGGATTTTAAGGCAGCAAAGCGTATGGAACTGTTTGCACAGTATGCGGTAGCAGCTGCAAAAGAAGCCGTTGCGGATGCAGGGCTTGATATGGAAAAAGAGGACGCTTACCGTTGCGGTACAGCTGTTGGATGCGGTGTTGGAAGTCTTCAGGCAATCGAGCGTGAGTACACAAAGATTGTGGAAAAAGGACCAGGCAGAGTCAATCCGATTTTCGTTCCATTGATGATTTCAAACATGGCAGCAGGAAATGTCTCCATCCAGCTGGGATTGCAGGGAAAATGTACCAATGATGTAACTGCCTGTGCGACCGGTACGAATAATATCGGTGATGCGTTCCGCAGCATTCAGTACGGAGAGGCAGATGTCATGGTAGCCGGAGGAACCGAGGCAGCCGTATGTCCATGTGCGATTGCCGGATTCGGTGCACTGACGGCACTTTCTCCATCCGATGATCCGGAAAAATGTTCCCTTCCTTTCGATAAAAACCGCAGTGGTTTTGTATTGGGTGAAGGAGCCGGCATTGTTGTTCTTGAGGAACTTGAGCATGCGAAGGCAAGAGGTGCAAAAATCTATGCAGAAGTTGTGGGATATGGATGTTCCGCAGATGCTTACCATATTACTTCCCCACTCGAAGACGGTGCAGGCGCAGCCCGCGCAATGCAGAATGCCATCGAGGATGCAGGGGTAGACAAAAACGAGATCACATACATCAATGCGCATGGTACTGCAACGCATCACAACGATCTTTTTGAGACCCGTGCCATTAAGTTACTGTTTGGGGATCATGCAAAGGACATTAAGATCAATTCTACAAAGTCCATGATCGGTCATCTTCTTGGCGCCGCAGGTGCGGTTGAATTTATCACCTGTGTCAAAGAGCTGGAAGAAGGATACATCCACCGTACAGTTGGTTATGAGACACCGGATGACGAGATGGATCTGAACTACTGTAAAGAAGAATCCCACGAGTCATTTACCTATGCACTGTCAAACTCTCTTGGATTTGGCGGACATAACGCAAGTCTTCTGGTTCGCAAATACGAGGAGTAGAAGCTATGAGTATGACAACACAGGAAATTATGGAAATCCTGCCGCACAGACATCCGTTTCTGCTGATTGACACAGTGGAAGAAGTAGAGCCGGGCGTGCGCGCAGTGGCAAAGAAAAATGTAACCTTCAATGAACCGTTTTTTGCCGGTCATTTTCCGGGAAATCCGGTTATGCCGGGTGTGCTGATCGTGGAAGCACTGGCACAGACCGGTGCGGTTGCGATTCTTTCGCAGCCGGAATGGAAAGGAAAGACGGCATATTTTGCAGGAATCAATAAAGCAAAATTCAAGCAGAAAGTTGTTCCGGGGGATACTCTGGTGCTTGAAACCGAAATTATCAAGGTGAAGGGACCGATCGGTGTGGGGCAGGCAACAGCAAAAGTAAATGGAAAACTGGCATGTTCCGCAGAACTGACATTTGCAATCGGATAGGGGAAAGGCAATGTTTTTTAATAAAAAATATATCAAAGTAAATCACAACGAAGAACCAGAAAAAACACAGGCAGAAGAGCCAAAGCAGGAAGAGGCAAAGGAAGCAGCACCTGTTGTAGAGACCGTTACCTGTAAAATCTGCAAAAAAGAACTGGATAAACAGCGTGTCATTAAAAATAAATATGTCTGCTATGAGTGCGGATATTATTTCCGTGTCCGCACCAAAAACCGTATTCGTATGGTGGCGGATGCAGGAACTTTTGAAACCTGGGACAACGATCTGAAGACCGAAAATCCGCTGAATTTCCCGGAATACGAAGAAAAAGTTGCTGCAACACAGGAAAAAACCGGATTAAACGAAGGCGTAACCATGGGAAGTTGTACAATCAACGGAGAGAAGACAGTTCTCGGTGTGATTGATGCCCGTTTCATGATGGGAAGTATGGGACACGTAGTCGGTGAGCGAATTACACGTGCAATGGAAAAGGCAACGGAACAGAAACTTCCGGTGATCTTATTCTGCTGTTCCGGTGGTGCACGTATGCAGGAGGGAATTATTTCCCTGATGCAGATGGCAAAGACTTCTGCAGCTGTAAAACGGCATTCGGATGCAGGACTTCTTTATATTCCGGTTCTGACAGATCCGACAACCGGTGGTGTGACCGCAAGTTTTGCAATGCTTGGAGACATTATTCTTGCAGAGCCGGGAGCGCTGATTGGTTTTGCAGGTCCACGTGTGATTGAGCAGACCATCGGGGAGAAGCTTCCGGATGGATTCCAGAGAGCTGAGTTTCAGCTGAAACACGGATTTGTGGATGCAATTGTAGAGCGTGACGAGTTAAAAGATACGCTGGGGAAAATTCTTCGTCTGCATCGTCCGACCGAAGGCTATGCAAACTTTGATCCGGCACATGACGATGACCGTTATGAGCCGACCGAACTGATGCGCGAGAGAAATACGTTTTCCAGACCGTTAGAACCGTGGGATAAAGTAATGGCGGCACGTCAGATGAAGCGTCTGGCATCTGTCGATTATATGGGGCAGATTTTTGATGAATTCATGGAACTGCACGGAGACCGTTATTTCCGTGATGATCCGGCAATTGTCGGTGGTATTGCCTATCTGGATGGACAGCCGGTAACCGTGATCGGGGTGCATAAGGGAAAAGATTTAAAAGACTGCAAGGAACGCAACTTTGGTATGCCTTCGCCGGAAGGATACCGCAAAGCAATCCGTCTGATGAAGCAGGCAGAAAAATTCAATCGGCCAATCATTACTTTTGTAAATACATCCGGCGCATATCCGGGAAAAGAAGCCGAGGAGAACGGACAGGGTGAGGCAATTGCAAGAAACCTTTATGAAATGTCCGGAATCCAGGTGCCGATTCTTTGCCTGATGATTGGCGAAGGCGGCAGTGGCGGAGCTCTTGCCCTTGCGGTTGGTAATGAAGTATGGATGATGGAAAATGCCACCTATTCGATTCTTTCTCCGGAAGGATTTGCTTCCATTCTCTGGAAGGATGGAAAACGTGCAAAAGAAGCGGCAACTGTCATGAAGATCACGGCGCAGGATCTGAAAGAACTGTCTGTTGTGGATAAGGTGATTCCGGAGTATGGCGGAGCGGATGACGATGCGCTGACTTCGATTGCGGCATGGATGAAAGGAAATATGAAAGAATTTTTACGTGCACAGAATGACAAGAGTGGTAAGCAGCTTGCACAGGAGCGGTATGATCGCTTCAGAAAGTTCTAATTGTTCCATAGAGGAGAATCATAAAATGAAATTTTTAGGAACCGGAAGTGCGCTTCCGAAAAAAGTTGTAAGCAATGATGACCTGGCCCAGGTTATGGACACTTCAGATGAGTGGATTCGTTCCCGTACCGGGATTGGCATGCGCCATATTGCAGTGGAAGAGACAACAACTTCCATGGCGGTAGAGGCGGCAGAGAAAGCACTTGCAGATGCAAAAATATCCGGATGTGAAATTGATCTGATTATCGCGGGAACCATTTCCCCGGATTACATATTTCCATCGCTGGCATGTGAAGTACAGGCTGCAATTGGAGCAAAAAGTGCAACGGCATTTGATCTGAGTGCGGGATGTTCCGGATTTTTATTTGCACTGGCTACGGCGGATGCCTATTTCCGTACCGGACGTTACAAACATGCACTGGTTATCGGGGCGGAAACCCTGTCAAAAATGATGAACTGGGCAGACCGCAGTACCTGTGTGCTTTTCGGGGATGGAGCCGGAGCTGCTGTAGTTAGTGCAGAAGGAAGCCAGTTGCTTTCCATGGTGCAGGGATCAGACGGAGCCGGTGGCATGGCACTGCATTGTGAGAACCGTCCGGTGAATAATCTTTACCGCCAGCTTGGTGCACAGCATTATGCGTTCACCCAGATGGATGGGAGAGAGGTTTATAAGTTTGCCGTGCGCACGGTTCCAAAGGCGGTCAGTGAAGCACTTGAACAGGCAGAACTTCCAATTGAAGATGTAAAATATTTTCTGCTTCACCAGGCAAATATCCGGATTATTGAGTCAGTGGCAAAGCGTCTGCATCAGCCAATGGAAAAATTCCCATGTAATTTACAGAAGTGTGGAAATGTTTCGGCTGCAAGCGTACCTATTTTACTTGATAATGTCCACAAACATGGTATGATAAGCGGGGGCGATAAAATCGTATTAGCTGGATTTGGTGCCGGACTTACCTGGGGGGCATGTGCAGTCGAATGGTAGGTCACACCAGATCATGAAGGAGTTTAACATGACGCTGGAAGAGACCTTAAATGATCTTCTTGTAAAATTATTCAAAGATATTCTGGAGATTGAGGCGAAAAGCCTGATCACAGAAGAGTTTAAAGACATTAGTTATAATGATATGCATATTATTGAGGCAGTGGGAATTGATGAGCCGCGAAATATGAAAACCGTTGCAAAACTGATGTCCGTTACAACAGGCACACTCACGAAAGCAATGGATGCCTTGTGTGAGAAAGGATATGTTGTCCGGGAACGGAGTACGCGGGATAAAAGAGTCATCAAGCTGCGCCTGACAGATAAAGGGAAAGCTGCCTATTATCATCACGAACAGTTTCACCGCCAGATGATTAAAAATGTTGCGGATGAGATGAACGATTCTGAAAAAGAGATACTTGTCTTTGCCCTGGCAAAACTGGTGGATTACTTTAAACTGACCTACTATGATACAGACGAGGAATCCGAATTCGTTGACTGGTCGAAAATAAGCAGGGATAAATAAAATATATACTTATTTAGTGTTATAACCGGGCGGCTCAGAATGCAAGTTTTGAATCGCCCTGTTTCATTTTGTGCTCAAAAAGCTACTTTATTACGCCGTAGTGGTAGAAAATTACAATAATAAAGAATTTTCTATTGCAAAATCCTGCATTTTTCGTTACAATAAAAAAGGTTGATGTAGAAACAGACAACAGATTATGATCAGGACATGACGATTCGGGATTTTACTGGTTCCGGACGTTAAAAATTAATATTAAGGAGATAGAGAAATGGGTTATGTTGATGAAGTACTCGAAGTAGTAAAGAAGAAAAACGCAGATCAGCCTGAGTTTTTACAGGCAGTAACAGAGGTTCTTGATTCTTTAAGACCTGTGATCGATGCAAATGAGGAATTATACAGAAAGAATGCGATTCTTGAGAGAATCACAGAGCCGGATCGTCAGATCATGTTCCGTGTTCCTTGGGTAGATGACAACGGACAGGTTCAGGTAAACAGAGGTTTCCGTGTACAGTTCAATAATGCCATTGGACCTTACAAGGGAGGTTTAAGACTTCATCCTTCTGTAAACCTGGGTATTATCAAATTCTTAGGTTTTGAGCAGATTTTCAAGAACTCTCTTACAACACTTCCAATCGGTGGTGGTAAAGGTGGTTCTGATTTCGATCCTAAGGGTAAATCAGACAGAGAGATCATGGCATTCTGCCAGAGCTTCATGACAGAACTTTGCAAATATATCGGAGCAGACGTTGATGTACCGGCCGGAGATATCGGAACAGGTGCAAGAGAGATCGGATTTATGTTCGGACAGTACAAGAGAATCCGTGGATCCTTCGAAGGAGTACTTACAGGAAAGGGTCTTACCTATGGTGGATCACTTGCCCGTACACAGGCTACCGGATATGGTCTGTTATATTTAACAAACGCGTTATTAAAGGATAACGGAATTGATATCGCTGGAAAGACTGCAGCAGTTTCCGGATCTGGAAACGTTGCAATCTACGCAATTGAGAAGGCACAGGAGTTAGGTGTTAAGGTTGTAACATGTTCTGATTCTACCGGATGGATTTATGATCCAAACGGAATTGATGTTGCTCTTCTTAAGGAAGTTAAGGAAGTTAAGCGTGCCCGTCTTACTGAGTATGCAGCTGCTAAGTCAACTGCTGAGTATCATGCAAAGCAGAACGGTGAGCACGGTGTATGGCAGTACAAAGTAGATCTTGCCCTTCCATGTGCGACTCAGAATGAGTTAGACATTGAGGATGCCAAGATGCTCGTTGCTAATGGTGTTACATCTGTAACAGAGGGTGCTAACATGCCTACAACTCTTGAAGCTACAAAGTACTTCCAGGAGAATGGTGTTCTCTTCGTAGGTGGTAAGGCTGCCAATGCCGGTGGTGTTGCTACATCTGCACTTGAGATGAGCCAGAACTCTGAGAGACTTTCCTGGACATTCGAAGAAGTTGACGGAAAGCTTAAGGGAATCATGGAGACTATTTATGCTAACATCAGCGATGCTGCTAAGAGATACAATGCAACTGTTGGTGGAAAGACAGACTATGTGGCAGGTGCTAATATTGCCGGATTTGAGAAGGTAGTAGATGCTATG
>ERZ1034915.1433-NODE-1433-length-13017-cov-6.206141_pt1 | contig 13017 bp, 13 predicted proteins | sample MGYA00520592_ERZ1034915 | MGnify/ENA primary metagenome ERZ1034915 (study PRJEB33766, sample SAMN09781787) | gut metagenome | biome: gut microbiome | host: Homo sapiens | place: Madagascar | study: EMG produced TPA metagenomics assembly of the PRJNA485056 data... | reverse complement strand
ACCCGGCGCCGGCACCTTGCCGGTCGGGGTGCAGGGGCGAAGCGCCCTGCTCGCTGCGACCAGCAGCGAAATCCCGGATACCGACCACGCTTATTGAAAAAATCCGATAAATATTTTTTCCGGATATTGACAAATGAAAAACACTTTGGTATAATATAAATATACTAAGTTTGGTATATTTTTAAAAAGGATTACCGAATCGCCATGCTGAAATACCGCCAGATGGTCGAGCTGCTGGAGCAGCGCATCAACAACGGGGAGTATCCGGAAGGGAAGCTCCCCGCGGTCCGGCTGCTTGCGGAGGATATCGGCGTCAGCTACCTGACCGCGCGGAAAGCCGTCAACGAGCTTAAGGAGAACGGCATCATCACCCACAATGCCTCCAACCGCAAGATCGTGATCGGCAAGGCGGTCACGAAACAGCCGCTGGTTGGCGTGATCACCCCTTTCTGGCATTTTTCCGAATGGATGCGTTCCATCCGGAACGTGACCGCCGAACTCGGGGGGCAGGTCCGCTTTGTCGCTTATGCCTCCGACACCGATCCGGCCATCACGGAAGCCCTGAGCGCCAGCTTCGATGTGATTTTTGTGGTTCTGCCGGTGGGACGGCGCAACAGCAGGCTGCTCAGCCGGCTGCGCAAGCTCGGCAACAAGGTGGTCATCCTGTTTCACGACATGACCCGGTACGGCCTGCGCTCTTTCATCGGCTCCAATCCGGGCAGCATCCATCTGATTATGCAGAAGCTGGTCGACTGCGGCTGCCGCCGGATCGACGCGCTCGGCAGCGGCAACAGCTCCGACACCGAAAGTTCCGCCCGACTTGACGCATGGCGTTCTTTTCTGGACTGCCACGGACTCTCCGGCGAATTTCATGACCCGGGCATCCTCCCCTTTGAACACCCGGAGGGAAAAATCCGCAAGCTGGTGCTGAGTCTGATCGACGCGGACAATCTGCCGGAAGCCGTTTTCTGCCTGACGCCCGCCGGAGCCCTGGGCCTTTACCGGGCCTGTTATGAGAGGAACATCCGGATCGGCAAGGATATCTCCGTTTTCTCTTTCGGCGAACAGGAAACCGCGAAATTCATGGCTCCCGCGCTGGCGACCATCGCCAACACCGGCAAGCTGGACAATGCGATGCGCGAACTGCTCAGCCAGTATCTTCCCGGAGCCGAACCGGATGACCGTCTGCTGTTCCAACTGACCGACTTTGAAGTTTTCGAAGGTGAATCTTTAATTTCCAACCACAAGGAGATATGATAAAATGAAAAAATTTCACAAACGCACCACGAAAGTAGGAATAATGAAAAATCATTTATTTACATTGATAGAATTGTTAGTAGTAATTGCGATCATCGCGATTCTTGCGTCGATGCTGCTGCCCTCGCTGAACAAAGCCCGGGCGATGGCGATGAAAACCAAATGCACCGGCAACCTGAAACAGATCGGCACCGGCCTGGCGCTGTATGCCGATGACTATCAATATTATCCGCCCAGCAAGCAGGATGGATTCGATCCATGGACAAACCGTAATACCTGGCACTGGCTGGTGATGCCCTATATCGGCATGGATGCCGCCACCCGTCCGGCAGACTGGACCGATCTCGCCAAACGGCGGGAACGCGGCCCGCTGCTCTGTCCTTCCCGACCGCCGATTACCGTCGAAACCCGTGACTGGAACAGTTATTCCATGTTCTGTTTCGGACCGTTGGTTCAGTGGTTCGGCTTCGGCCCCGCGAAATTGACCAAAGGAAAGCAGGAGGAGAGTACGGCCTCTTTTTGTCCCCTGCCGACATCCAAAGCCACGAAACATGGCGGAACCGGTTTCATACCGAAACCATCCACCATCACTTTCATTTCGGAACCGCGTCAAGGGATAGACTCCGCGTTTCAGGGCGGTGTGCAACTGGGCAACGAATTGGGATACATTACGGAAAATAACGGTTTCGAGTTTGCCTACCGCCATAACGCTCGTAAAAACGTGCTCTGGTTCGACCTCCATGTTTCGGATGTCGGTTTGAACCAGATCCACAACAGCGGCTTCCTGAAACAGTAGCCAACTATTATATTTAAGGAAAGGAGCAGAAGATGAAACAGATTCCGGCAATCACCGCGGCGCTGCTGCTTGGAGTGGGTTCGCTCCACGCCGATTTCACCTCCGGCATGCTGGCCCGCTGGACCTTCAACGACACCTCCAGCGAGCAGGCGGCCTTCACCGACGACGTCGGCCAACTTCAATTCAAAAAGGGCGTCTGGGGCAAGGATACGGCTTTTTCGCTCAACCCGGACGGCTCCGTAACCCTCGGCGGCGGCATCTACCTCGTCGCCGACGCGGTTAACTCCCGGTCGGAAAAATTTGCAAGACTGGCCGACGGCGGCACCATCTACTGCCGGATCAAATATCTGGACTACCCGGAACTTTCCTTCCCCTTCGGACTGATGAACAGCGTACAACCCGCCGACTGGGCGCAGCTGATCTTCGACGGCATCTCCACGCCCAAGGGGATGGCGGTGCGCGCCAAGGGGCCGGAAAAGCTGGAGGCGGGCATGGCTTCCGGCCACCTGCCGACCAGCAAGGACGGCTACTCCGACGTTGCGATCGTCTTCAACGGCAAGACCAGAAAACTTTACCTTTACGTTGACGGCAAATGGGCTGAACGTCACGCGCCGATGACCCGGCTCGACAGCTTTCAAAGCCTGATGCTCGGCCGCCTCAAGCAGAGCAACAGCCAGAAAATGCAGATCGACGAGGTGCGGATCTACGCGACGCCGCTCTCCGCCGAATGGATCGCCGAAATCGAACCTGTGGAGAAAAAATGAAGCACGCTTTCTGCACCGCCGCCTGCTGCGGCCTGCTGCTGAGCCTCGGCGCGGCCGACCGGCTGATCATCGAGGATTTTTCGGACGTCGGGACCTGGCGCGCCTGGTCCCGGCAGAACGTCACGCCCGGCAAATGGTTCGGCGCCGATCTCGTGCTGGGAGCGACTCCCGACGCTTCGCGCGACGACGGCTACGCGGGCAAGCTCCGGTTCGACTTCGCCGATCCGGCCAAAACCGGCAGCATCGAGTACCAGCGCGCCAAAGCGAGCCAGCCGGAGGTGTTCGCCGACGGGGTCGAGTTCGACGCCGACGCGCGCGGTATTCCGGGGAAAATCCGGTTTATTCTCGAAGACACCAACGGCAAGCGGTTCGCGACCGAGCCGGTCGAACTCACCGGCAGCGGCTGGAAGCGTTACCGCTCCGAAGCGGGCAGGAAAGCCGAAGAATTCACTCCGCCTTTCAAGCTCTACCGGCTCCGCTTCGAGGCTTCCGGGGTTTCCGGCAACAATTACATCCTGATCGACGATATCGCGCTGACCGGCGGCGTCAGCCGGAAGCGGAAAGTTTCGATCCGCCCGGTGCTCGCGCCGCTCGCGACCGAACCCGGCAGGCCGGGCAAGACCGCCTACCGGCTCCGCAGCGCGTCGGAGCAGCCGATCGAGGGAAAAGTCACCTACCGGCTCTTCGACCGGCACGGCAAATGCGTGATGGAGAAAACCCTCCCGGTCAAGCTCACCCCCTTCGGCAGCGCCGTAACGGAGATCGACCTGCCGCCGCTGGCGGAGGGCAGTTACCACGCCTCCTGCGAGTTCGTTTCCGGCAAGATCAGAACCGACTATCCGGACTGGGTCGGCGTGTTCCGTCCCAACAACGGCCGGAACAACGACACGCCGATGTGGTTCGGCATTCAGGACACCGTGATCTGGAACTGCGAAGCCGAAAACGAGCTTCACAACCAGTGGAAGAAGCAGGCCGGCTTCGACATCGAACGCTTCGGCATCACCGGCAACCGCATCGATGACGGAGATGTGAACAACTTCCCGGCAGTGCGGAAGTTCCTCGACTCCTACCGGCAGCTCGGCATGCTCTGCTGCTTCTCCTACACCGAGGGAGTCCCCGCCGTCACCCAGAACACCCCGAAACACCGCGGCGCGCCGACCAATTCGGCACAGTTCCGCAAGCACATGGACAAGGTGTTCGGCTGCATCAGGCCGTTCGAGCCGGTGCGTTACTTCGAGTTCTGGAACGAACCGGACCTCGATTTCTACAACGGCACCATCGACGAGTATCTGACCGCGCTGAAGGTGGTGCACGATTCGCGCAACGCGGTTGCGCCGGGCGTCAAAATCACCACCGGCGGCGTGACCATCCTCCACCCCCGCGAGAAGAAGAACTTCTCCCGCGACGTCTACGCCAGGGGCAAAGGGCTGTACGACATCGCCTGCTTCCACGCCCACGGCAGCCTGATGAACTACTCGGAGCGTCAGGAGATGGTCGAAAAGTGGCTCGGCGAAGCCGGCGTCGACCTGCCGGTCTGCAACACCGAAACCGGCGACCGCGCCGGTTACGCGGCGGACACCATCCGCCGCCAGGCGGAGACGCTGGTGCGCAAGATCGTCTACGCCAAGAGCCGCAACACCGAATTCTACACCTGGTTCACGCTTCAGGATTACTGGGATATGGACCCGGAGGCGGACGACTCCTTCGGCCTTGTGACCAGCGACAACCGCCCCAAACCCTCATTCGTCGCCTACAACGAACTGATCCGCCAGCTCGGCAACACCGGGCGCGGCGAGCAGCTGAAAAACACCGGCGAACTCGACATCTACCGCTTTTTGAGTTCCGACGGCAAGCGTGAAGTGCTGGCGCTCTGGCCGCGCATCGGCGGAACCCGGCACCTCCTGCCGCTGGAGGGCAGCGGCGAGCTTGCGGCCGTCGACCTCTACGGCAGGCCGGTCCCGGCCAAAGTGCAGTACAACTACGCCGCCATTCCGGTGGAGGATGCGATGTATGTGAGTTTCCCCGCCGGAGCCTTCCGGTACGGTTCCGCCGTCGCGGCCCAGAAGCAGACAGTAGGCGGCAGCGCCGGGACCGACGCCCGCGTCGAGCTTACGGTCCGCAACCCGTTCCCGCAGGCGGCGCAAGTCGAATTCGACGGCGGCAAACGCTCTTTGAAAGCCGCCGAAACCGCGACGCTGCCGGTGCGGCTCCCGATTCCAGCCGACGCCCGGAACGGCATTTTCACCACGGAGAAAAAGCTGCGGCTCGCCTCCGGCAATGAAACGCTCGAACTGACCGTCCCGGTCACCGTCAACGTCTCCTATCCCGTCGCCTCCGGCAGGAAACCGGCGCAGGAACTGGTGCTCGACACCCTTGACCGGGTGAACGAAATGAGCTTCGATCCGAACATCCGGCGCTGGATGGGGCCGAAAGACCTCTCCTGCCGCTTCGCGATGACCCGCGAAAACGGCAACCTGAACCTCGACATCCGTGTAACCGACGACCGGCATGTGATGAACAGCACGCCCGACGAAGCCTGGAAAGACGACAGCATTCAGGTCGGTTTCGCGACGCTCGACGGCAAGTTCACCGAAGTGACCCTCTCCGGCAAGGACGGCAAAGGCGCGGTCTACGCCCACCACGCCCCCGCCCCGGCCCTCCGCAATGAGTGGAAGGTTCCGGCCAAAGTCACCCGCACCGGCGACGTGACCCATTACGAAGTATCGCTGCCGCTGGCGAAACTCGGCATCCCGGATAAAACCGGAACCCTCTTCCGCTTCTCCTTCCTCGTCAACGAAAACGACGGCAAGGGCCGCATCCGCTGGATCGAATGGATGGGCGGCATCGGCCGCGCCAAAAATCCCGACGAGTTCGGCTGGGGCATCCTGAAATAAGGAATACTTCATAGCCGGGGGCGCATTTTCGCCCCGGCCTCCCCGCACGGCAAGGCGCCGCGCGGTGTTGCAAACAAAAATAAAAAGTTCCGGGCCGGGAAAGGCAATCCACCTTTCCCGGCCCGGAATTTTTTATCCTGCCGCCCGGTTCCGGGCGGCGGTCAGGCGCGCTTATTTCTTCCGGGGTTCGATCTTGTCGAAGCCGCAGAGCGGACGCAGGACTTCGGGGATGACCACGGAGCCGTCCGCCTGCTGGAAGTTCTCCATGATCGCGATCAGCACGCGGTCAGTCACGGCGGTCGCGCTGATCGTATGCACGAAGTCACGGGTGTCGCCATCCTTGTAACGGATGTTCAGCCGGCGGCTCTGGAAGCTGGTCAGGTTCGTATTGCTGGTCACCTCGCGGTAACCGCCGAACCCGGCGAACCACGCTTCGATGTCGTACTTCTTATAACCGGGCGCGCCGAGGTCGCCGACGCAGACGTTCACCACATGGTACGGGATGCCGAGCTGCTGGAGGATGTACTCCTCGTTCGCGAGACACATCTCGTGGTACTTCACCGAATCCTCCGGCTTGCAGAACACGATCTGCTCGACCTTGTGGAACTGGTGCACGCGGAAAATGCCGCGCGACGCCTTGCCGTAGCTGCCCGCCTCGGTGCGGAAGCAGGGCGTGAAGGCGGTGTAGCAGAGCGGCAGCTCCGCGCCGTCGAGCACGTCGTCGGCATGGTAGCCGACCAGCGTCTGCTCGCTGGTGCCGATCAGCGCGAGGTCCTCACCGACGAGGTTGTAGGTCTGATCCGCGAAAAAGGGCAGATAGCCGGTGCCGAAGAGCGTGCGCTCCTTGGCGAGGCACGGAGTCATGAACATCGTGAAGCCGCGTTCGACCAGCACGCGCTGGACCCAGAAATAGAGCGCCTGCGCGAGCATCGCCCCCTTCCCTTTCCAGTAGTAGAAGCCGGTCGCCGCCACTTTCGCGCCGCGCGGAATATCGAGGATGTCGAGCAGTTCGCCGAGCTCCTGATGGTCGCGGATCTTGAAATCGAACGAAGGAATTTCGCCGACCTTCCTGATCTCGACGTTGCCGGAGTCGTCCAGCCCGTCCGGAACGTCCGGCGCAAGCATGTTCGGCATGCGGATCACCACCTGCCGGATCTTCTCCTGGATTTTGCCGAGCATCTCCTCCTTGGAGGCGAGCACCTCCTTGAGCTGCTTGACCTTGTCACGGGCGGAGGGATCTTTCGCGCACTCCTTGCTGAGGCGGTTGCGTTCGGCGCGGAGGGCTTCCGCCTCCTGCCCGAGCTGGCGCGCGTCGGCGTCGAGCTTGAGCAATCCGTCGATGTCGATCGGGAAGCCGCGGCGCACGCAGTTGGCGCGCACCGCTTCGCTGTTTTCACGAATCAGTCTGATATCAATCATTTCAGGTTACCTCCTGCGGTTTCAGAAACGCGGCATCGGGAAATCCGCCATGAATTCCTGCACCTCGTTGCCGAGGGCGGCCAGCGCGGCCTCATCCTCGCGCAGCTCGACGCCGCGCTCGATGAAGTCGGCGACCCGGACCATCTCCGCCTCCTTGAGGCCGCGGGTGGTGATCGCCGGGGTGCCGACGCGGATGCCGCTGGTCACGAAGGGTTTCTCGGGATCGAACGGGATCATGTTCTTATTGGCGGTGATATGCGCGATATCCAGCGCGTTCGCCACCGCCTTGCCGGTCGCGTGCTTCGGGCGCAGGTCGATCAGCATCAGGTGGTTGTCGGTGCCGCCGGAAACGATCCGGAAGCCGCGCTTGACCAGCTCCTCCGCCAGCTTGGCCGCATTCAGCTTCACCTGATGCTGATAGGCCTTGAACGCCGGAGTCAGCGCTTCGCCGAAGCAGATCGCCTTGGCCGCGATCACATGCTCAAGCGGCCCGCCCTGCATGCCGGGGAACACCTTGGAGTTGATGCTCTTGAGGTACTCCTCTTTGCAGAGGATCAGGCCGCCGCGCGGCCCGCGCAGGGTCTTGTGGGTGGTCGTAGTGACCACGTCGCAGTACGGCACGGGATTCGGATGTTCGCCCGCCGCGACCAGTCCGGCGATGTGCGCCATGTCCACAAAGAGCTTCGCGCCGACCAAATCGGCGATCGCCCGCAGCCGGGCGAAATCGATCACGCGCGGATAGGCCGAAGCGCCGGCGATGATCATCCTGGGCTTGTTTTCGACCGCGAGGCGTTCGACCTCGTCGTAGTCGATCATTTCGGTTTCGCGGTTCACGCCGTAGGGGACGATATTGTAGAGCATGCCCGAAAAGTTCAGCGGATGGCCGTGGGTCAGGTGGCCGCCGTGGTCGAGGCTCATCGACAGCACGGTGTCGCCCGGCTGGCACAGCGCCATGTAGACCGCCTGGTTGGCGGAGCTGCCCGCGTGGGGCTGCACGTTGGCCGCTTCCGCGCCGAACAGCTTCTTCACGCGGTCGATCGCGAGCTGTTCGATCTCGTCGACGAATTCGCAGCCGTTGTAGTACCGCTTGCCGGGATAGCCTTCGGCGTATTTGTTGGTCAGCACCGAACCCTGCGCGGCGCGCACCGCGCAGGAGGCGAAGTTTTCGCTGGCGATCAGCTCGATGCCGTCGGCCTGGCGTTTGGCTTCATGGTCGATGATCGCGGCGACCGCCGGGTCGGCGTGACGGACGGCGGCGATGTCGTCGTAGGTGTCGATTTCAACCTTGGCCAAGCGGCGCACATGGCGCTCATCGCCGCTGAACGGAGTCGAGAACCACGCTTCGACCACCGGCTTCATCGCAGCGAAATCGAGGTCGTCGCCGGGCAGCACCAGCACGTTCGAACAGTTGTGGACGCGGCTTTTCTTCGCGACTTCGGCATCCCGGGCGATTGCGGCGCGCACGCCGTGGAAGCGGTTCGCGACGATCCCCATGCCGACGCCGGAGCGGCAGACCAGAATCGCGCAGTCGGCTTCACCGCGGGCGACCGCCTGCGCGGCCGGAGCGCCGAAGTCCGGGTAATCATCGCCCTGATTCAGCTCGAAAGGCCCGCAGTCGATCACTTTGCAGCCTTTGGCTTCGAGGAAAGCGGCAAGTTCGGGCTTCTGGGCGAAGCCGCCGTGGTCGGTCGCAATCGCAACCTTCAGGGATTTGCCGTACCAGTCGGTGATTTCAAACATGTTGATGACTCCTTGAAAAATTGTAATGGTATGTTTTATTTTGAATTCATCACGAATGACGCGAGGTTTTCCAGAGCCGGGCGCATCGATTCAAACACCCGGCGGTAATGTTCGACGCTGCCGCCGTAGGGGTCGGGCACGTCGCCGCCGCCGTCGAATTCGAGCAGCAGCCGCACCTTCCCGGCGGAGCTGGGACAGAGGAGCTGAATGTCGGAGGCATGCCCCCGCGTCATCGCGACGATCAGGTCGAAGCCGGCCGCCAGCGAATCGGTCAGGCGCGCGGAACGGAATGTCCCGCCGTCGATGCCGAGTTCGCGCATCACGGCGGCGGCGGGAGCTGAGATGCGGCCTCCGTCCCATGCGCAGGTGCCGGCGGAGCGCACGTCGATGTCGTCGCGACCGGCTTTGCGACAGAGCTCCTCGAAGTAGAGTTCCGCCATCGGGCTGCGGCAACTGTTGCCGGTACAGACGAAAAGAATCCGCATTCAGATGTTCCTCCGAAAAAGCCTGTGATCTCCTGAAAGGAACTAATATACACCGGTTCCGCCGTTTTTTAAAGCCGCCGCGCCGCAAATGGCGAAAATATTTCGGAGGGGCGGTTTGAAATCCGCCGCCGCCGCAGTTATATTCTTCACATCATGAAATACTGCAAACTTGAAATCTACGTTCCCGAAACCCATGCCGAAGCGGTCAGACACGCGATCGCGGGGGCGGGCGCCGGGAAACTCGGCAACTACGACAGCTGCTGCTGGACGACCTCCGGCACCGGCCGCTTCCGGCCATTGGCGGACAGCAAGCCCTTTCTGGGGACGCCCGGCACGGTCGAGGAGGTGCCGGAAATGAAAATCGAAACCCTCTGCGCCGCCGCCGACCTCAGGGCAGTGATCGCGGCCATGCGCGAGGCGCATCCCTACGAAACGCCGGCCTTCCAGTTCTGGCCGGTCGGAATCAGCGAGAAAGAGTTATGAACCAGATGAATTTCTTTATCACCTATCTGTGGAAAGACCCGATGTTCTTTCTGGCCGCAATCATCATCGTGGTGTTTTCGGTCTGCGCCCACGAATTCATGCACGCCTGGATCGCGCTGCTGCAGGGCGACGGCACCGCCGCCGAACGCGGTCACCTGACGATGAGCCCGCTCAAGCAGATGGGGCCGTGGTCGCTGTTCATGCTCGCCTTCATCGGCATCGCGTGGGGACAGGTCCCGGTCGATCCCTCGCGAATGCGCCACCGGTACAGTCACGCATTGGTCGCATTCGCCGGACCTGCGACCAACCTGCTGCTCGGCGTCGCCTTTTCTCTGCTCTGCTTCCTCGCGTTCCGCAACGAGGTCGGCACGGAATTCACCTGGGACATGCTCTACTTCGGCGCGACGATCAACATGGTGCTGTTCCTGCTGAACCTGCTGCCGGTTCCGGGTTTCGACGGCTGGGCGATTCTGGTCACGTTTTTCCCGAAAATCATGCGGATCGACTCCGAAATCGTGAAGGGCAGCTTCTTCGTGATCATCATTCTGGTGTTCATGGGGATCGGCAAACTCTTCGAGTTCGGCCGGATTTCCACAGCCGCGATGCTGTGGTTCTTCCAGGCGATTGCAGACCGGATCGCGGGAGCGTGAAATATGAAAATCATCACCGTGGTCGCCGCCGTGATCCGGCGCGAAGGCAAGGTGTTGCTGACCAGCCGCCCCGCCTCGAAACCGCCGCTCGGCTGGGAATTTCCCGGCGGCAAGGTGGAGCCGGGCGAAAACTTCAATGCGGCGCTGCGGCGCGAACTGCTTGAGGAGCTGGGCGTCGATTCGGTTCCGGCCGACCGGCTCTACAAGGTGGTCACCCGGAATGCGGAGCGGGAAATCCGCCTCCACTTCATCCGCACGCTGCTGGCGCCGGATGCAAAGATCGTCCCGAAAGAAGGACAGGAGTTCCGCTGGGTGGAATTGAGCGGAGAAGCCCCGGAAGGGCTGCTGGCTCCCGATCTGCCCGTCTGGAATTTTCTGATAAATTTCGGCAGGCCCTGACAATTTTTTAACAATCCGTTGCGTTAATACTGTGAAAAGAATAAGCAAGTGAGTGAAGCGATGCCGGAAACGGAGCTCAGCGATTCGGAATTGATCAAGGCCTTCGGCGAGGGGGACCATGCGGCTTTCGAGACGCTTTATCACCGCTACCGCCGCCAGCTTTACGGGTTCCTGAGCAACCTGATCCCCGGCAATCCGGCCGAGGTGGACGAGGTGTTCGAGGAGACTTGGCTGCGGGTGATCGACAAGTTGCCGAAGTACCGGGACGACGGGAAATTCAGCGCGTGGCTGTTCCGGGTGAGCCGGAACCTCTTCATCGACCGGGTCCGGCGCAACCGGCCGCCCGGCAACGGAGTGTTGAACCTCGATGCGGAGGAAGCGCCGGAAATCGCCGGCCCCGCGTCGATGTCGCCGGAGCGGGAGCTGGATTCCGCCGATCTGGAGCGGGTGATCGCCGACGCCGTCGGCAAGCTGCCGCAGGAACAGCGCGAGGTCTTTCTGCTGCGGCAGCAGGAGTTGCCTTTCCGGGACATCGCGGCGATTCAGCAGTGTTCGATCAACACCGTCCTCGGACGGATGCAATATGCGATCAAAAGTTTACGGAAATTGATCCGGGCAGTTGACCATGGAGGTATCATAAAATGAAAAATGAAATGCGGTTTCAAACTCTGATCGCCCGCGATGTGCCGGCCGAACTCGACCGCCGCATTCTGGCCGCTGCGTCGAAACGCGCCGCGGAGCTTCGTTTCCGCCATGCGAGACGCCGGTGGTTCTGGGCCGGTTCGGCAACGGCGGCGGCCGCCGCGATTCTCGTAATCGCCGGAGCCGTGCTCCTGCTGCCGGAAATGGCGGGCAATACCCGTCCCCCGGCTCCGCGGGCCGACCTGCTCGCGTTGTCGGACTGGACCAGTGTCGAACAGGAAAACTATAACCTCAGCTTCGAGCTTTATTCGGGCCGCCAGGCGGTTTCCGAACTGGCGGAAGCAGGTTCGCTGAAAGGATTCTGACCACCATGAAAAAATGGCTGCTTTTAATCGCGTTCTGCTGCGCCGGACTGATTCCGGCGGGAGCGGAAGAACCGGAGGATGTGCCGCCGCCTCCGCCGCCTCCGAAATCGGAAAAAGAGCGCCGGACATCGTTCGCGATCTGGCGGGCCTTTTCCAGCCTCCCCGAAAAAGAGCGTCGGGAGATGGTCAAATTGCAGCGGACCGATCCGGAAAAATTCCGCAAGGTCATGACTGAAAAAGGCGAAGCCCTGCTGAAAGCCGACCGCGACCGCCTGATCGAGCTGCGCAGCATGGTGGCCGAATACATCTCCACCGCCGATTCCGACCGCCGGGAGGAGTTGTACAAAAAAATCGAAGCCAACGTCCGTTTCGACTACTTCAAGCGGCTGGAGGAAAACCGGCGCCACCTCGAAGAGATGAAACGCCGCGCCAGAGGCCTCGAAGCGGAGCTGAACAAACGCGAAAAAAACGCCGAAGCGGCGATCAAAGCCCGTATCGACGCGATCCTGCGCGGCGATCCCGATCCCGAAGCTCCGCGCCCCCATCCCCGCCGCAAGAAATAGCGGGCAAAGGGATGCCTCCGGCGGGCCGGGGCGCTTCGCCCCCGGCGCCCCAGACCGGCAAGGTGCCGGTGCCGCGTACGGTTTCGAGTTTTTTGCTGCGCAAAAATCTCAAAACCGGGGTTGTAAATAATAAATAATGGGTTGGATTGGGTCTATCGGCGGTACTCCGCACCGGCACGTTGCCGGTCGGGGTCAAGGGACGAAGTGCCCTTGCCGTCGGAGACACTTGTGCGCTACTGCGCCCAGCTACCGGTGCCTGATTGCAAATCAGGCCGCGTAGCGCACAAGGTCTGCCGACCGACAGGGCGCGCAGACCCGCCTGCCGCGAAGGCGGCATGGCTTCCCCCGGGACTTTGCCTCCGGCGGCCGGGGACGCTTCGCCCCCCGGTCCCCCAGACCGGCAAGGTGCCGGTGCCGCGTACGGTTTCGAGTTTTTTGCTGCGCAAAAATCTCAAAACCGGGGTTGTAAATAATAAATAATGGGTTGGATTGGGTCTATCGGCGGTACTCCGCACCGGCACGTTGCCGGTCGGGGTCAAGGGACGAAGTGCCCTTGCCGT
>ERZ1034915.1426-NODE-1426-length-13049-cov-10.376789_pt1 | contig 13049 bp, 10 predicted proteins | sample MGYA00520592_ERZ1034915 | MGnify/ENA primary metagenome ERZ1034915 (study PRJEB33766, sample SAMN09781787) | gut metagenome | biome: gut microbiome | host: Homo sapiens | place: Madagascar | study: EMG produced TPA metagenomics assembly of the PRJNA485056 data... | reverse complement strand
CCTGGGGACTCACTCACTTGTCGCCTTCCTGCAACTCGAATTATTTAGAGTATAGATTTATGGATTACTTAATAACATTCCATAACGTTTCGCCAAGCAACGCTGGGTTTCTTGTCCATGCCATGCCTGCTTTATCGAACGCACGGAATTTATCCTCTGCACTGCCGCTACCGCCAGAAATAATGGCTCCGGCGTGCCCCATGCGTTTTCCTTTTGGTGCAGTAACACCGGCAATATAACCTACGACCGGTTTATTCATTTCATGGCGAATAAATTCTGCAGCGCGCTCTTCCGCATTACCACCAATTTCACCGATCATAATTACCGCGTCTGTTTGCGGATCATTTTCGAATAAACGCAGCGCATCAATAAAGTTAGTCCCCGGAACCGGATCGCCGCCAATACCAATACAGGTGGATTGCCCAAGTCCCAGCGCCGTGGTTTGCGCTACAGCTTCGTAGGTTAATGTACCGGAGCGGGAAACAATCCCAATACGCCCTGGGCGGTGGATTTCTCCCGGCATAATGCCGATTTTGCACTCGCCCGGTGTGATGATTCCTGGGCAGTTTGGCCCAATCAGCCGCACATCCGGGTGGCAGTCAAGCAACCGACGAACTTTCACCATATCCAGTGTTGGCACACCTTCGGTAATCACCACAATCAATTTGACGCCAGACTCAATAGCCTCAACGACAGAATCCAGCACAAACGGCGCAGGCACATAAATTACGCTGGCATCAGCCTCAGTTTGTCGCATCGCTTCTTTCATTGAATCAAAAACCGGGCGATCCAGATGCAGTTGCCCGCCCTTGCCAGGCGTCACTCCACCGACAATCTGAGTACCATACGCAATAGCCTGCTCTGTATGAAATGTGCCGTTTTTGCCAGTAATGCCCTGCACCAGTACCCGCGTGTGTTTGTTGATCAAAACGCTCATCTTAACCTCCTGTTAATTCAGTAACGCAATGATGCGTTTCGCGGCATCATCCAGAGAATCGACGGCTTCCACCGTCAGGCCACTTTCTGCCAGTAACCGCTGCCCTTCGACGGCGTTATTACCGGAGAGACGCACCACGACAGGCAGGGTGATGCTGGCCTCATTCAGTGCATGAATAATGGCTCGGGCGATCATATCGCAACGAACAATCCCACCAAAAATATTGACCAGAATGGCTTTCACTTTGCTGTCGGAAACAATCAGACGAAAGGCTTCACTGACGCGCTCCTGAGTTGCGCCACCGCCAACATCCAGGAAGTTTGCTGGTTGTTCACCGTACAGTTTGATGATGTCCATGGTTGCCATAGCCAATCCGGCACCATTGACCATGCAGCCGATGTTTCCGTCCAGCGAGACATAGTTAAGATCAAGCTTCGCCGCCTGGCTTTCGCGCGGATCTTCCTGGGTTTCATCGCGTAGCGCCTGGAGTTCCGGGTGGCGATACAGCGCGTTATCATCCAACGATACTTTCGCATCTGCACACATAAATTCGCCCGTTTCCCGCAACACCAGAGGGTTAATTTCCAGCAGGGCAAAATCCAGTTCGTTAAAGGCTTTCCACGCCTGATTAACCAGGCGACTAAAGGCAGCAAATAGCCCGTGTTCCAGTTGCAGAACAGCAAACATTTCGCGGATATGGCAAGGCTGCACGCCTGTCAGTGGATCAATGCTGACACTGCTGATTTTCTCCGGTGTCTCATGGGCGACTTTTTCAATTTCCACACCACCTTCCGGGCTGACAATAAACGTGACCCGCTGGCTTTCACGATCCACCACCATGCCAAAATAGAGTTCCTGGCGTACCGGATAAATGTTTTCGCACAGCAAAATACTGCTGACATACTGCCCTTCTGGCCCGGTCTGATAAGTCACCAGTTGCGATCCCAGCATTTGCTGTACAAAAGCCTGTGCTTCCGGCAGCTGCTTAAGCACTTTTACGCCGCCAGCTTTACCGCGCCCACCAGCGTGTACCTGCGCTTTAAGTACCGCGCCTTTACTCGGGCAAGCAATATGTTGCCAGGCATCTGCCAGTTGCGAAATCTGTTGGATAGCTATCTCTTTTGGACACGGCATCCCCATGCCAGCCAGTAACGATTTGGCCTGATACTCATGTAAATTCATATATTCCCTCAGTGGTGTGTGTTATCCGTGTAATGCTTTATTATTCAAGGCCATTGCTGCTTCGTGGATGACTTCGCTTAACGTCGGATGCGCATGTACCGCACAGGCAATATCCTCGCCAGAGGCGCTAAAAGTCATCGCCAGCGCAATTTCATTAATCAGCTCCGATGCCTGCGGGCCAACAATCGCTCCGCCAAGTACGCGGTCAGAGTGTTTATCGCTGTATAACGTACAACGCCCACCTTCCTGACCTAATGCTAAGGCGCGACCGTTACCGGCAAACAGAGAATTTCCTTTGTTAAAGGCTCTGCCAGCGGCTTTCAGTGAGGCCTCATTTTCCCCTACCCACGCGACTTCCGGTTGGGTGTAAATCACCGAAGGGATCAGCGCGAAATTAACCGGCTCTACCGCCAGTCCGGCAATTTGATCAGCCACCACCACACCTTCGGCCATCGCTTTATGCGCCAGCATCGGCCCTCGTACGACATCACCAATCGCCCACAGCCCGGCTTTCCCGGTACGGCATAAGTTATCGACGGCAATACCGCCACGGTTGTCGGCTTCCAGACCGAGCTGCACGAGATCGACACCAGAAAGTCGCGGTACACGCCCAATGGCAAGAATTAATTTATCGAAGTGGCTTTCTTCTTGCTTCTCACCCTGCCGCCAGCGCACATGCACACCGTCATCCCGTTGTTCAATAGCCTCAATCTCTACTGCCAGTTGCATTTTCATCCCACTGGCAATCATTGCTTTACGGACTTCGTTCGACAGGCGAGCTTCCAGTGCAGGCAAGAACATTGGCGCCATCTCCAGCAACGTGACGTCTGAACCGACCCGATTCCACACAGACCCCAGTTCAAGGCCAATCACGCCAGCACCGATCACACCGAGACGCGGTGGCACTTCGCTCAATGCCAGGGCGCCACGATTGTCGAGGATCTGTTGATTATCAATGGTAACGCCAGGCAGCTGACGCGGCTGAGAACCTGTTGCAATCACTACATTACGGGCGTGAAGGTGTTGATCGTTTACGCGTAATTGCCAAATCTCATCCTGAGCACATTCTAACGTTGCGAGGCCGCACAGGTGCTTCACTTTATTTTTCTTAAACAGCAAGCTGATGCCCATTGTCAGGCGGCTTACTATGGCGTCTTTGCGTTGAATCATCGCGGCAGCATTGAAAGATACGCCTTCAACGTTAACGCCATGAATGCTTGCCTCATGCTGTACTTGCGCATACAGCTCAGAAGATTGCAGTAACGATTTTGACGGAATGCAGCCGACATTGAGGCACGTACCGCCAGGCGAAGGTTCGCCCTGAGCATTCACACCATCATCAATACATACTACGGAAAGCCCATTCTGCGCAGCCCGCAGTGCCGCTACGTAACCACCTGGCCCACCACCTATAACTGCCACATCGAAAATTGTAATCATTGGCGCTTTCCTTAAAGATCCAGCAACAGTTGTTCCGGTGACTCCAGTAGCTCGCGTATTGCCACCAGCGTCTGCACGGCTTCCTGACCATCAATAATGCGATGGTCATAGCTGAGAGCAAGGTACATCATCGGACGAATAACAACCTGACCATTTTCTGCCACCGGACGCGGCGTGATGGCATGCATACCGAGAATGGCTGACTGCGGCGGGTTAATGATTGGCGTTGACATCATCGAACCAAAAGTTCCGCCGTTGGTGATAGAGAACGTACCACCTTGTAACGCCTCCAGCGGCAATTTGCCATTGCGTGCCAGTGTGGCGTATTCGGCAATTTGCCGTTCAATTTCCACCAAAGAGAGTGATTGCGCATTGCGTAATACGGGCACCACCAGACCACGGTTGCTGCTAACCGCAATGCCAATATCACAGTAATCGCGCAAGATAATATCGTTGCCATCGACGCTGGCATTAACAATGGGGAAGCGTTCCAGCGCCCGGGTAACGGCCTTAACAAAGAAGGACATAAAGCCCAGCTTCACGCCGTGCTTCCCGGCAAAACGATCTTTCCAGCGGGCGCGTAAATCCATCACGCTCTGCATATTTACTTCGTTGAACGTGGTGAGAATGGCGTTGTTTTGTTGGGAAGCCAGCAGACGCTCAGCAATTCGCTGGCGCAAGCGCGACATCGGCTCACGACGTTCCTGACGAGCACCCGGTGTCACAGGTGTAGCTGGCGCGATCTCCACCACCCGTTCAGGCTGAGTGGCTGGTGCAGGAGTTACGCGCTGCACATCCTCTTTCAGGATACGTCCATTTCTCCCGCTCCCCGCAACATCAGTAAGTTCGACACCACTACGCTGTGCCTCCAGCCGCGCGGAAGGCATCGCCAGGATTTCGGTGACTGGTGTGACAGTTTCTTCTATTGCAGCTTGCGGCTTAAGATGCGCCAACAGTTGCGCTGACGTGACCGTGCTACCTTCGCTGACGATAATATTGCTTAACACACCATCGTGCGGAGCCGGGATTTCCAGAATGACTTTATCGGTTTCCAGCTCGGCAATCACATCATCACGCTTTACGTGCTCGCCTTCTTGTTTACACCAGGTTGTCAGCGTGCCTTCCGTGACAGATTCCGGTAATACAGGGACAGTAATTTCGATCATAAAATGTTCTCCTTATTATTTTTGTGCGCCTTTCATGGCTGAATATCTGCAAACGCAGCAGCAAGAAATTCGTCGATTTGTTGTTTATGTACACGCCCATAACCGGTCGCCGGAGCTGCCGCTGCCGGGCGGCCTGCATACTGCCAGTAAGGAGTGTTAATTTTCAGTGCCGCCAGCTCATGACGAATCTGCCGCCACGCACCCTGGTTTTCTGGCTCTTCCTGCAACCAAATCCATTCGCAGCAATTCGGCCAATTCGCCAGAACATCATTCAGTTCTGTAACCGGGAACGGGTAGAGTTGCTCCAGGCGAACAATCGCCACCTCGTCTTCACACTCACGCTGCTTACGGGCTTCCAGTACGTCGTAATAGACCTGACCGCTACACAAAATGACGCGCTTCACTTTCTGGGACTGATGCAATTGCGGATCGGTGATTACCGGTTTATAAGCGCCATCAGTGAATTCAGAAAGATCGCTCATCGCGCCTTTAACGCGAAGTAAACGCTTACTCATCATTATTACTAACGGCTTGCGCATTGGGCGTAATGCCTGACCGCGCAACAAATGGAACATCTGTGCCGACTCACTGGGCATCACCACTTGCATGTTGTTTTCTGCGCACAGTTGCAGCCAGCGCTCAGGGCGTGCGGAAGAGTGCTCCGGCCCTTGTCCGTCATAGCCATGCGGCAGAAGAATGGTTAAACCGCTATAGCGATCCCACTTGGTTTCGCCAGACGAGATAAATTGGTCAATAGCAACCTGAGCGCCGTTGGCAAAGTCACCAAACTGTGCTTCCCAAATAACCAGTTGCTGAGGCGCAGACGTTGAATAACCATATTCGAATGCCAATAGCGCTTCTTCATTAAGCACCGAATCATAAACATCGAAAGATGCCTGACCAGCGCGGATATGCTGTAACGGCAGATAACGACGGGCTTCAGTTTGATGATGTACCACTGCATGACGATGACTGAACGTGCCACGCCCTGAGTCTTCACCAGAAAGACGCACACCGAAACCGGCATCCACCAGCGAAGCATAAGCCAACATTTCCGCCATACCCCAGTCTACTGGTTGAGTACCTGCGGCCATCTCCTGGCGAAATGCCAGTTGACGTTTAATGGTGGGATGCGCGACCACATCTGGCGGCAGTGTAGAAATGATTTCACCATACGCTGCCAGTGTCTGAAGGGGTAATGCCGTCGCTACGGGACTGCTCCAGCGAGGATTCGTTAGCCCACTCCAGTTGGCGCTAAAAGAATGCGTCGCGGGTGTCACAGGCAGCGGTTCACGTTTCTGACAGCTATCCAGCCAGTCACGATAGCGTGCCGTCATCTCATCTTGTTGCGTCTGAGTTAACAGGCCACGGCGGGCAAGAGATTCACCATAACGGGCGCGGGTACCAGGGTGAGCATCCACTGCCTGATACATTTGTGGCTGGGTAAGACGTGGCTCATCGCTTTCGTTGTGTCCGTGCTTACGGAAGCAGCAAATATCGATGATGATGTCGCGCCGGAAGGTATTTCGCCAGTCGCACGCCAACGCTATTGCCTGGCAAACAGCATCGACATCATCACCATTAACATGGATAACCGGTGCCGCAACCATTTTGGCGATATCGGTGCAGTAGCGTGATGAACGCATATCCTGCAAGCGGGAAGTGGTGAAACCAATCTGATTATTAATCACCAGATGTAGCGTGCCGCCCGTACCGTAGCCCTGGGTCTGCGATAAGTTAAACGTGGTTTGGTTGACGCCGAGGCCGCCCAACGCGGAATCCCCATGAATAAGTACGCCCACCACTTTTGCCTGACCATCCTCACCACGGCGTTCCTGCCTGGCTCGCACCTGGCCCAGCACCACCGGATTCACGATCTCCAGATGTGAGGGGTTATACGCCAGCGCCACATGCAGCGAACCGGCAGGTGTTTCCAGGTTACTGGAATATCCCATGTGGTATTTCACATCACCTGAACCACTGCCGATCATCTGCTTACCTTCAAACTCGGCAAACAGCTGCGCCGGATCTTTATTCAGCAGATTCACCAGCACATTGAGTCTTCCCCGATGCGCCATGCCAATGACCATTTCCTCTACGCCTTGCGCACGCAGGCGTTTTGTCAGCGTATCGAGTGCCGGGATTGCACTTTCTCCTCCTTCCAGAGAAAACCGTTTCTGCCCAACATAACGGGTATGCAGATAACGCTCTAACGTCTCTGCCGCCATCAGTTTTTCAAAACGGGCAATGCAGGTTTGGGCATCAGCTTGTGGCGCATTGCTGCTCTCAATCCGTGATAACAGCCAGTTGATTTCTTCACGATTTTCCAGATGAGCAAGTTCATAAGCCTGGCTACCCGCCCAGGCTTGCTCCAGCAGGTTAAGCAGTTGCTTAAGTGGCATTTGCGTGGTGTGTGCGCCAAAGGTGACGCTAAATTCCTGCAACAGGTCTTCTTCGCTTAATCCCCAAAAGCCCGGCTGGAGGGAGGGAACGTCAGCCGGGGGATTCAAACCAAGGGGATCAAGCTTTGCGCGCAAATGCCCCTGCGTGCGCCAGGCATTGATCAGTTGTATTACCGCAGCCTGTTTTTTTAAGGTCGTACCGCTGACATTGTTATCACCGGATACGCTTTGGACAGTCAGTTCAGGTGAAAGAAAAAAACGCCGCCAGTCTTCCGGGAGTTGTTCCGGCGCACGCAACCAGGTCTGGTAGTACTCTTCAAGCCAGGTCGCGTTATCTCCACTAAGCAGCGTGCCGGGCGAGGTCATGTTCTCCATGTTTTTCTCCTGATGGTCATAGACGGCAACGGTATTGCACAATCCGTACCAACAGTTAAAAACATTATTTTTCATAAAGTTATCTCTGCGAATCCATGCAAAGGTGAGTGAAAAATGGAACAGGGAAAGAGAAGATGGCTGGTGTCAGGAACAGGCGGGAGAGATACCCGCCTGCTGAATCCAATTACATTACCGCAGCAAATGCCTTCGCAACACGATGTACATTTTGCGCATTAAGTCCGGCAACACACATGCGACCGCTGGCGATCAAATACACGCCAAATTCTTCACGCAGGCGATCAACCTGAGCAGCGCTTAGTCCGGTGTAACTAAACATGCCCCGCTGCTTAAGCAGATAATCAAAATTCCCATTGGGGATTTCTGCGCGTAGCACTTTCACCATTTCCTGACGCATCGCCAGAATACGGGTACGCATTGCTTCAACTTCCGCCAGCCAGCTGGCTTTCAGCGCTTCATCACCCAGCACGGTCGCCACAACCTGAGCGCCAAAACTCGGCGGGCTGGAATAAATACGCCGTACCGTGGCTTTCAGTTGCCCCAGTACACGCTCTGCGGCTTCATGGTCTTCACAAATGACCGAAAGACCGCCAACGCGTTCGCCGTACAGAGAGAAGATTTTCGAAAATGAATTGCTGATTAATGCCGGTAAACCTGCACTGGCAATGGCGCGAAGTGCATATGCGTCTTCGTCCATTCCTGCACCAAATCCCTGATAAGCAATATCAAGGAACGGGATTAATTCACGTGCTTTGAGAATTTCAATTACCGCATCCCACTGGTCGTTGGTGAGATCAGCCCCTGTCGGGTTATGGCAGCAAGGATGCAGCAAAATAATGCTACGCGCGGGTAATGTTTTTAGTGTTGCCAGTAAGTCATTGAAGCGTACACCGTTAGTGGCTTCGTCATACCAGGGGTAAGTACTGACTTCAAAACCCGCACCGGCAAACAGATCAATATGGTTTTCCCATGTGGGATCACTTACCCAGACGCCAGAATCAGGGAAGTAACGTTTCAAAAAATCTGCACCCACTTTTAACGCGCCGGAACCGCCCAACGTTTGAATGGTTGCCACACGCTGTTGCTCAACAACCGGATGTTCCGCACCAAACAGCAGCGGAGCAATGGCCTGTCGATAACTTCCCAGCCCTTCCATCGGCAAATAAAGTGAAGCGCCATGCGGCTGCGCATTAAGCCGTGCTTCAGCCTCTGCGACAGCATTAAGCTGCGGAATAATGCCGTCTTCGTTGTAATAAAGACCGATACTGAGATTCACTTTGTCGCTACGGGGGTCGGTCAGGAAACGCTCCATAAGCGACAGAATCGGGTCGCCAGCGTAGGCGTCAACTTTTTGAAACACGCGATGGTTCTCCAGGTTTACAGGCAGGTAGTTAAAACACAATAAACCGGAAGCGGGAGAAGATCGAGAGGATGTTTAAAGTCTATCGGGTAGATGGTCGAGAATTTGTCTTAATCGTTCAGCCAACGAACCTGCAACGGAAAGATAAGGAATATTCCTGCGCGTTAATTCCATTTCATACCACGCCTGCTGACGCGCACGAAATGCTTCTCCTTGCCGGGTGCCATCTTGCATAAACGGAAATTCAGCACCGCAAAGCACGACCATAGAATATTCCCGTTCTGCCAAACGATGTAACTCTTGTGGCGCATGACCATATTGATCAAGCATATAAAACAACGTTGTAAGGGGCGACGTATCACAAATAAGATAATGATTTGCTGAAGAATGTTGTTCCCGGCGTACCTGCTCACGAGCAATATGCAGCAAATCATTTCCAGTGAGGATACCGTTTTTCTCTTCCCAATACTCACGCCCAAATTCAGCGACATACGTCGTACCAAGCACCTCCGCCAGCGCTTTTGAAAGCGTGCTTTTACCTGTCGATTCCCCACCAAGCAGGCAGATCCGGTGAACAAAACTACGATATACGTCGTAGGCCAACATGTAGCGGTAACGGTGAACATCGGAACGAATCAGTGTTCCCGAAGGCGCTTCATCGCCAACAGGACGCTGCAATCGAATATGCTTAACAGGCTGTGCAAATCGCTGTGCCAGCACCTTAACGAAGCCATCTCCATAATCTTCCGCAGTAAAGACGGCTTGTGGACGACAATGTAATACTTGCAGGCATATCGTCGCGACATAATGGCGATGAATATCCTCATCTGCATCATTAGGCGGTATTGCAGTCAGGTTATAGCTCGCAACAAGTTCAGGAGTAAGGACCAGGATATTCGCTCGCGGGAAGCGTAATTGTAACCAACTCAACCGTTTCTCCGGTTCACAGCCTGGCATTTCTGGTACGGAATAACTGATGATGTATAACTCTTCACACTGCGCCAGTGCGGTATTAATCAACCGTTCATGACCACAGTGTAAGGGAGCGAACTTGCCGACCACCAGACCCGTTGAGAAAGGTTTCATTATGCCTGTAGCTCCTTGCGCCACTGATACAAACCATGCCAGGCGTTAATCCAGAACAAGAAATATAAACCCGCGGTCAAATTCAACCCACGTGTCATATACAGCGGTACTGCCAGGGTATTCACCGCTAACCAGACGTACCAGTTTTCGATACGTCTTCCCATCAACATGAATTGCGCCAGGACACTGAAGGTCAAAATCAGTGAGTCCAGCCAGGGGGCCCAGGCATTGGTAAAGGTGTGGAGTAAAAAGCCGTAGCCGCCTGCCACAACAACAGCACAAAGCAACAAGAGGAAAAAGTGTTTCGCATGTGTACGACGCACCGGCAAGATGTCGCCACCCTGACCTTTCAGCCAGTGGATCCAGCCAGTGATGCTGGTTGCAATGAAGAACAACTGGAGTGTCACATCAGCGTAGAGCTGCACGGACCAAAAAACCCAACCGTACAAAATGCAGCCAATAATGCCGATCCACCAGGTATGCACATTGTTTCTGGCGGCCAGCCAGACGGAAACCGCGTATGCCAGACACGCGGCGATTTCTGAATAAGACATTGTCCCTCCCTGGAGACGATTATTAATCCACGTATTTCATCGCTACCCTTGAGGTCAGGCGCGTAATAAGTTCGTAAGCACTTACTTTTGTCATTGCAGCGATACGCTCAACGGGTAACCCTTCACCCCACAGAATGACCGGATCTCCGGCTTTATCTTGCGCCTGCGGACCTAAATCCACACAGATCATATCCATTGCTACCCGACCGACAATGGGCACTTCTCGACCATTGACCAGTACCGGAGTACCAGACGGCGCAGCGCGCGGATAACCATCGCCATAGCCCATTGCCACAACACCAAGACGGGTATCACGTTCGCTAATCCAGGTTCCGCCATAACCTACTGGCTCTCCGGCTTTATGCTCCCGTACGGCAATCAGACTGGAGGTTAAAGACATGACTGGCTGACAACCAAAATCCGCCCCGGTCGTGCCATCTTCCAGCGGCGAGACACCGTAAAGAATGATCCCCGGACGCGCCCAGTCAAAATGCGACTGCGGCCATAACAAAATGCCGCCTGATGCCGCAATTGAGCGTTGCCCCGGTTTACCTTCACAAAAGGTGTTGAAGATATCGAGCTGCTTTTCAGTCGCGCCGCTTTGCGGTTCATCGGCACGGGCGAAGTGACTGACAATGTTCACCGGCTGGCGGACATTTTTACACTGACTCAGACGCTGATAAAACGCCTCGGCCTGTTCCGGCAATACGCCCAGACGGTGCATTCCGGTATCGAGCTTCATCCAGACGGTGACAGGCTCTTTAAGCTCAGCGGTTTCGAGGGCGACAAGCTGCTCTTCATTATGGACTGCGGTTTGCAGATGTTCAGCGGAGATCGTCGGCAAATCGTCTGCTTCAAAAAAACCTTCCAGTAACAAAATAGGTTGCGTGATGCCCCCCGCTCGCAGCCGTAGGGCTTCTTCGAGACGGGCAACGCCAAAGGCGTCAGCATCGGGGAGCGTTCGCGCGGTCTCAATCAGACCGTGACCGTAGGCGTTCGCTTTCACCACCGCAACCAGTTTACTGGCGGGGGCCAGTTCACGCAGACGTTGCAGGTTGTGTCGCAGAGCGCGGCGGTTAATCAAAACAGTTGCCGCTTGCATTTGTATTCCTTTTTTTCAGGTTCTGCCCACCCGTGCAAAACCTCGCTAAACAGATAGGACCGGAGTATGCTATTCCACATCCAGGGATGGGTTTATAAACGGCAAGATGATATCGGATTTTCAGCCATGACAAAGATAAAATTTGTTTTCTTTTTTCTGCTAATCGCAGGTATAACGCCTGCCGCGACGGGGGCTTGCCCGGCGCAGACACCTGACGGTGTCGCAGATAAGTTTTACTCAACCTATGTTTTTTCTGATACCAGCTTTAAGAGTGAAAAAGACCAGCTGACATTTTTTCAGAAATACCTCACCCCCTCGCTTTATCAACTGATTGTTGGCGCGTATGACAGAAATAAACGCGACTACGCCATCGATCCCACGGCCAAACCTACTTTTGGTGACGGGATTATTTTCACGTCTTATCCTTCGGATAGTTACTATGAGAAATTTGATGGCGTGACACTACCGTCATCGTATAAACCTGGTGATAACAACGTCACTGTCGCCCTCCATTTTCATTTTACCGTTGATGATAAAAAGGCCTGGCAGGACGAAGCGCTAATGGCGCGTTCCGCTGATGATGGCTGTTGGCGGATCGACAATATCATATTCCACGAAGACGAAGATAACTCGGTTCTGAACCTTAAAGAGTGGCTAAAAAAAGGGATTGAAAGTCCGGCGGAATAAAGCAGTTCAACGAACTCAGGAAAAGCATTTTACAAGGAGATAGTAATGACCCCAGACCTGGAACTACTCAAAAACAAACGTAATCAAATTAAAGAAATCATTGATGAGCTACAGCTTACATTAACCGACGATCCAAATTGGGATGCCCCTTCTGATAACAGTTATTTAAATGAAGAAGAACTCGCCATCCCTGAAATTCAGGATAATGTGACGGCAATAAAGGCGACGAATAAATTAATCAGCTGGTTTGGGCAAGATCATGAAGGTTTTGTCGGCTTATGGCGAGGTCCCAATGCGATCCCCCTCGATAAAGCGCAAGTGGTTCGGCTGAATGATGAAGCTAACTATGAACTAGTCGCAGATACCGTGCCCAATTACCTGATGTTCACCTATTTTTATGGCGATGAAGATACTGAACAACATGAATACAATCGTGTTAAAAAATTACTGACTGATGCAGGATTCACCGTTGCTGGCGACATAGAAGCTATCTATGACAATATTGATTACGATAGTCTTCAACCTGAAGATTATAAAGAAGAGCAATATAATCAGGCCCAATCCCGCCGATAAAAATTTTGCCGGTGTTTAACCGGCAAATTGATTATTCATCGTCGTACTGCGGCCCTGCGTAATTATCGAAGCGTGACCACTGACCATTAAAGGTCAAACGTACCGTACCGATAGGGCCGTTACGTTGTTTACCGATAATAATTTCCGCGATGCCTTTTAAATCACTG
>ERZ1034915.1409-NODE-1409-length-13170-cov-14.265040_pt1 | contig 13170 bp, 16 predicted proteins | sample MGYA00520592_ERZ1034915 | MGnify/ENA primary metagenome ERZ1034915 (study PRJEB33766, sample SAMN09781787) | gut metagenome | biome: gut microbiome | host: Homo sapiens | place: Madagascar | study: EMG produced TPA metagenomics assembly of the PRJNA485056 data... | reverse complement strand
CACGATGGTTCGTGTAGGTACTACCATCTTCGGTCCTAGAATATATTAAAATAATAAGAGGGTGTGTCATAAAACATGACACACCCTCATTGTTTATATAGTTAGTATATTATCTTCTGTCCCTTGTTGGTAATATAAATCTTGCCCTTTTGTGGAACGGCAACCTTTCTGCCTTCCAGATCAAAATAGGCTGTCGGTCTGTCTTTACCGATGATGACCGAAGAGATTCCGGTAGGAGAGAAGTTCTTGAGATAATCGAAGGTTACCAGACCGGTTGCTTCATCCTTTGTGATGTTGTAGAGCGGATGACTCGTATCAACACTGTTGTTCAGGGTGATACTGGTCAGACTGTTCACCTCATACTCTGTAGCAGAGCCCGCCTTGTAGGTCGGGAACGGGTCGTTCTGAAGACTCGTTATAATATCATCGCTGCTGACGCCCGTGTTATAGCTGTTGTATACCATTCCGTCTGCAGGAACAATCATGACCCTTGGCTTACCTGTCGTGTTGTTGGGATTATCAAACAGATTAACCGATGGCAAATCATCGTAGTCGATGCGCCATACCAGCATTCCGTAACCCGGAGCCTCCTTGTACCATCCCTCGTTTCTGATATTCTGCAGCAGCAGGTATTCGCCCTGGCTGTTGGCTATAATCTTGAATGCATCCGATGCTATGTCGTATGGTTCCAGCTTGAGCTGCTTCGCCTCTGTATCCGAAAGGAGGGTAGGCTGTTTCCATCCTACGATGCTTTTCTCCCATGGAGAATAAGGGATAGGCTGATAGCCGTCAGCCTGATAACTGCCCATATCCATAACGTCCCAATATTCAGGACTCTGGTTATGGTCTGTGATACCATTGGTAGGATAGATGTCTGGCAAACCGAGGGTATGCGAAAATTCATGGCAGAAGAGACCGATACCATTGATGAAGTATTTGCCGTCTTGGGTATCTTCAGGCTTATTGTTCAGCTCGTTGTTTATGCCGAATCGGGATACTGTTTTCCCGTCATAGGTTCCCACTCCTACGGTACCCGATTTCGGCCAGAGACAATCGCTTGAATTACCAGAGATGCTTTCAGAATAGCCGGCATAGATTACATATACGAGGTCTACATATCCGTCGCCGTCGCTGTCGTAATTGGCAAAGTTAACCTTGCCGTCTACCTGCTGGCAGGCTTCCTTAATCATCTGAGGAAAGTTGGTGTCACTTCCGTCGTCAACTCCGTTCTTGCCATAATAAGCTGAATTCTTGCTTACCGTAACAGGACCCACTACATCAAACTGTGGTATAAACTGGTTATCGCTCATGTCAGCGAAATACTGCTGTACGCTGCCATAGTTCTGGCAGTAAGTCTCGTTGGTGATAAACACTTCTTTATCTGCCTCAGGTATAGTTTCTCCCTTTTTCCCGTTGAGGTAATGGTTGAATGTAGCAACCGGATCCTTACTCTTGAACTTCACATCCTGAAACTGCACCAGGAGTACCAATGCCTTCGGACTTCCCTTATGAGGGAAATAGCTTGGACTCACGGTTCCTATTTCTGAAGCTCTTGTGATATTCTCTGAAGAGAAAGCACGGGTCTTTCGGGTGTTCAGCTCTTCAGCAGTTATCTTTTCGTATTTTCCGTCTTGGGTTTCCCGTAGGGGTGTACCGTCCAGCAGCATGTAGTAGTGGAAGGTTTCGTCGCCATGCAGGGTAGCCCATGCTACGGTTCCATCAGCCAGCATAATCTTGGCGATGCCCGGTTTAGCCTTTACGGCATAGAGATTGGCGATGCCCAGAAAGGCGAGTGCCAGAGAGATGATCATCTTCTTCATAATCTGTTAGGGTAGATAGGGATTATTTATAAAAGTATTGTCCTTTTTTCTGAGTCTGGTGACCAAACTCGATGGCGTGGTGCGGACAATGGTGATAGCAGGTAAAGCAGGTGAGGCAATCCTTGTGATGCAGCCATTCCGGATATTCTCCATGACCGCCCTTGATATCGCCTACAGGACAGACGTTGGCACAGATGCCACACTTCACGCACTTGTCTTTCTCCACATGAAACCGCTTGTCGGTGATGAGCACCTTCTCAAAGAATCCGCCCACAACCTTGGTGAAGAACCAGGGAATAGGACCTTTTACCAGACGGTTCACGCCCTCTTTCCTGTCGAATATCTCTTCGCAGATAACCGCCAGTTCCTGTGCCGATTTCGATTTCTTACGAACTTCACGTTCCTTCGGATCAACATCCATGAAAGGAAGTCCCACATAAGATTCCGGCATGATGAGTGAGTAGGAAGCAGAAACCTCCGTGATGCCCAATGCCTGAAGAGATGCATTCAGCGCAATCGTATCGTTGAGGTTTTCGATGGTGAGTCCGATGCTGTCGCCAGCAGTACAGACGCAATAGGCGAAAGGATGTTTCCTGAACGCCTCCTTGTCTTCAGCAGTAGCATCAGGAGTTTCTCTCCGTATCTTCATCTTCCTGATAAACTCCCTTACAAGGCGTGGAACTCTCCAGCCATGTACGGGGAAAACGAATCCGAGCCGTTCATTCTCTTTCAGAATAAACGGCTCGGCTATATTGTGGCTTGAATCATCCGCCCGCATATAAGGGGCGATAGGAATCAAGTCTTCGTGTGTAGCCGCTGCCAGTCTGGCTGCTGCCCACTTGGTATTTCCAGTTCCGGAGAAATAGAAAATCATGCTTACTTTTAAATATGTATTGAGCTAGATTATTTCTTTTCTGTCATAACACCTTCTATATAGAGACGTGACATTTCTACATTGCCGTTAGAACGGATGGTGATGCTCTTCTTGAAATGACCAGGGAACATGCCCTTGCCGTTATAGGTAACACTAATCTGTCCCTTCTCGCCTGGAGCGATAGGCTTCTTGGTGTAAGAAGGTACGGTGCAGCCGCAGCTGGCAATAGCCTGGTTGATAATCAAAGGCTTGTTGCCCACATTGGTGAAGGTAAAGGTTGCCTTCTGTACCGGATTTGACTCTTCGAACGAACCGAAGTTGTGTATCAGTTTGTCGAACTTAATCTCTGCCTGAGCAGATGCAGTAGCTACAAGAGCCATCAGCATAGTGAGTGTCAATATGATTCTTTTCATCTTCATATCCTTTCTTCTTTTTTATATCTTCTCTTTAATTTGTTTCTTATTTTTATATAATTCGATGCAAAAGTACATATAAAGTTTAGTATTACACTACTTTTTTACATTATTTAAAACAATTATGCCTTATATTTTATGTTACAGCCTTCTTTTCAGTGGAAAAGTGGGGGCGCAATACTCCTCATTTTGAAGATGTTTGCAGATTCCTGAACAAAAATCCCCCAACCTTAATCACTTAAGATTGGGGGAGAGCGTAGAAAAAATAATAAAGTATGAACAATATCAACTGAATAGAGGGCTAAATGTGGAATTTGATTTCATTTAGCCAAGCCTGGACACTGAAGCAGGGACAGGACTTGTGGACGTTCGGGAGATCACGATGACCTAGGATCTCGGCTTCGGGATAGTCTACGCACAGACTCGTCAGGAGATTCTGGAGCGACTGCTTCTGAGCCTTCGTACGGGTATCTGCCGGATTGCCGTCGGCGTCGAGACCGCCTTCGTAACAGATGCCGATACTGTGTGCATTGAAATGGCGGGCGTGGGCACCGATTTCTGACTCGGGACGGCCGGGGTAGATGACGCCGTCTTTCGTGATGTAATAGTGATAACCGATGCTGCGGAAACCACGGGCTAAATGACAGGCTTCGAGCTTTTCGAAGGTGAAGTCCTGGGTGACGCGTGTGGCAGAACAGTGAATGACAATAAGTGATATTTTTCTTGTGTTTTTCATAGTGCTGAATCTTTAAAGGGTTGATACTACTGGCAGCTCTGCACACAAAAGGCAGAGGCTACTGCGGTGAGAACGGTAATGACGAAATTCAGAATTTTCTTGAGTGTTTCTCTTTTCATTTTCATTTGATTTAAGGTTAATAAATGGATTGGGGGCTCGGATTTCCTATATCCGGGCGATACTGGAGAAGGAAGGCTGACAGGATGAGCAGATGGGCTTGATAGCGCGTGTTTCAATGATGCTTGCTATATTGATGAATAGCCGGGGGTGCTATAGCCGAATCCCGGACTGCATCCTGTCTAAAACCTTCTTTCTTCATCTACTGGCGATGGGGTTACTCCAGGCCGTCGCTACCATCGGAGCCGCTGCTCTCGGTGTTGCCTGATCCGCCAGTCTGTGTTGAGTCTCCGCCCTGGTTTGTGCCGCCACCCTGGGTGGTATCGCCTGTGTTGTCCTTACCGCCGTCTGGTGGAGTAACATCTCCTGTTACGGCTGTGGCCTTCTTCAGGGATGCATCGAGGTTCAGACTGGTAGCCTTGAACTCGCCGGTGCCACGGGCACGGAGCTTCAGTCCGGCAATGTTCTTGGTGATGCTGAACTCCTTCTCGGAGGCAGCACCTTCCTTGTTCTTGATGCCGATGCTGAAAATGGCGAGGTCGGGAATCTTCACGGCGATACCCTGCAGAACCAGTTCTCTTACGCAGCTCACCATGTCGGTGAGCATACCCTTGATGGCTCCCTTTGAGAACGGGGTGTTGTGACTTTCCATGTGCTCTGCGAGTTCATCAAGACCATAGGTCTGGGTGATTACAGGGTAGGCGAAAAACTTGCCGTAAGCGGCGCTCAACTTCTCGTTGACATACTTCTTCAATGTGTACAGAATCATAGTGTCTTCATTTTAAGGTTAATAAATTGTGTTTGTGTTGTAGGGGGCGCTGCGCATTGCCTCTTGGTGGTATGAGATGTTATCTCTGAACCACAATGCAAAGATACGAAATCGGTGAGGGGTCAACTCACAGTTGCTCATACTTGCTCATGGTTTTTCATACTTTTTCATAGATTCTTTTTTGGGGGGAGTTTCTAAGCCCATTATCATCAATCATCATTTGCTTGAATCTTACAAAAACAAGTAAATACATTGTTCGTTTTTAACGGACTAAGGACGAAATGAATGAACTGGTCACAAATTGTGATTGGTTCGATATTTTAAAACACTCAATGGTTCGTTCATATGCTTTCACGGAGCAGGGAGCGGCTATGCTCTCCATAGTTCTTAGAAGTGAAATCGCAATTCGTGTAAGTATACGAATTATGGATGCATTTGTTGCAATGAGACGTTTCATGGTAACAAATGCAGAAGTTTTGTCATCTATACTCAGCAGATAAGCCGTTAGTTACAACTAGTCATAGACCGCCATAATGCTCAATACGCACCGATTGACGTTGAAACATTCCGTTTGTCACATGTCCGCTTCCTTTGTATAGACGATGATGAATATCACATAGGAGCATCTATCAAGGACTTGGGCAAAAAGTGATTTGGGCTCTCTAAGATGGAAATCTTGATGCCAGACGAATTGGTGGAAAGAATAAACAGAGGGTAAATGCACCTTGATTATATTAGTATTTAAAATTAGTTCGCCTTGGCGAACTAATTTTAAACTACATAGAATAATTGATAATCTATAGATCGTAAGTTTATGGGAGTAAGGCTATAATGTACTTACTCCTTTTTTCGTATCTGTCACAATTGTTTTTACAAGGTTTTAGATGGAGATATTGCAGCTTTTATACTTTTGTATACCGCTATAACTATCGTCCAAATGTTAAAATCAGACAGTATTGATAAAAAAACAAGTAAACCTTGCTCGTTTTGAAGAATTTTTGTTATTTTTGCATCGGCTTTCAAAACTGTGTGTCAAATTGGGTTATTCAATGTCGATAAGCAGACGCCAACGCCGAGCTGGAAGCTGAGAAGTCCAAACAACTTTCTCGGTAATAAGCGGGCAATGGGTGGAAAGAGGGTCAAGACATATAAAAGGCGTTTATCTGACGCTGTGTTTGGGACGAACTGGAATCTTGCAACCTCTCAGTATCTAAGTCTCGAATATGGTCAACGGTAGATGCCCCGGGTGTGATTATATCAATCCCGTGGAGACCTTGTAAGCGTAGATTGTACCCAGTTGGGAACAATCAAATGTTTTATATAGGTCTCTTAACGGTGCTGGTTTTCATATCGGCGTGGGCTCTGACGTTGTCTGTTCGACTTAGATAGGCAATGCAAGAGCCTCAGTTCGTGGAATAGACAACAAGACGATTCCACGCTTTTTTGTGTCAAATAGTTGCTAATTTAATGCAAGACATAGAAACGATATGAACGCATTGATTAATGCGCATACTCATCGAGGTCGAAGCAGATCTCCTTACGTTGGATTTACCTCCAATGTCCTCCCCGAAGCACAACGCTCACATATAGGGGTGTCCTCGGACTATGTACAAAAGGCAAATCACGAATGGTTCGTATTGCGAGTTACATACAACAGAACACAGAAAGCACATGGTATCATATCTACTTCTGACGTTCAGTCATATATGCCAATGCATTATGTAATAAAGAAAGAGATTGGGAAGAAGAAGCGAATTTTACAGCCTCTTCTTCCCAATCTTCTTTTTGTATATACTACAAGGAAAACTGTAAACTCCATAATCAAGAAAAAGGGAGATGAAACATCTATATTAAAATTTTATCTTGATAAGACAAAACCTTTGGAGGAAAATGGCAAACATCCTCCTCTTATCATTCCATTTACAGCAATGATAAACTTTATTAAAGCTACAAGTACCAGTAATGAGCATGTACGAATAGTGTCGTCAGAGCAATGTCATTACAAAAGTGGTGATATCGTTAAGGTGATAGACGGAGAATTTGAAGGTGTTACGGGAAAAGTTGCGCGCATTGCAGGACAACAACGTGTCGTTGTTGAAATTTCAGGTCTATGTTTGGTGGCAACTGCTTATATTCCAACAGACTTTATAAGAAAGGCAAATGAACTTTAAGCGACATAATATGAGAAAAGTATTCTTTTTAACTTCTGTCTGTCTCGCATTTACAACATGCTTGTTTTGTGGATGCAGTCCCGATGATGAAAATGATAATCATTTATCTTCAACCACCGCAACAACGCAGAAGATAACAGCTCCTAAATTCGACAATTATCTGACCACTACAGAATTGTTGCTTGTATGTTATTTGAAAAGTACTTGAAATCTTATTGTTAAATCTTTATAGCATTATTATCGTTATGGCGAAAAGAATTTTATTTTTATTTTTTGTGATGCTTTCAATAATGTCATTACAGGCTAAGAAAGTAGATATTACACAAACTCGTTACGACATAGAGGGCGTGAATACTGGAACACAAGGAAACTTCTTGGTAAAAGTATATATTTATACCAATAAAGGAGAAGCAACTACCGAACAACTAAAATATGCTGCTGTTCATGGTGTTCTATTTAGAGGATTCTCAGGAAAAGGTTTTGCTAACCAAAAAGCATTGGCAAGATCAGAAATCGAAAAGCAAAAGGCCGATTTTTTCAATGCCTTTTGGAGCAATGGCGATTATCTTCAATTTGCAAGTGTTATAAATGCCGTTGCTGACCGCGTGAAGATATCGGGCAAAGAATACAAGATAGGGGCAATAGTTTCTGTATCTAAAGAATCTTTGCGTAAAACATTGGAATCTGCAGGCATTATCAGAGGACTTAATTCGGGATTTTAATATAACTTTTTATGAAAAAGCCCCTTTTTACATTGACTATGCTAGCAACAGCTATATGTGGTTTTGCTCAAAATGCACAAGAACGAAGTATAAAAATGCCAGAAGTTCCGAAACAACATCAATTTACGGAATTTTCATTGAAAGAGGAGGGATATTGGTGGTCTGCTGACATTAGTATTGGTCCTTCTTTGACATTTCATGAGAAAAATTTGCTAACAACTGGAGTAAATTTCGTAAATGGTTACCGTTTTAACGATTATCTGAAAATAGGAATAGGCGTAGGTGCTCAATATCATGCTGTACATAATGATGTTATTCGTAATTCAGACTTTAAATGGAGTATGCCACTATTCGTTAATGTGCGAGGAAATTTTATTTCACAAGAAGTCCGTGAAATTGTACCTTATTGGTCTGTTGATATAGGAGGAGTGATCCGAGATGGATTTATGTTTACTTCATCTTTTGGATGCCGAATGGGTGAACAGCGTTCTGCATTTTTACTTGGTGTTGGTTATAGTTTGCACACAATTGACGCAAAAGAAGGTTATGCCAAGACACGCAGTTATGCTGTCCTAAAAATAGGTTATGAATTTTAAATTAAAATAATATGGATTTTTTCAGAAAAATGGGTATTGTGACAACAATTGTATTTTGTTCGCAAAATATATTTGGGCAAACCTCGACTTCTGCATATTATGAATATGATGCAGAATGCCTCGGGGTAGAACTGGATGGCTCCCAAACATTAAGAATGTGGGGTGTAGGGCGTAACAAGAAAGACGCAGTTGAACAAGCCAAGAAGAATGCTGTTCGAGTTGTATTATTCAAGGGAATACATGGAGGTTTAAGTGGATGCAATACAAAACCTGTTGTGTTTGAAGTTAATGCAGAAGAAAAATATGAAGATTATTTCAACGTGTTCTTTATGGATGGAGGTGAGTATCTGAAATATGTGTCAATGAAAGATGAAAAACGCATAAATATCTTCAACAAAGATAAAGAGAAGGAGAAAAGTCAGCATTTTGTAAAATATGGCATAACAGTAAGGGTCTTACGCTCTGAACTAAAAAAACGTTTAACTGATGATAACATATTACAGAAATAGCCTTATGAAAAAAAAGTTTATAATAACATTGTTGATAGCTTTTGTTTGTGTCTTTTCAACCCAAGCACAAGTAAAGAAGCCGACCTTGATGGTGGTTCCTGCCGACAATTGGTGTGTAAAAAATGGTTACATGGACACTTTCAATGACCAAGGGACAATGGTTGAAGTTCCAAACTACAAACGTGCACTACAAAATAGTAGTGAGTGCTACAATGTCATTACCAAAATCAATACACTGATGAGTGACCGTAGCTTTCCGCTGAAAGATTTGTCTGCTGTAACAAAAAGCATGGAAACAAATCAAGCAATGGATGCCGTAACAACAACAAAATCAGGTTCTGGTTTATCAGAGTCACCTTTGGACATTATCAAACGCAATGCCAATGCTGATATTGTTATAGAACTGAATTGGTCTGTAAATACGATAGGTCCTAAACGTTCCATAACATTTTCCCTGGCTGCGAAAGATGCTTATACAGACAAACAAGTGGCAGGTTGTCAAGGTACAGGAACGCCATCGTTTTCTTCCGAACTCCCAGTTCTGTTAGAAGAAGCTGTAATAGGTAGCATGGATAATTTTACTAATCAGTTACAAGCACATTTTGACGACATGATGGAAAACGGTAGAGAGGTTTCTATGGAAGTAAAAGTGGTTGACAACGGCTCGGGTGTTGATTTGACAAGTGAATATGGTGGAGAAGAATTAACTGACATCATTGATGATTGGGTTTCAGATAATTCTGTAAAACATCGTTATAATTTGTCGCAAGGTTCGGAGAATTTCTTGAAGTTTGAACAAATTCGCATTGCTTTATATCAAGCAAATGGAAGACCCAATGATACACGCAGGTGGGCCAGAGAATTAGTAAAAACACTTTCCTCTAAATACCAAATTCCTTGTCGTGTAGATATTAGAGGATTAGGAAAAGCTGTTGTAATGATTGGTGAAAAATAGAAAAATATGAGAAGATTTATATTTTTAATAGCATTTGTTGTAAACCTAACTTTGGCAGCATATGCCCAGAATAATGGAATTCAACTGTTTTTGTACGCCCCAAATCAAGTGGAAAATATTCCAAAAGCCTCAATGGAGTATTTGCTTAATAATCTAAGCTCGGCTGTTACAGCAGACGGTTTGGCTGCCCAAAATGAGTACATGACTCAATTTGTTTTGATGCCAAAGGTTAATGTTGCTTCAAAGAATATAATAACCAATACCCAAACACAGGTAGTATTGAATATAGACATTTCATTACAAGTGGTAGATGGAATGAGTGGAACTCTTTATGCAAGTAGTACAGTTAATGTGAAAGGTGTTGGAACGAACGAAACGAAAGCATACAATTCTGCTTTTCGCTCAATAAATAAAAAGCAACAGCAAATAGTTTTGCTTGTAAAAACAGCTAAAAAGAAAATATTGTCCTATTATGAAGCGGAAGCAGGTAATATCATAAAGAAAGCCAACTTATTGGCAGCAAAGAATAATTACGAAGAAGCGTTTTACTTGCTTTCTACGATTCCATCACAATGCAGTAAATTTGACGCAAGTATCTCTGCAGGGTTAAGCCTTTGGGAAAAATATAAAAACAACTCTTGCAATACAAATTTGGCAAAAGCAGAAGCTATATGGATTTCTGGTCAAGATTATAATGCAGCAATTAATGCAGGAGAATATCTTTCTAAAATTCTTCCAGATTCTGAATGCTATGATAAGGCTAGACAACTTTACAATGAGATAAAGAAAAAAGTTGGAGACTTGTGGAAATTTGAAATGAAGCAATATGATACGGAATCAGAGCTTAAAAAAGCAAAGATACAGGCTTTTCAAGCAATAGGTGTTGCATATGGAAATGGACAACAACCACGTGTCATTATCTCCAAAACAAGGATGTGATACAATTATTAATTTATATAAAAAACGACTATGATAAAAAAAATGATTTTCGCGCTTATGTGGGTTATTTGCAATTCAGTAAGCGTAAGTGCACAGTCTGCACAAACTTTTGAAGGTGAAATTGAATTAGAAACCTTTGAAAACTACTCTGATTACATCAAGAAGATGCCTAATTCTATCTATTTTGATGGTGTGCATAAGATGCGCATCATCGTAAAAGGTGACAAGATGCATCTGATAGATGAAACAACCAAGTGTCATACCATTGCTGATGCTGGTGTGGTGGACAAACTGCTTAAAGGTGAAAACATAGGTAATACACCAACAAAACGAGGTTCTTTAAAAGGCTTGTTGGGTGCGAGCGATGCTGGTACCACTGCCAGTAGTGGTTATGTGCATTATTGCGAACATACAAAATCTGGTATGGACTTCACGAAGAATGCACCTATGATGTTAACATTACTGCAGCAGGACTTGAAATATGCTGATGGTACTACAGCTTCTCTTTCTGCAAATACATTTGCTGAAACAAGCACTACGAAGAATATCTTGGGCATGAGCTGTAAAATGTATGAAGGTGATATCAATCATACTATGGGGGGAATGGACCAGAAATATCATGTCAAGGCTTATGTGTCCGACATACCTACACCCGCAGGATTGAAGTATGCCTTTTATGGTTTGGACGTTCCAGGCGTGCTGACCAAATGCGCAATGAAGTATGATGGAGGACATGTCAGTGTGATGAATGTTGGTGAACTGAGTTTCTATATAGAGATGGATGTAACGAAGATAACCCCTCGTCAGGTTTCTGATGATGAATTCAATGTACCTTCTGATTATAAAATATCAAAGAGTGCCAATAATGGATTTGCTTTGATGAAGTATTTTAAAGGTATAAAGAAAGAACTTGAAAAAAGAGGGGTAAAAGGAGGTGACAAGAGTCAGAAGTCAACAGGTGTTCACTATAAAACTGATGGTGAATGGGATATCTAAATCAGCTGGCAGCCCGAATCGTTATCCTTTTCTTGCTGTCAATTATCTCTTCGCCCTGCTTTCCCCAGGGCGAAGATACTAATACATACGATCGCAGTTCTATTCATGTCATGATGATTAAACATCAGAACCAACGTTTCGATGATATCATAGAGCAAGTGTTTCTTCTGACACCTTTCCCCGAGCGTTTCAATAACCATAATCTAGGGGTTAAAGTGGTATCGTTTGCAGAACATAAGGATGATCAAACAGCCAATATCCTGTCTTTTGTAGACCAGGTGAATCTTGGTCAGAAGATGGTAGCCAAATGGTTCAATCGCAACAAGTTGACAGGCTCATTCAATATGGATCTGATTAAAGAACGCGGTCTGTATAATGCTACCCAGCTACAAACCAATGTGGCCAGGGCCAGCATTCGCGGTATGGCTTTGTTGGAGGACGCTGGAGAGCAACTGATTCATAATACATATCTTGTTGTCAATGATATCAGTTATCGAAGCAAGGGCAGCGGTAACTGGTTCTTGAAATCCATTACTTCAACCTATGCTGGAAATGTGAAACAGATGGTAAAAGCAATGGAATCTATAGGTGGATTTGACGTACACGTTACAACCTATCTCTTTAGATTAAAATGGAATGATGAAATTGCCAACACCTTCTATAAGAACTATTATACGGAGCATGGCGATATGGACAAAGATAAAGTTGATGCGTTCAAAAAAGACAACCAGCTTTTTAAAATGGAGTTTGTGGGGAAAACAGAAGCAAAGTCGAATGAAACGAATTTTAAGGCTTGCAAAGATCCCCAAGCACTGCTTGTTAAAGTAACGACAAGAACAATGGACCATAACCTTGCGTCGCTGCAGCAGATTTATCCTGATTTCAGAATAAAGGCACCGCTACTCAGCATAAAGCCGCTCACGGCAGATGTGGGTTTGAAGGAAGATGTTACCGAGAATACTCGTTTCGAGGTACTTGAAAGGGTAATTGATGAACAGGGTAAGATGTCATATGTGCAAGTTGGTCTTATCAAGCCAGTAGCGGGCAAAATCAAAGACAATCGTTACAAGGCAGAAGAAGATGCCGAGTCCATCCTTAAAGCCACAGAATTTGAAAAGATTTCAGGCAAAGACTTTTATCCCGGAATGTTGATTAGAGAAAAAAAAGATTAAGTATGAAATAAAAATTGGAGATAATCGTTTCATGTCAGAAAAAAATGGCACATATTATGAATTGTCAATGGGCTTGATTTCTTTCCAGGAATGCTTTTAAGGGAAATATAGCATAAACTAATCTGGACAAAGTATGTTTCTTTTTAATTTCAATTAAAAGACCAATTTTTCATAAGAGGTGAAGTCTTGAATAAAACTTGCAACTTAGACTATATTTCTAAAGTTGCAAGTTTTCTTGTTTAATGAGTATAAACTTATTTCTGGCAAGCTTGAATTGCATTCGCTTGCACGAGATTTGCAAATCTGCCGGAACGTCTGGTGGGGGATGGATTAGGGCTCACCGAGGAAGTAGAGGATGTAGGAGACTTGCATCGGGGTGAA
>ERZ1034915.1400-NODE-1400-length-13226-cov-10.190874_pt1 | contig 13226 bp, 20 predicted proteins | sample MGYA00520592_ERZ1034915 | MGnify/ENA primary metagenome ERZ1034915 (study PRJEB33766, sample SAMN09781787) | gut metagenome | biome: gut microbiome | host: Homo sapiens | place: Madagascar | study: EMG produced TPA metagenomics assembly of the PRJNA485056 data... | reverse complement strand
ATATCTGAAAACATAATTAGTAAATGGATATTTAATTTAGAAATAAATAACACTAGAGTAGCTCCATATTTATTTATTAAAAATCAAAAGGATATGGATATTACTTTTACAGCTATAATGTTCTCAGTACTATCTTTTTCAGCCTCTAAATTAGTTAGCCAATGGAAAGATACAGCTCAATTTAGAAAAGCTAAGAAAGAAATGAAGATGAAAAAGGATGTTATATCTTTAATGTCTTCAAAAGAATTATTAGATGCAGCTAAAATTAAGGATATTCAGAGATATGAAGAATTATCTTCAAAAGAGGAAAATAAATAATGCTTAATATTTCAAAAAATAAAATAGTAAGCTTATCTAGAGGAGATAATGCAAGAATACCTTTATTTATAAATAAAGGAACTCAGTTAGAACCCATAAGATATAATATAAATGATAATCCAGATACTGAAATTTATTTCGGAGTAATGCTTCCAGGAGGAAAATTTGAGGATTCTATAATAAAGAAAAAATACACCAAAGAAGATATTAATGAATACGGAGATGTAGTTGTAGAATTTCTCCCTCAAGATACTATGTATATGGAGTCTGGAAAATATTTTTACACTGTAAAAGCAGTTTTACCAGGAAATATAGTAAATACTATTATAGAGAAAACAGAATTTTGGATTATGTGATAAGGAGTCCAGATGGAAATAAAAGAAGGGATACCCTTTTTATATGGTGAATTAAATAAAGAGGTTGAGTATTTAAGATACGATTTTAAATCTTCTGATGGCTCTTTAAAAATAAATCAATCTGATTATAATGTAGATTTTTCAGTAAATACTCAAACTTTAGTAACTCTAAAAAGAATCCAATTAGATACTTCTTTAGATGATGACGTAATTAAACATTATGGCTTATTTGCTTATAATCCGGTTACTAAAGAGTATGATATCCAATTAGGGGAAACAATTAAAGTTGGGGCCTCTAGTGCCGGAGGAGTAACTTCAGTTTTTATAGCTGGAGAAGAAATTCCCTTTACTATCTCAGAAACAGGCCAATTAGTATTAGAGTATATCCCAGCCAATGCTATTAAAGATGAAGAGGATCCCATCGTTTGGGATGAAATAAATCAAGAATGGATTATTAAAGAGAATAGATTAGATGGAAACTTAATCTAAAATGGAGGAATAAATGGATCTTAAAAGAGTTAAGATACAACACAAAAGATACACTTTAGAAGAGTGGACAAATGGTATATCCCCCTTAGAAGATAGTCCAGAATTAAAAGTTATACCTTATTTAGCCCAAGGTGAAATAGGCACCCTTTTATCTCCTGATAAATCTCAAGTTTTAGAAGTTAGAATTGGTACAGATCCAGGAGATAAGCAAAAATTCTCAGACGGATTATTATTAGGGAATAAAGAGCAACCAGATATTTGTATTAAACAATATACAAATAAAAATGCCTTTCCTACATTAGGAAATGAAAATCAATTATATATAGATCAGTCCACAAATACCATTTATAGGTGGGATGATAAAAATATGAAATTTTACGAATGTTCCGGAGAAGGAGGTTCGTGGAAAGATATAGAAATGATAGATGGTGGCAATAGTCAAAACTTACCATCAGTCGATTAAAAGTTATTAACAAATTATAATTAGAGAGGAGAGATCAAATGGCTCAAAACAAGCTAACAACAAGAATTGTTTTAAGAAATGACTCCACAGCTAATTGGTTAGCCAGCGAAACTTAGGTTTTACTTAAAGGTGAGGTAGGTATTGAATTCCTTGACACCGGAAAAGTAAAAATGAAAGTCGGCGATGGTGTAAAGACTTGGAAAGATTTGCCTTATTTCGGAGGTGATGAATGCCATGTATATGAAGCCACTGTAGCTAAAGGTGAAGATCATATAGCAGCTATTACAACAGTAGTTGGAGATGCTGCCCTAAATAAGGGTGATATCGCTATTGTTAAAGAAGCTGTAATAGAGGCTAATGAATTAACTTCAGGAGTTACTCAGAAATATCAATACACAGCTTACATCTATGGAGAAACTGCAAGTGGAACTGCTTGGAAGGCTATGGATGGAAATTACAGTGCTAAAAATGTTTATTTTGATGAAGATTTTACTTTCACTAAAGCTATAGGTACTGTAACTATTCCAGCTAGCGGTTCTACAAAAGTAGCTGCCGCAGGTAAAAATATCCCAGGTTTCTTTGCAGGATTATTTGCTGAAGAAGTGGCCGGAGCTCAGAAAACAGCTCCATACGTTTCAATCACTCTTAACGGAGTAGGAAGTTATGAAGTTGGAGAAAAGAAGATTCCATCTTTTACTGCTATTCTTAATAAGGGTGCTTATACATATGGTCCCGCAGATACCGGAATTGAAGCTTCTAAATGGGAAGTTACTTCTACAGCAGGGGAAAGTTGGAGTACCCCAGATTCAGATGATGCTAATAAGATTATGGGTACTGGAGATGAAATTTTAATAGCTGATAATACTAATTATACTATAACAGCTAAAGCTACTCATGGAGAAGGAGTTCCAGCCCTATCTAATACAGGAAATGCTGGTAGCGGTGCTTTCAAGTTTGCAGCTGGATCTAAGAGTGCTACTTCAGGTAAGATTTCGGGTTATAGAAAGCAATTTTATGGAGCTCAAGTTACACCTATAGATATTACTAGTGATGCAATTAGATTATTAAAATCTGCTACTCCAGGAGCTACTTTCAATGGTAAATATGCTGGAAACAATAAAAATGGATTTTTAATTACAGTTCCAGAAGGATGTAAGCAAGTAGTGGTAGCTCTTTATGGAAAAACTCTTAAAAATGTTTTTGATAATAATGCTCTCGGCACGGATATTAAAGATAGTTTCGTAGAAGTTAGTGCCACTTCACCAGTAAGTGTAGCAGGTGCTAATAATTATACTGGAGTAAATTATAATGTTTATGTTTACGCTCCCGCAGCAGCTTTAGGTGCTAACACTTATGATTGCGTGATAGGTTAAGGAGAGGTAATAAATGGCAAGTTATTCAGAAGTAGTTAAAGGTAAATTAGACTGGGCAATGCCCTTTCAAAGAACAGATAAATTCCCTCTCGATAGATCTGCAATGTTTAGCTCTTACGCAGATGCGTTAAAGTATGCTAAATAGGATGAAACAGATTCAAGACAATTAGGTGGTACCTCTTATATAGGTCAAATAATTTCTGTATATGGAAATGACCAAGCAGGTACAGCTCAAGAAGTAGCTGCTTATATAATTACTGGGGTTGGTGCTTCAGCCTCACTAATGAAATTAGCTCAAACTACAGCTACAGGGGATTTTAGTAAGGATATTCAGGCTTTACAAACCGCTTTAAGTGCTCTAGAAGTAAGAGTTAAAGCAATAGAAGATAAACCAGACGTAGTAGATACTAATACAGAATATGAATTCTCTACAGCTCCTACTACAGACGGTGCTATTCAAGTATATAATAAAGTAGATAAAACTACCCAAGAAGTCCAAGTAAAAGGATGGGCAGAATTAAAAGCTCTAGCTTCCGGTAGAAATAAAGCTTATGTTTATAAAAATAGAGAAGATGCAGAATTTGTAACCGCTTGTGGAAAGAAGGGTTCTTTCAGAATTGGAGATGTAATTTATTTTACAGATAAAGGTGAAGCAGATCTTTGGGTAGGTCAAGTATTATCTGAAATGTCAGAAGGATCCTATTATAACTTCTATGAATTAGAAGCTACTAAATGTGATTTAACTGGATTCCTTAAAGAAACAGATGCAGATGCTAAATATGCCACTAAAACAGAAGTAAATGCTAAAGCATCTCAAACTGAAGTAAATGAATTAAAGACAACTGTAACTAATAATAAGAAAGCTTTAGATGCTAAAGATACAGAATTAGAAACTGCAATAAATAAAGTATCTGAAGATTTAGCTGGAATAGATGTTAGCTCTCAAATTACATCTAAAATAAATGATTTAGATGTACCAATTGTAGGTGGAGCTGCTAATTCTTATATTAGTTCTATCAAACAAGAAGACGGTAAAATAGCAGCTGTAGCAAGTACTTTACCTGATTTTGCAGGTGATGCTCAATCTAAAGCTAATAAAGCCTTAGAAGATGCTAAAGCCTATACAGATACTCAAATTGGAGCGATAGGTGAAACTACTGTAAAAGGTTATGTTGATACAGCTATATCAAATTCTGAGAGTAGTACTAATGAAGCTATTACTGGGGTAGCCGGAAGAGTAACATTATTAGAAACTAATGATAAAGATAAAGAAACTAGATTAAAAGCTGCTGAAACCACTATAGCCGATCACACTACTCAATTAGGGGGTATCTCTACTAGAGTTACCACAGTAGAAGGTAAAGTAGGAACTTTAGAGACTAAAGTATCTTCTATTCAATCTAAATTAGATACTATTGAAGAAGGTGCTCAAGTCAATAAGATAGAAGTAATCAAAGTTGGTGGAGCAATTCAAGCTATAGATAAGACAGATAAATCAATTGATATAACTGAAATATCCACCGATTTATTAAAAAATGGATCAAAAACTTTAGTATTAGATTGTTTAAACGCAGCCTTAACTGAAGTAGAATAATATAAATTATAGGAGAATTGAAATATATTATGGCAGATGTTCATATTAAAGGTATAAAACTTCTACATAAAAGATATTCAACTGCTGAATGGACAAGTGGTACTACCGTAGGAGGTACTTAGGTAATACCTAAATTAGCCCAAGGTGAAATTGGTTTAAATACTAATACTTTAGAAGTAAAAGTAGGTACTAATTCCAGTGAAGAGCAATTATGGTCTGAAGCAAGATTAATATCTGCGGGAGTAACCCAAACAGTAGAGTATTATTATAAAGATGGTACTAAGGGGACTTCTCCAAAAGACGGAGAAAATTATGTTTGTACTACAGCTGGAATATCTACTGGGGAAGATGGTACTCATGCTTTCTCAGCTACATTTAAAGAAATAAGTTTAGTAAACCCAGTTCCTGAAGTACCTACATTAAGTGTAACTTCAGGAACTGCTAGTACTCCTACTACAGACACCATTGATGTAGTTACTGAAGCTACAGCGGGTGGGACTAAAGGCCACTCTATCTCTTTAACTAAGAGTAAGGCTGCTACTAAATCTTATGTAGATGGAAGAAAATTAACAATAACAGATACTGGAACTGGAGATTTTATTACTGGAATTACAGAATCTAATGCAAATGGAAATCATACCCTTACTATAAATAGAGGTTCTGTAGATATAGATTTTCCAAAAGTATCTATCAATAAAACAGGTACAGGAACTTTCGTTACAGGAATTACTGTAGATGAAACAGATGACCATAAATTAAATATAACTACTGGAAATGCTCCATCCCTTACAGGTGGAAGTGCTGCAGCAGCAGATGCTACAGTGGCAGGTGGAGTTACAGTAAGCGACCATGCAGTTACTGTATCTAAAAAGACTATTAAATCCGGAGATTCAGTAATTAGTGTTGCTGGAGATACCTCTAATATTACTATTAGTGCTGATACTTATACTAAAGGTGATATTGATCAAAAGATAAGTGATCTCCAATACGACGCGATGATATTTAAGGGAGTATTAAAAACTGGAGATACTCTCCCAACAATAACTCAAAATATGAATGGTTGGACCTATAAAGTAGGTGCAGCTGGAACATATGGTGGTCAAGCAGCAAAAGTGGGTGATATGTTTATTGCCCATTGGGATAAAGATACAGCTAAGGGAACTTGGGAATATATCCCCTCCGCTGATGATGCCCAAACTATAGATACCTGGAGAGGGATTAAAGTAGGTAGTTGGAGTTTAGGTAATAATATAAGCACCGGAGATCTAACTCTCGCTGCAGGAGATGGTGCAAGTGTAACCGGAAGCGGAACTACAGTAACCATAAAACACTCAGATACATCTTCAGTTTCCAACCTTACTAAAGAAGCTAGAACTTATGTAGATGGATTAACTTTTGATACCTTCGGTCACGTTACAGGATACACTGTAGGGACTGAAACAGATCAAGAAATTCCAGAAGGTTCTGGTTCAGTTGCAGCAGGGACAGCTCAAGTAGTTGCTTCAGTAAATCTCTCTGCAGATCATACTCTTTCCGGAACTAAAAAGACTATAACTGCCGGAACTAAAATGGCAGTTGCGGATGCAGATAGTAAAATAACAATTTCTCACTCTGCCACTACAAGAAAAGATAGTACTTCATCTGCAAGTCCAGCTCATGCAGAAACATTTACAGCAATAGATTCAGTATCTACAGATGCAACAGGTCACGTTACAGCTGTAAATGTTAAAACAGTAACTTTACCTGAAGTTCCTAATTATATAGATACTAATACTACTTATGATTTAGATGCTACAGCCGGAACTACAACTGCCGGAGCTACTTCAGTAAATATTAACTTAAAAGGTAGTGATACCACTACTGACACTGTAAGTATTAAAGCCGATTCAAGTACAACAGCTCCTACAGACGGGTTGACTATTAAAAATGTTTCAAATGCTATAACTATTACAGGTAAAGCCACTGCATCACTTTTAGGTATGATTAGAGCTGCAGCTGTAATCGATGACTCAGCAGAAACTACAGTAAAAGGTAAATTAAAGAATTACTCCGGAAAAAATAATGATAGATTATATGGAGTAAATGTCACTAAAGACGGTACTGCATTCGTAGAGGTTCCTTGGACAGATACAATAAGTACTTACGCAAGTATCCACAACGGACATGGTGGAGTACAATTAAGTCAAGATTTATATGCATTCGGTACTGATGCTTATGGTCATGTAATTTCAGCCGGAACAGTAGCAATACTAGATGGTAACCTTGCTTAATAAATTAACATTGGAGGATGAACTATGGATTCTGAAATGACTCTTATAACTGAAGAAGAAGATAGAGTCCCTAGGAGGGCAGCAACTGCTACTAATACTCAAGTAACTCAATAGGTTCATCTTAAACTTAGAAGAAAAACTCAATCTCAATGGGAGGCCTCAGCTGAGGTCCCCTTAGAGGGAGAGCCATGTATGGCTACAGATAGTTTTCAATTTAAGATAGGTGATGGGAAAAACGTTTGGACTGCACTTAGATTAGCTTGGTGTAGTGTAGATGATGGAGAATTATCTTAATGGTAAAAACACTTAAATTTATATTAGCTCTATTATGCTACATATTAATAATTCCTATCTGTTTAGTTTTAACCTTAGTAGCTACTTGGTATATATTGCCAGCTTTCCAAACAACCTTTATAGGTAAGAACATATTAAAATTATTAACTACTTAGGAAATATTTATAATATCTTTAAGTTTAATCGGTGGATTAATATTATTTTTAATATTAGGTAAATTATTTAATACAGTAAAAAGTAGTAGAGTAAATAATTTTTACACTCATATATTAACTTGGCTATTAGCTTTATCTTTAGTAGTAGAAGCTTTGTTTACATTCTTTGTTTCAAATACCCTTTCTACTGCTGCATTTGAATTAACTATGGCTAGAAAGGTATCTATAGGGATAGGAGTTCTCCTTATGGGGTTATATGGATTACTTCATAAGAAATTTGGTAAACTAATAGATAGAAAATTACAAGCCTATGACACAGCTAAAGAATTAAATGCTAATGGGAGATCTTCAGTTGTATGGGTAAATTTATTAAAAGTGATAGATTTTGTATTCCCTGAAATAATTTTATTAGCTGTATTATGTTTCTCTTTTAATTTTGAATTATCCCTATATTTTATATTTATTATAGTTTCTTTTCTTATACCTATAATCGGAAATATGGTATGTGATAAGAGAGTAAAAAGAGAAGCAGTAAGAAAACAAGAAGAAGAAAGAGAAGTAACTGTAAATGAAACTGCAGAAGCAGTTGCTAAATTAATCAATAAAACAGGAGATGACCAATAATGGGTGAAGCTTTAGAATTATTTTTTCAAAGTGGAGAATTCTGGCCTGTACTAATAAAAGTTCTTTTAACTGCAGTTTTAACCGGATTAGTAGGTTTATGTACTACTTTGATAGGTAAAATAGTAGCTAAAAATAAAAGTTCCAAAATAATGAAACAAGCTGAAATAGCAGTTAGAGCAGCAGAGCAGAAATTCCCCAATGAAGGCAAAAAGATGGGTCCTGAAAAGATGGCCTATGTAATGGATTATCTAGCAATAACATTTCCAAAAATAAAAAATAATCAATATTTATATAATATTGCGGAAGCAGCTGTTTATGAATTAAATAGATAGAGACAAGAAGAAGATGATAGAAAAGCTTTTGAAGAAAAATATGGAGAATTACCTTCAGAAGTAAATAAAGAAAAAACCTCTTCAAAAGAAGAAAAAGAAGAAGTTAAATAGGAAGAACCTAAAGTAGAAACTCCCCATCAATCTTCTAACACTCAAAGATTAAATATATTTTAATTTTCCTAGGGAGTTTGAGAAATATCAAACTCCCCTTTTACTTTAGTTCCTGTATGGAATGGATGAAATCCCTAATAAAATTTTAAGGAGATAAAAAGGAATGGCAATGACCAACCTAAAAAATTTAAAAGAATTAGATAACTTATCTCCGGAAGAGAGAAAATTAGCCCTTTAGATATTAGAAGAGTATTCTTTAAAAGGTAAATCTCAAAAATTAGAAGATTTAAAGTATAAAGATTATGAAGAAATGCCTGTAGATATAGAAACATTTCTTTATGATAAACAATATCTCGGCAACGGATTAATAAACTCCGAGGGTAAATTCACAGTATTCCCTTATTGGGTAGAAACTCTTAAAAAAATATTTCCTAATAATATAGATACTGCTTATAACACTTTAGTTTTAACTGGCGGTATCGGTTTAGGTAAATCTTTTATGGCTGTACTTTGCATCTCTTATTTATTACATAGAATGCTATGCCTTAAAGACCCATACCTTTACTATGGGTTACAGCCGATAGATAAAATTACTTTTTCCTTTATTAACGTTACTATAGATGCCGCAAAAGGTGTAGGTTGGGATAAGATTCAATAGTTATTTCAATCATCTCCTTGGTTTATAAACCATGGTACTGTAAGCGGTAGAAGTGAAAAAGTTTGGACTCCTTAGAAAAGAATTGAATTAGTAGTAGGTTCTAGTAATAACGTAATAATCGGAAGAGCCCTCTTTTCTAATTTTACAGATGAAGTCAATTTCGGAGCTATGACTTCCGACGTTGAAAAAATTAAAGCTAAATAGAAACATCTAATCTCTCAAGTTGACGCACGTATGCAGTCAAGATTTATGAAGGGAAGTAAACTCCCCACATTAAATATTATTGCATCTTCTAAAAGTAGTGATCAATCTTTTTTGGACTCTTATATTGAGATGAAAAAGAAAAATGAGAGTAAAACTACCTTAGTAATAGATGAACCCCAATGGGTAATCAGAGATGATAAAGACAGTCCAATTAAATTTTACGTAGCTGTAGGGGATAAATTTAAGGCTTCTGAAATACTCCCTGTAGATGCTCCTGAAGAATTAATATCCTCTTATAGAGATAAAGGGTACAATATGCTCTAGGTACCCTCTGGATATTATGAAATCTTTAAAGATAATGTAGAATTAGCTTTAACTGATATTGCAGGTATTTCTACTACAAGTGCATTGAAATATATTTCCGGTGTAAGATTAAAGGAGATAAAAACTGCAGATTATCTTAATCCTTTTAGTAGAGACATTATTGAAGTAGGTACTAACGATGATTTCCAATATGGAGATTTCTTTGATTTAAAAAGAGTTAAAGAAAGAGATAAATCCCTTCCATTATATGTTCATCTAGATATGTCAACTGGTTCAGGAGGTAAAGGAGATAAAACAGGTATTGCTGGAGTTTGGATTAGTGGGAAAATAGGAGATGAGGCACATTTTAAAACTGCCTTTTCTGTATCTATAAAAGCTCCAAAGGGGTATGAAATATCTTTTGAGAAAAATAAAAACTTTATTAGATGGTTAAGAGCTCATGGATTTAAGGTTAAAGGGGTTAGTTCAGATACATATCAATCAGTTCAAATACAACAACAATTAACAGCAGATAAGTTTGATGTAAAAACTATTTCTGTAGATAAATTAGATAATGTAAGTGGAACTAAATAGAAAGTATGTATTCCTTATGCTTTCTTTAAGAATGCTATATATGAGAAAAAATTAACTCTATATGATAAATGTGATTTATTAACAGACGAAATAGTAAATCTAGAAAGAGAAGCTGATGGTCATATAAATCACCCGGAGAATGGAACTCAAGGTAGTAAGGACTAGGTCGATGCTCTTTGCGGTGCTCTTTGGAATGCTTCTCAAAATATAGATCAATTCTCTTTTGATTATGGAGAGGATTTAACAGCTATATAGAATGTAAGTGCTAGTAGTAGTTTAGATTAGGTTCAAAAACAACTTACAGAAGATTTTCAATCTGAACTTGAGAAAATGTTTAATCCAGCAACTTATTAGAGAATATAGGAAGAAAATAAAGTAGATAAAACTTAGCCCTATATGGATTTTGGTTTAGGATCAGCTAAACCAGTTGTTTCTAAATCTACCTAGTATGCAGCTCAAGGAATTATAGTTCCTTGGTGGTAATTAAAAAGGAAAACAATAAATGGCTTTTGAAGATATTAAAGGTGTAGAAAAAAGTGCTTATGAAGAATAGCCAGATCTATATAATAAATAGATAAAAACTATTCCCGCACCGGAAAGAGAAATAGGTGTAGACACTAAAGATACACTTCTATATAATATAATAGATGCTGCCCAAAACGGTCAATTAGATATTTCTATGCTTGATGGGTTCACTTCAGCATCTCAAAATAGAGATAACATATATTCTTTATTAGATACTATGTGTGAAGATGCCGTTACAGCAGCTGTTGTAGAAACTTACGCTGAAGATGCTACTGAATATAATGATTAGGGGCAAATAGTTTGGTGTGAATCATCAGATCCAAGCATATCTAAATATGTTACTTTCTTATTAGATTCAATGAGTATAGATAAACATATTTATAAATGGTGTCATTCTTTATGTAAATATGGAGATTTATATCTTAAATTATTTCATCAATCAGATGTTGAAGAGAAAGATCCGGTCTTATCTGAATTAAATGATAAAATTACTTCTAGAAGAGGAAGAAAAAAGAAATCTCTTAATGAAGATGTAAATGTAAAAGCATACTCTAAAAATGATCACTACATAAATTATTTAGAAATGGCTCCAAACCCAGCGGAAGTATTTGAATTAGTTAAACATGGAAAAACCTATGCTTATATTAAAGCTGATATAAATTCTAACCAAAATAAAACTGCTGCAGATGGAGTATTTCAAGCCTCTCAAATATATAATTATAAATTTAAGAAAACTGATGTAACAATATATCAAGCTTCAGAATACGTTCATGCATGTCTAGAAGATAACTCTTCAAGAACTCCTGAAACTATAGAGATAACTTCCGGTAAAGATGAAAATGGAGAAGAAATCTCTAATATTTATACTGTAAAAAGGGGTCAATCTTTACTTTACAATAATTTTAAATCTTGGAGAGAATTATAGTTATTAGAAAATTCAGTTTTATTAAATAGATTAACTAAATCTGCTATCACAAGAGTTATAAATGTAGAAGTTGGAGATATGCCAAAAGAAATGGTAGGTCCTCATCTTCAAGGCATCAAATCTCTTATGGAATAGAAAGCCGCCCTTAAAACAGATGGGGGTATGTCTGAATACACTAATCCAGGGCCTATAGAAAATACAATTTATGTTCCCACCCATGAAGGTATAGGTGCCTTAACAGCCCAAACTATAGGTGGAGATGTAGATGTAAAATCTCTAGCAGATCTATCTTATTATCAAGATAAATTCTTCGGGGGCTTAAGAGTTCCAAAGCAATATTTTGGTGTAACTAATGATAATGCTGGGTTCTCTGGCGGTGAATCTCTATCTATCATATCTAGTAGATATGCTAAGATGGTTAAGAGAATTCAATCTACCATATTACAAGCACTTACAGATGCAATAAATATATTATTATTAGATAGAGGTCTTACTTCTTACGCTAATGAATTTACCCTTAGAATGCAAGCTCCAATGACTAGTGAAGAAAAAGATAGAAGAGATAATGCAAGTTCAAGAATAAACTTAGTTACAGATATAATGAATACCTTAAGTGATATAGAAGATATTCCATCTAAACTTAAAATACTTAAATCTCTATTATCTACGGCTATCACTAATGTTGAAGTAATAGATATAATTCAAAAAGAAATAGATAAATTAGAAGAAGAATAGGATGTCCCTAAAGATAAGCCTAAAGATGAAGGATCTTCTCCAGATTTAGAGGGAATAAATTTTGAAGGAACTCCGGAAGAAGAATCAACTCCAACTGAAATGACTCCAGATGAAGTATTTGGGGGAGAAAAAGAAGAACCAGAGACAGAAGAACCAGAAAAAGAAACTATTCAGCCAGATGATAATTATCTCCCAACCCCAAAAGAATTAGGAGTAGATTTAACTAAAAACGTTTAATAAAAATTCCAGCCGCAATGATGGAGGATAAATATGATTTCAAAGACAGACTTAATATTACTTTTAACTAACCTAGATGGGGGTTAGGAATATGTAGGTAAAGTATTAGCAGATGAAAACGTCCCTATGGATGTAGTTAAATTTGTTAATGATTAGAGAGAATTAGATGTAAGTAAATTTTATACCTACATTAGAAAATCTTATAACCAAAAAAGATCTAAATTATATATCTAGATAATGAAAGAAATGGATGATGTAAATGAAGTATTAATTACTTTATCATCCCTACAATTACAAATCATGCTATTTTCTAAAAAAGTAGATGATAAGTCTTTATTTTTAAAGCATTCTAGAGCTCCAGAAATAAGTAGAGTGTTATCTAAATATTATCAAAATTTTGATACTACTGCCTGTGTTAAATTATTGAGGTTAGTAAAAGCTGATATAATAGCTTTTGAAACCATGTAGGGTCATCGTGAAAATAAAGAAGAAAATTGATAGAAATTTCTAATAATTTCCGCTAAATTATCATGACAAAAAGAATCTGAAGAGTGTCTTCCTTTTTAGTTGGTTCTTATTCATAGGATCCCTCCCTTGTAATAGCAAGGGAATTACACTTTTCAGCAAATATAAAATTATAAAGAGGATTTAATAATGAGTAAAGCA
>ERZ1034915.1399-NODE-1399-length-13227-cov-15.759414_pt1 | contig 13227 bp, 10 predicted proteins | sample MGYA00520592_ERZ1034915 | MGnify/ENA primary metagenome ERZ1034915 (study PRJEB33766, sample SAMN09781787) | gut metagenome | biome: gut microbiome | host: Homo sapiens | place: Madagascar | study: EMG produced TPA metagenomics assembly of the PRJNA485056 data... | reverse complement strand
CAGCGGGGAAAATGCTCTTAACGTGTGAAATCCGCATTTTCCGGACGCTACCCCTTCTATAGCTGGAATAGTTGCCACTGTTGGTGGTTTAGGTGGAGCTGCTGTAACGGTAGGAATTTCATTTGAGAAATCTATGAGTTAATTTGGCTCGGTTGTATAGAAATATACTTCATAAATCATTCGGAAAAATCGGGGAAAGCTAAATAAAATATTGAGTAAATACATGCGACATGGTATAGTAAAATTACAAACCTATAGAGGAAGGTGTTTTTATTGTATATAAAAAAATGCGTGTTTTGTGGAAAGGACTTTGAAACTAAAGATAAAAGGAAGAAATTTTGCGATAGAAAGTGTTATTCAAGATATCAAAGTAATACAAAAAGGTCTAAAATTAAAGTTAATTGCAAGAGGTGTTCTAAAGAGTTAGAACGTTATCCAAGTGAATGCAGATCTGATATATTTTGTAGTAGAGAATGTTTTAAACTATATTTGAAACAAAATAATTCAATAACATTTAACTGTGAAATATGTGGGATTAAAAAGACTATCTCTAAGAGTGATTATGATCAATCCAAACACCATTATTGTTCATATAAATGTTCTAAAAAAGGATATTCATATAATTATAGAGGCGAAAAAAATCCTAATTATATAGATATAAATTATAAATGTGATTATTGTAATAAAATATTTCATATGAAAAAATCTGAGTATAAAACACATAATAATCATTTTTGCAGTAAAAAATGTAAAGACAAATGGCAAGGAGAGAATGTACGAGGCATAAATCATCCAAACTTTAATCCCAATATAACAGAAAAACAAAGGTTTGAAAAAAGAGAATATAGTGAATACTGGGACTTTAGAAAAAAGGTATATGAAAGAGATAATTATACTTGTCAATGTTGTGGTGATAATAAAGGTGGGAATTTGAATGCTCATCATATTGAAAATTACTCAGATAATGAAAAGAAAAGAACTGATATAAATAATGGCATAACTTTGTGTAATAAATGTCATAAAAAATTTCACAAAATATACGGAAATAAAAATAATAATATAATTCAATTAAATGAATTTTTAAGGGCACAATAGTGCTCTTTTATTATGCTCAAATTTATATGCTGATCCCGAGGTAACTAATTGGATTGCGAATAGGCTAATTAGTACTGTAGAGCGTAGAGAGTGAATAAATATAATCTCTCCAAGAGTTCCGAACACCTTACTATTAAGTTAAAGGTGAAAAGGTACGCCAATCTAAATTGGAATTGACCAATTGATGAGATAAGAGTTGGTTGCACTTATCAAATGAGGGAAACTTCTAGAGGTACAGATAAAAAACTGTACGGTAATAACAAAATGCAAGTTGCTGCAACTATGGGAATAACTGCTTCAGAAATAGCTAATGGAAGTAAATCTTTTGAAATGCTTAAACAAGCTGCAAAAGATGCAGGTGCAACTACACAATTTAGTGCAAGTCAGGCTGGTGAAGCATTAAATTATCTAGCATTAGCTGGATACGATGCTGAAAAAGCAGTTGCAGCATTGCCAACAGTTTTAAATTTAGCTGCAGCTGGGGGAATGGAACTCGGTGAAGCTTCTGATATGGTAACTGATTCTATGTCAGCTCTAGGTGATAAAGCTGGTACAGTAGAAAGTTTTGTTGATAAATTGGCAAAAACAAGTCAAAAGAGTAACACATCTGTAGCACAGCTAGGACAAGGTATATTAACTGTTGGTGGTACTGCTAAAGTCCTTGCTGGAGGGGTAGACGAAATGAGTGCTGCTCTTGGTGTATTGGCTGATAACGGTGTAAAATCTGCAGAAGGAGGAACTGCTCTTAGAAATATAATTTTAAGTTTAACTGCTCCAACTGATACTGCTGCTAGTGCTATGAAGTCTCTTGGGTTAAAGGTATTAGATGTAAATGGCAATATGCGACCTTTGAATGATATTTTTAACGATTTAAATTCTACTCTTGTCACTATGACACAAGGTGAACAAACTCAGGTATTGAATAAAATATTTAACAAAACGGACTTGAAATCTGTAAGCGCTTTAATTGCTTCAACTGTTGTTAATACAAAAGACTTGAACGATGGATTGAGGGCTCTTGGAGTTGAAACTGAAACTAATGCTGACATGATTAATTATCTTGCTGCTACATTTGAATTAGGTGAAGATAAAGCCGCTTTTATGGAATATGCTATTCAGGAGATGGGAATTACAGTTGAGCAAGCTTCAGGCTTTTATGATTTATTAAGCAAATCCGTTGAAGAAAATGGAACAAGATTTGATGAATTAAAAGGTTATATTAGCAATGCCGATGGAGCAGCCGCAAATATGGCTGAAACTATGAATGATAACTTACAAGGTAAGATTACTGTTTTAGGTAGCTCGCTTGAAGGTTTAGGTATCCAGGTTTATGAAAGATTAGAAGGGCCTTTAAAAACTGCTGCTGATACAGCGATAGAAAGCCTTGGGAATATAGCTAATAGTTTGAACAATGGAGGTCTTGGTGGAAGTATTGATAAATTAGCTAATGCTTTTGGTAATATGATTACTAAAATAGCTGAAGGGGTTGAAGTGTGGCTCCCTCGGATAATTAATGGTTTAACATGGCTTTTAGATAATGGGAACACTATTGCTACTGGAATTATTGCAATAGGCGTTGCTATAGGAACTCTTAAAGTTATTAATACTGTAACTTCTATTGTTGAAGCTTTTAAACAATGGAAAGCGGTTACTGAAGGGGTAAAAGTTTCTCAGTTACTACTTAATTCTGCAATATTCTCTAATCCTATAGGCTTAATAATTGCTGGCGTAACTGGACTTGTTGCAGGTCTTGTTTACCTTTGGAATACAAATGAAGGATTTAGAAATGCTTGCATAAATGCATGGAATGCAATAAAAGAAGTTGGTGAGAAGGTATGGGGTAGTATACGAGATTTTTTCATTGTAACTATACCTGGTGCATGGAATAGTCTTGTTGGTTGGTTTCAAAATATTCCTTCCTGGTTTAAAGGTGTTTGGGATAGTGTTTTAGCTGTATTTAATGACTGGGGAAATAATATTAAATCTTTCTTTAGTGAGACTATCCCTACAATTATTAATTCTGTTGTAACTTGGTTTAATGAACTTCCTTACAAAATAGGTTATGCCCTAGGAACAGCTCTAGCAAACGTAGTTAAGTGGGGAACTGATACTTGGACATATTTAACTACTAATGTCCCTATTTGGATAAACAATGTTGTTAAATTTTTCAGTGAATTGCCCGATAAAATTTGGATATGGCTTGTTAATGCATTCAACAAGGTTGTTGAATGGGGAAACAATATGTTTAATAAAGCAAGTGAAGTAGCTTCGCAGTTTATTAATAATATTGTTAATTACTTTAGTCAGCTTCCAGGCAAAGTTTGGACGTGGCTTCTTGATACTATAGCAAAGATTTCTACTTTTGCAAGTGATCTTGCTAATAAAGCAAGAGAAGCTGGAAACAACATGGTTAATAATATAATTAATGCAGTTAAGAGCTTGCCAAGCCAAATGGCTTCTATTGGTAAGAATATTGTTCAAGGTGTTTGGAACGGTATTGTGTCCATGGGGAGTTGGTTGACAGATAAGGTTAAGGGCTTCTTTAATGGCATTGTTGATGGAGTTAAAGGAGTTTTAGGGATACATTCTCCTTCTAGGGTTTTCGCTGAAGTTGGGGTGTGGAGCGCAGAAGGTTATGGGAATGGATTTGAAGATAAGTTTTTAGATGTTGAGAAGGATATTAACTCCGAATTTAACAGCTTTGTTGATTCTATAAATTTAACTGCTTTAGTTGATGTAACTTCAGGATTATTAGGAGGTGCTGTTTCTAGTGGAACAAATATAACTAATAATTACACGGCTGTTAACAGCTTAAGTCCGGTTCCTAGCAGTAGAGATGAACAAAGAGAAATAACAATAAATGTCCCGGTTCAAATCGACGGGAAAAATGTAGCTGAAGTAACTGCTCCGTACAACGATAAGTTAAGTGGGCAGAGATTAAATTTATCAAGGAGGGGATTAGTTTTTGCTTAATGTTGCTGGAATAACTTTAAATAACAAACATAGCTATAATGACTTCGGATTAAGAATCATATCAAGGGATATTGATTCACCAATGAAGAAAAAAATTAAAGCAGCAGTCCCTTTTATGAATGGGGATTATGATTTCAGTTTAATTTATGGTGATCAGGTTTATGAAAATAGAACTTTAACATATAAATTTGACTTGTTCTATGAGAATAAAATTGAATATATGAATAAAAAAATTCAAATACTTGAATGGCTTACAAATGGCATTAAAGAAAAATTATATGATGATTTAATACCAGGATATTATTTTCTAGTTGACTGCTCTGACTCTGTCAATTTTGATGAGTATTTTAATGGTGCTAATATTACAGTAACTTTTACAGCTTATCCTTTTAAAATTTCTAAGCTGCAAGAAGGGCATGACATTTGGGATGAGTTTAATTTTGAACTAGATGTTACACAATTTGTTGTGTTTAATGTGCAAGGAATTGAAATTATCGAACTGTATAATGTGGGTACTATCTCCTCCAATCCAGCAGTTGTATGTAGTTCCAATATGATTATTGAGAAAGATGGGACTACATATAATTTTAAGGCCGGAGAAAATGAAAGTTGGAGTTTTAAATTAAATAAAGGACTTAATAAAATGACGGTAAAGGGTACAGGTAAAGTTGAATTTAAGTGGTTTAAGGAGGTGCTATGATATGTATGAGGTTAAAATTATAAATGGAACTGATGAAAAAGTAATAAATGCAGTATCTACTAATATAAATGCCCCTAGAATTTCAGGACAGTGTAAATTTGGCATTAACTCTATTGATAGTTTCAGTTTTTCATTTTTTCCTAACAATCATGGGTTTAACTCTATCTATAATTTAAGAACTTTAGTAGAGATATTAAATACAAAAACTAATAAAATAATTTTTAAAGGTAGAGTTTTATTGTCAACCCCCTTGATGGATAAAGATGGGTCATTAAAAAAAACTGTCATTTGCGAGAGTGAACTAGGATATCTGATGGATTCTGTTCAGTCCTATGGCGAATATCACAACATGACTGTTAAGAGCTTCTTTGAATTGCTAATTAACAATCATAACTCTCAAGTTTCAGCGGATAAACGATTTGTGGTTGGTAATGTTAATGTTGAGGACCCTAATGATAGTTTATACAGGTTTTTGAATTACGAAAAAACTTTTGAAGTTATAAAGGACAAATTAATAGACCGATTGGGCGGGGAACTTCTTGTCAGATATGAAAATAATGTTAGATACTTAGATTTTGTTAAGGCCATTGGGAAAACATCAGCTACAGAAGTTAGACTTAGTAAGAATCTTGTTACAGTAGAACAGGAGCGTGATCCAAGCGGTATTATTACAAGACTTATCCCCTTGGGTGCTAAGCGTGAAAATAGTGAAGAAAGAATTACTGTATCATCTGTTAATAATGAGAGTATCTACATTGATGATGAAGAAGCCATTAAAGAATTTGGTGTAATTGTTGATACTGAAATCTGGGACGATGTAACTCTCCCAGCCAACTTGCTTTCAAAAGGGAAGGCATTTTTATCGTCAAATAATAAGATTAGAAAAAAGCATAATATAAATGCATTGGATTTATCTGTTATCAATATGGACATCGATTCTTTTGAGGTGGGTAATACTTATAGACTTATTAATCCGTTAATGGGGATAGATGAAGACCTTAGAGTTATAGAAAAAACTATAGATATAGACTCCCCCTATAACTCAAGTCTTACTGTTGGGGACAAGTTTGAAGATATAAAAGAATATCAATTAAAAGCACTTAAAAATGAAAAAAATATTACTAGAGTTCAAGAAACTGTAACAACGACTGTGAAGGTAGTAGGAAATGTTAACAGTACATTAAATACAACTATTGACTCTCTTAATGATACGATAAAAATCTTAAACTCTACAAATACAAATGTATCAGATATAAATAAAGCTCTAGAAACTAATATAAATGCAACTAAAGAAGTTGCGAGTAAAGTCGCGAGTTTGGAACCGGTAGTTTCTTCTAATACTGAAAGAATAGAAAAAATTAAGAAAAGAATTTTATTGGGGGTATGGTAAATGGAAGAGTTCATAATACTTGCTAATAAAACATTGTCTGCACAAGAAGAAAACCTATATTCTAACTCGAAAGGAGCTATAGTAAAAACTATATTGCTTCATAATTCAAGTGCAAGAACAGAAGCTACACTAAAATTTGATAGTGTAGCTTTTAAATTTAGTCTTGAAGCAAATGAAACAAAGATATTAGACAATATTATTTTTACAAAAAAAATAGATGCGCAAGGAAGTGGAATTAATATTCACATTACTGCGCTACAAACGTGAAGGAGGACGCAAGATGGCTAATATAAATACAGAATTAGAACAAATAAGAAAAGCGGTCTATGGCAGAGAAGTAAGAGGCTCTATTGCTAATGCTATAGAACTTATAAACAAAGAACAAATTAGTACAAGCACTGCTCAAACTAACTTAGATAGTAAGTTCGAGCAGTTAATAATAAATGCGGGGAATAGCAATGCTGAAGTTGTTGCGGCTAGAATTAAAGCTGATGGAACTAAATTTGATACATTAAGCAAAAGACTAGACAAAGGAGATGAACTTCATAATACATTGAATAATGAAGTTGTTGGTGCTAGAACTGATTCTAAAAATATTGTGCATAAGAATTTAAAGGCTAGGCTAGATAACTTTGATTTGCAATTTGATACATTAGGTAAAAGACTAAACAAAGGAGATGAACTTCATAATACATTGAATAATGAAGTTGTTAGTGCTAGAACTGATTCTAAAAATGTTACACATAAGAATTTAAAGGCTAGACTAGATAACTTTGATTCGCAATTGGATAACATTGAAACTCAAAAGGCAACAAAACAAGAAGTTGAAGTTGAAAGAAAAAGAATAGATAGCTTTACAAGTTTACCAAGTGGTAGTACAACTGGAGATGCTGAATTAATGGATGGTAGAGTTGGTGCTGATGGTGTTACTTATTCAAACATAGGTAATGCTATAAGAAGACAAATGAATAAAAAGCAAGATGCTATATTAGAATATGATACAATTCCAATAACTTTAGAAAATGGATTATATAACAATGTTAATGCTACTATAAATACAGGAAAAACAGAATGGAAACACACAAAGGTAACAATAGAAAAAGATATTAATTATAAAATTTCTTGTAGAGGCGCAAGTGGTGAATATTCTAGTATCATAGGGATTGATAGTATAGGTGGGAGATATGTTATCTTGACTGGTACTAACATATATACAAAAGACTATATATTAAAAAGTGCAGATATTGAAAAATATGTTAGTTTAGTTATAAATACTTCTGATACTAATACAAGTCCTATTATAGTAAAAAAGAGTGTGCAAACTGATGTTATAAAATATATAGATGATAAGATTGAGCCTTTATTAAGTAAAAAGAATATGTTATGCAAATTAAATGGGAATTCTTGTATGATACGTTTTAAGTATAGCAAGTTAAAGGATTGTATAATAGTTTTCACCGATTATGTTAATAATTGTTTTAAAATATCTCATATTTATCTTATGGATAATATGACTGATGAAATTATATGGGATTTTACAGGAAGAGATAGTACAACCCAATTTACATTTATAAATTCTGAATGGATTAGTCCATATAAGAATTTAAATGCTATTAACAATCCAATTACTAGTGTTACTGACCAATGGACAGGAGGAAGTCATGCGATAGGTTCTATAAAAACTAACAAAATAAAAAGTATTAATGTGTATTGTGATGGTGTTGAAATAGAACAAAATATAGACACCAAATGTAAAGAAATTAAACTTGTTTGTGTTACTGATGTAACAGCTAGTAATACAACTGCAACTACATTTGAAAATAATAGATATGTTCTAAGAGAAACACAAGAGTGGACAATTACGCCTAATAATTTTGATGTTAATGTTAAAATAGAATTCCTTGAAGATTGTTCTTTAGGTGTTAATTATGGTTTACAAACAGAAAACAGTTCATTTACTAAATTAAGACATTATGGTGATAGTGCAAACCTTGGTTTGGTAAACGTTAGAGCTTATGCTTACGGTTCTAACAAAACAGTTGGGATTGCAAATGGTTGGTGTTTGAATGATGATAATGGAAATACGCTTGAGGTTATTTTAGACACAACATACAAATGTGGAAATAGATGTTTGATAAAGGCTGATACAGCGACTATTGTTACCGCCTCATATGGAAAAACTTATTCTTATATTGTTTCTGATGCTAGTTTTAAAACAGGAGATATTGTAGAGCATAGAGGCAAATATAAGTTTTATTGTGCTAATTAATTTAAGAACAATTGATAAATATTGCGAAATAGAAAACCTATAGTAAAAAAAAGAAGTTAGAATACAATCTAGCTTCTTTTTTTGTATAAAATTTTAATTAAGGAGGCATTAAATGGCTAAAGATTTAGCAAATTTACCTAGCTTTGTAGGCTCTCGTTCAGAAGAATTTTTAAACTTTATCGCTGGAAGGAATACAAATTTAAATTCACTTCCGGTTCCAAACTCGCGTATTGAAGAATACTTAGAATTTTTGTGCTATAACAGAGGAGCTGGCGGCGGTGGAGCAGATACTAATTCTTTTAATGCTTTATCACAAAATATAGATAGTATCCAATTTAAACATGGGAGTACTATAAAAGCAAGTTTAGAAATTATAACTGAAAATGAAATAACAGATATATTAAATAAACTAACTTAGGCACTATTTATTTAGTGCCTTTTTCTATACAAAATTTTAATTAAAAGTGAGGAAATAAATATGTCAAAATTAATTAACAAAACTAGATTGCAAAAATTCGCAACAGATTTATGGACAAAAATAAAAAGAAGATATGATAATGCTTTTGTTGATGCGGAAATAACAGCTGGCACAGAAACAGAAAAGAAAATAAAGTTTACAAAAGCTGGAGGCGGCACAAAAGCTGAAGTAGACTTACAAGACTATGCAAGATTACAGGATAGAAATAAGTTTAAACAAGATGTTTCAGTTGATAATGTTGCTGTTGAAAGTAATGCTTATATAAAAAATGTGCTTACTAATAATAGTTCAAATAGACTTTTAGGCTATAGAGGACTTACTAGTAAGAATTTTGTAGATGGTCATATATCGACTTTAAGAGTTTTAGTTGATAGTGAGTTAGAAAACAATACAGCTACGAGTTGGAAGCTATGGGCAATAAAAAAGGATAATACAAACAGAGATAATGATACTGTAAAAAAGGCTTATGGTCCTTTATCTAAGAATGTAAAAACAGTTACTATAAATGGGGAAACTCATAAAGCTATCGATTTTGAGATTAATGAAGAATTTACAGATGAAGTTTACTTTGTTGTTAAAAGTACTGGAAGTAAGTTTAGAATTACATATCCTAATGACCCATACAAACAAGACGTAGTCAACATGTCAGCTGAACCTGGGGGAACTGAAGGCGATAGAGTCAATTGGGATACAAATGCAGACGGCGAAAATACAGCTATCATGTACTTATATGGTAGAGAAAGTATTAAATCTTTATCAGAAAAACTAGATAAAGTGAGTTCAGATAGTTCTACATATGTAAAGCATACAGATTGTACCGTAGAAGGCGGGCAACAAGCACATTCTGGGAAAGTTGTTAAGTTAGGTACTGATGGTAAATTACATAGTAGCTTGATGCCAGCTATTGCTATTAATGAATTTATTTCTGTTTCAGGAGCTACATGGCAAGAAAGTATAATAACAAGAGAATATCAAAATGGTGATGTAATATTCCATGCTAATACTCAAAAGAGATACTTATGCGTAGATACAACACAGCCTTTTGATAATGGGAGATTTGTTGAATTAAATTCTAAAGATGGAGTTGTTCAAAGTGTTGAAGGTAAAACAGGAGCAGTAACATTGGATATTGCACTTGAAGAGAATAAATTTAAACTAAAAATAAATGGTACTGGTGGAACGGAAACAGTAAAAGAAATTGAAATGATTTCAGAAGCTGAAATCACAGAGATAATAAATGGCTTAAGCTAATATTTAGAAAGGGGAAAGGTGGTTAAATATAGCCACCTTATTTATATAATATGGCAAAATTAATTAATAAGAGCAAATTAACCACTTTTACAAATAAATTTTGGGATAAGATAATTTCAAGTTTTGTAAGTAAAACTTTACCTAACAATGTCATAGGTGAAACTGTTTTTAGTGATGGTCATATTGAAGGAGCTATGTTAAATCATTTTAACAATAAGAATCCTCAAATGCTTATAGGTAATAATGCTGGCGATTGTTTTGGTGTACCCAACAATTCAGTTAATGCTGGTATTCATGTTGGAAGAATTGCATTAGCAGTAAATCCATCTTTAACGCCAGGAAGTACAGTAAGAAATGTTACTGCATTAGCTGTAAAAAAAAGTAATAACGAAGTATTAGAAGTTATAGTTCAAGATGGCGAAGGCATAGTTTATAATAATCAATATAACAATATTACTGCTGATAAGATTATCTATATAGATATAAACAAAAAATTTAGCGAGGAAGTTTATTTCGTGATTGGGTGCAACGGACTTCTATGGAACACAGATACGCCACCAAGAGCTAATGTATATGGATCTAGTACAATACCAGCAGTTGGCGACAGATTAACAATAGCCGATTATGGGTATTCGGGAAGATTTATCACTTTTGCTGGAAAGACAAGTTTTGAAGAACTTGTTGGTGCTAGAAATGATAGCGTAAGTAAAACTAATGATAATATTTTATCTGGTACAACGGTATTACAGAATGGTTATATCGATGGAGAATTATATTCATACAATAATTCTAACATTGTAGGAGCAGCGAACGGCAACAGTATATATTCTGGAACAAACAACAAGATTATACACAGTAATCAACATGTTACTTCAATTGTTATAGCTGTTAATAATGATTTTCCACTTGGTTCTACAGTAACTGGAGTAAATATCGGTGTTGTAAGGAATAGTAATAATCAAGTCATGGAATATATCATGCAAAACGGAACAGCTACAGTAGTTGAAAACAATTACCCACAAAGAATTACCGCTACTAGAGTAATCAACGTTCCTGTAGATAAAAAATGGACAGAAGATATTTACCTACTTGTTGGGGCAAATGGAATGCTTTGGGGTGAAGCGAGAAATACACCTGGGATTACTACAGCTACTGGTGGAAATAGTCTACCAAGTGTAGGTAGTACAATAAGAAATTTGAATAGAACTAACTATATAGGTAGAGTTGTTACTTTAGGAAGTAAAATAAATCTGAATTCATTAACTAATAAAGTTGATGCGTCTGATGTTGGAAACGAAGCTAATAAGATACCGCGTGTATTACCAAATGGTAAATTAGACCCTAGCATACTTCCACCTGAACAAAATGGTGGAGTTCGCACGGTTAATGGACAATCGCCTGTAAATGGGAATGTTGCTGTATTAGCAGATCATATAAAATATGCTAACGGACAAAATACTACTGTTAAGGAAGCTATAGACAATAAAGTCAATGTTTCTGACACTGTTACATCTTCTCAAGCGGGCAAGATAGTAAAGCTTGATGATAGTGGGAAGATTAATAATAATATGCTTCCAAGCTCAATTATAAAATCTAATCAAGATAATAACTTTACAAAACATAATAATTTTAATGATTACAGTCCAACTGTTCATAGACTATTTACTAGAAAACATATTAATAGTAATGCCGCAGGAAGTACTGAAGCATATCCTGTTAATACTTACTTTGCGATATTGAATGAGAAATATACGGAGAATAACAAACAAATATCTCATATACTTATTCCAATTAAGAATGCACAAGTTGGAGATAATCTTGATATTTCATTCTTTACTTTCAACAATAATAATCAAGTAAATTATATCGAAAGTTATACAAGAACTTGTCCTGTAATAGATGAAGAAATACTAGGACATAAGTGCGCAAAAATTCAAGTCAATAGAAGTTCCGGTACTTCAGGCATAGGGTTTGGCTTTATGAATATGACGCATAGCATCAATGGGAGACAACTTGGAATTGCTTGTATAAGAAATACATCAGGCGGTAATAAAATATGGTCTCAAACACACTCTCCAAGAGATGGGCAAACTTTAAGTGCCAATGCCAATGCTACAATATCATACAAGATTTGTTATGAAACTACATCAGAAGTAGTTACAAGATTTGAATTAGAGAATGTTACTCAAATGTACCCTAGAATGGTAGGAGAATTGAAACAGTTAGCATATGATTGTGGAGATAGTTTTAAAGATGGAACTAACACGTGGTTAAGAGCAAATGGACAATCTATTAATAGCAATGATTATCTAGAACTTTATGAAAAGTTCAATACTTCTAGGACCGATGACGATATAGAAGTTTCTGTACCTGATATAGAAAATCAAGTAGGTTATTACTATATATGTGCAAAATAATATTAACTATAAGACTGCTTAGCAATAAGTAGTCTTTTTTATATACAAAAAATAAAAATTTACTAAAAATGAGAGGATAAAAAAATGGATACTAATGTGATTGTAGAATTGATAAATACAATTGGCTTTCCCGCGGTAATGGTGGGAGCTTTTGGCTGGTATATAAATAAGAAAGATAAGGAAAAAGCTATCGTAGACGCTGAAATAAGAGAAAGAAGTAATAAAGAGAGAGATATGCTTATATTATCTATAGAAAAAAATAGAGAAGTAAACGAAAAGTTATTAGAAGCTAATAGCGAGCTAGCAGAAAGTAATAGATTACTTATGAATGAGTTTTCTACAAAAATAAATAACATAGAAAATAATACAAAAGAAAGAAGGAATTAAAATGAAAATAGCGGTAAGAGGTGGGCATTGCCCGTTTGTAACTGGAGCAAGTGCTTTAATAGATGAATTAAAAGAAGATAGATTGATAAAAGATGTTGTGATTAAATATTTAAATCAATTAGGACATACCGTATTAGATGTTACTCCACCAGATTCAACTTCAGGTTCATCTGCAGATTTAAGTTATGGTGTTAATAAAGCTAATAACTGGGGTGCTGATTTATTTGTATCAATACACTTTAACAATGCTTATAGCACTTATAATGG
>ERZ1034915.1397-NODE-1397-length-13298-cov-270.797251_pt1 | contig 13298 bp, 9 predicted proteins | sample MGYA00520592_ERZ1034915 | MGnify/ENA primary metagenome ERZ1034915 (study PRJEB33766, sample SAMN09781787) | gut metagenome | biome: gut microbiome | host: Homo sapiens | place: Madagascar | study: EMG produced TPA metagenomics assembly of the PRJNA485056 data... | reverse complement strand
GGCTTTTAATTTCAGGAGTAATGTTATTTATCTTTGCTTCAGCTCTTGCTTTATTGCGTTTCAATAAAAGTAAATAGAAAACTATAATAGAAGAATAAAAAGAGAAGTTGAGTCTTCTCTTTTTATTCTAAATGCAGTATCTATTTGAAAAAACTAGAAATGATATGATAAAATACGATTGTATCTTAAGATACGTCATGAATAGTTTCTGTCTAATTGTCATGAAAAACTTCGTAAAGACTACGAAGTTTTTTATTTATAAGTACAGTATCTACTTGATTTAGAAAAATACTTTTTGATAGAATGAGAGTATGGGATAGAGGTTTTTTTATTTTTACTTAAAATAGATTTTAGATACTATAAAATTTAATAATATAAATAGGAGAATTATGGATAAAAATATGTTTATTGAATCTCTTGATTCTACAATTAATAGATTAAAAAAGGAAATTGAATTTTATAATAAAATAATTAATTGTGGGAATATTATAAAAATAGTTTTATCTGCTATTATCCCAATATTAATTCATGGAGCTTCTGAGCACAAAGAGTTATTATTAGTTGTTTCAATAGCATCAGCAATAATTACAATTATACAAAGTTGTACCTCTGCCTTTGATTATCAAAATAAAGTACAGACTGCTACCCAAATATTAATGAAGATTGAAGATGAAAAATTATTATATATAACGAAAACGGCACCTTATGATAGAACAGATGAAGAAAATTATCATTTAATTGTTACTAATCTTCGACTTGAATTAAATGATATTATATCTGATTTTAATCAATCAAGCTATTAAAGTATTTTTTGATTGTTTATGTTTTGCTAATCAAAATTCAAATTTAATAGGTTATTGCTAAATTTATAAAGTGAATTATACAACAAATGCTCTTTGTATTTTAGAAATATAAATAAGAGATATAATGTTTGGATGTTTTTATTTGGAGGATGTATTTTGTATCAATTATTACAATTAAGCCCGCAAGTTTTAAAAACGAAAATAAAAAATACCATAATATTTCAAGAAAAAAGAAAGTTCATATTAGCTTTATTACTTAGAAGTATCTTATTGGTTCTTTTTTCTATATTTTATATTCTTTTTTTTTCTAGTTTGTTTGGAAAAGAAAATAATAGTGTTGCTGTTGGAAGTTTATGTATCCTATTAGGAATTAGATTTGTTTCTTACGGCTATAAGATAAAGGAGAGCTTACTATCCTTGGCAATAGTATTATTTTTGATGTTTCTAGGTGGAATAGTTTCATTGTTGAATAGTTTATGGGGAGTATTTGTTTTTAATTTCTTAGCTTTGTTGGTAATACTGTTATTAGTAGCTAATCGACCGATTATGGGAAATGCAGGGATTTATACATTTAGCTACCTTTTTATTGTTGAAACACCCGTAGAAAATAAATTAATTCTTACAAGATTTTTATCTCTAATATTTGTGTTTTTCATTTGTGGTTTAATTTTATATTTGAAGCATAATAAAAATGATAGAGATGTTTGCTTGTTTGATATTATACGTTCATGGAATATATACAATAAAAACTCAATATGGCAGGTAAGTTTAGCTTTAGGAGTAAGTTTAGCTTTGTTTTTAGGAAGGGCTTTTCACTTGTCTAAAACTGTATGGATTGGTTATGCGTGTATGTCTATTTTGTTACTATACGATAATTATAAGTCTAAAAAACAATTATTTAATAGAGTAGTATCTAGAGTACTAGCTGTTGTTATAGGCTCAATTTTATATGGATATGTATCTAGTTTTATATGTGAAAAATATACTTTTATAATTGGGCCTGTAGCAGGGCTACTTCTCGGATTATCAGGGACATATTTTTGGAATAATGTTTTAAATTGTTTTGGGGCATTACTGTTAGCGAGTGAAATTTATGGGATAGAAGGTTCAATATATTATAGAATAGAAAATAATATTATTGGAGTAGCAGTTGCAATGATAGTATTTTTTGTGTTTCGTAAATTATCTTATTATTTATTAAATAAAAGTTAGAAGACAGTAAAATAAGTTTAATGTCTCATAGCGTTTAATTTCTTCTGAATCGGAGTTCAACTCCTTATCTTCGACAGGTGAGAAAGGTTCCGTTTAGTTATTTGTGTCAGGAGTAATGTTATTTATCTTTGCTTCAGTTATGGCCTTATCGCGTTTAAAGAAAAGGAAATAGAAAAAATATTGAAGAATAGACAAAGAAGAGAAGTTCAATTTTCTCTTCTTTTTATTTTACAAAAGCAGTATCTATTTGAAAAAAGTAGAAAAAATAAGATAGAATACATATAGTAGTCTGCTTGATATAAAACATTTATCAAACTTATAATGAGGAAGTTTATATTGTATGAAATTTTTACTTTTTCAGTGTGTATAGCTTCTCTTTTCTTTTTGATAGAAGTGTTTTATAGGATTAATATTGTCTATAAAAAAATAAAAGTATTATCTAGGAAAAATGCTACGGAATTTACCAATTTTTTTTTATTATTGTTCTAGAAGCTTTCACTATAAGTTTGAAGCAACTATTATATATTAGAAGTGGTTCAAAAAATATTCTTTTACTTTTAAGAATTTTAGGAGAACTAATTATAATTATAGGATGTCTGATTTGGATAGTTACTGTTTATTATAAATTATGATTAACATAGTTGGGAAATAAATGGAAACAGATGAGGTGATATAGAAGGACTTAAATATTATTTTTGTTATGATCTAAATTTTTGCAAAAATATAAGTTGACTATTATTTAGTGACAGCTTGAATTTTTATTTTATTTTTATTAAGGAAGTATTGTAATGAGGGAATTTAAAAAAAATATAAACGGCTTAACTCTTAAAGAAGTGGAAGAACAGAGAAAAAACGGAAATATAAACGTTGTTACAATTAAAGCAGGAATGAGTGTTAAAGAAATTATACTTAAAAATTGTATTACGCTTTTTAACTTTATTAATGTAGTACTTGCTTCTTTACTAATAATTATAGGTTCCTACAAAAATATGCTATTTATTTTCTCGATAATTATCAATACAGGTAGTGGGATTTATCAAGAGATAAAGGCAAAGAAAATTTTAGAAAAACTCTCTATTTTAAACTCTGATAAATCTGTTGTAATTAGAGAAGGAAAAAAATTAAGGGTTATAAAAGAAGAGATAGTCTTAAATGATATTCTCTACTTAACAAAAGGTGAGCAAATTCCAGTTGATTCCACTTGTATTGAAGGAAAGTTAGAAGTAGATGAATCTATGTTAACTGGAGAATCAGATTTAGTAGTAAAGGGAGTAGGAGACTATCTTTATTCTGGAAGTATTGTTATGCAAGGGCAAGCTAAGGTTAAAGTTTGTGCAGTAGGAAATAACACATTTGTAAGCAAGCTGACTAGTGAAGCTAAAGTAATAAAAAGATCTAAATCTCAAATTCAACAACAGATAGATAAAATATTAAAAATAATCTCTTTTGGTATCATACCAATAATATTGATTGTTATTTTTTGTCAGTTTTTTTTCTCTTCTCTTGATTTCTCAACAATTGAACATAGAAAACAAGCTGTTGTAGGTATTGCAACAATCATTACAAGTTTGATTCCTGAAGGCCTGGTATTATTAACCTCTGTGGCATTAGCTGTAGGGGTGATTAAACTTTCAAAGAAAAGTGTTTTGACACAAGAATTTTCTGCCATAGAGACATTAGCTAGGATAGATGTATTGTGCTTAGATAAAACGGGTACAATTACTGAAGGAGATATGAGAGTAAAAGATATTTTATATTACTCTGAGAATAAGGAAGAAATTGACGATGTTTTGTCATACTTAGTTTACTTAGATACTGAGCAAAATTTTTCTATACAAGCTTTAAAAAATTATTTTAAAGAGTATAAGGGAAATTATAAACTTCAAGAATACATTCCGTTTTGTTCAGAAACAAAAAAGCAGAGCGTAAAAATTGAACAAATGGGTACCTATACATTAGGGGCTTTTGACCTAGTTGCAGAACAAATAAGCGAGCAACAAGAAAAAGATTTGAAAGATGCATTATCAAAAGGCTTTAGAGTTCTTGCACTCACACACCACGATAATAATTCCACTTTAAAAAATAAGTTAATGTGTTTTATTTTATTAAAAGATACACCTAAAAAAGAAGCAAAACAAATAATAGATTATTTTAAAAAACAGGGTACTGAAATAAAGATAATTTCTGGTGACCATCCTAAAACAGTTTCACTTATTGCAAATGAAGTTGGAATGAAAGGAGGACATATTTCCTTAGGAGAATTTCCTACGGACAAACAAAAATTCCAGCAAATGGTTGAAAATTATACTTTCTTTGGTAGAGTTACGCCAGAAGCAAAAAGGGATATTGTAGAAAATTTACAAAGTAATGGACATACAGTGGGAATGATTGGCGATGGTATAAATGATGTATTGGCATTAAAAAAATCTGATTGTCCTATTGCACTTGGGAATGGAAATGAAGCTACTAAATCGGTTTCACAATTTGTTTTATTAAAAAATAATTTTTCTGTTCTCCCAGATATTTTGTTAGAAGGAAGAAAAGTTATTAATAATATTACTCGATTAGCTAGTATGAATCTTCTTCGAGTCATATATATTCTTATTTTAACTATGTTAATTGTTGTGACTAAACAAGTTTTCCCTTTAGAGTCTGTTAATTTGATGTTAATGGGGACATTTACCATAGGTATACCAAGTGCTGTACTTATATTAGAAAAAGATGTAGAAAGAAATAAAACAGATATTTTTCAAAATATCTTGAAGCTGGCTTTACCTGTAGGTGTAGTTTTAGGAGTTACTATTTTTGGCATGTTTATGTTGGCATATAAATTTCCAATATACACAAGTTTTTTTGAGGGAAAAATGGTGTCTGATTACAAACTATTCTTAAGTGAAGTAACCTTAGTAATTGGAACAGTTCAATTATTTTCACTCTATCTATTGTCTAAACCATTTACTAAATTTAGAACAGGTGTCCTTATAGCAGTTATTTTATTGTTTTATGGAACATATTTCATACCTGAAGTAACTATGTTTTTAGGTATTGCTCCTATTCAAAATTTTAGGTTTCTCATACCCACTGTTTTTTGTATTCTAATAATAAGTATTATTAGAATGGTTTTATGTAAAGAAATAAAATATAAAAAACTTAAAATCATATCTTTGATAAGTGGTTTAGTTATAATCATTACTTTTTCATCAAATATTATTTTACAAAAAACTTCTAACTTAGAGAAAGAATATCCTAATGGTTTTAGAAAAGAATTAATGGAAAAATGGAAAGAAGCGCAATTGAATAGGAATAGAAGTTGATTTAAGTATAAAGCTTTTAAAAAGAAATGGAGAGTATTATATAAATTTGAGTATGTTTGACTATTAAAATTTAAAGAATAATAGAAAGAGAAGTTAAGGATTTTCTTTTTTTCTATATAGTAAAGCAGTATCTATTTGAAAAAAATATAAATGATATGCTAGAATATCAGCGTAATAGGAATATAATAATAGATTATTTCATATTTGAGGACTTTTCGAAATGAAATTCCAGTAAACTGGGGTAGAATGTCTGTAAAAAAGAAACTAACGGATCAGATAATACAATCAATGTATGCAGATATTAATGATGATATCTGATAAACAGTATAAAGTAATTGTTGAGATTCTATAATGTTACTTTAGAAAGCAGATTCTTATTTAAGGAAGTGAGTGTACTCATTTTATGAATAACAAGACGAAAAAGGAGATTTTTTTTGAAAAATATTAAAAAAATTATAATGTTAAGTGTAGCTGCTCTAGCTTCTACTCAAATAGCTGTTTGTGCTTATGAATCAGATAAAGTGACAGGCGAAGGAGCCTACTTATCTTCAACAAAGATTTCAAAAACTCTTCCGAAAGTTTCAGTTACTTTAGCTTCCTTACCAGTAAAAAATTATGGACAGCCTTTTAAGGATATTTCACACTCTATCTATAAAAATTATATTAATTCTATTTATCACCTAGGTATAACTACAGGCTATACGCCAACAAGATACAATCCAGAAGCTAACGTAACTCGGGGAGAGATGGCAGTATTTTTATATCGTTTAGCAGGTTCTCCACGTTATACACCTCCTTTTAATGTTTTTACAGATATCACACAATACAAAACACAAATTCTTTGGTTAAGTGCAACTACAGTTACTCGGGGGACAGGTTCTACCTATAATCCAAATGGAAATGTAACACGTGGTCAGATGGCCGCATTTCTTCATAGAATGGCAGTAGCTTCAGGGAAAGCTTCTCCTTCTAAAAAGTATAATGCACACTTTTCAGATGCCAAAAAACATATGTTTGCTAACGACATCGGGTGGCTAAGAGCTCAAGAAATTACAACAGGCTATACACCAACTTCTTTTAAACCTGATGCTAGTATTACTCGGGGAGAAATGGCTGCATTTATTCATCGTTTCTATAATAAACTAAATGTACAAAATCAACACATAGCAGATAAAACAAGTATTATAGTAAGAAATACAGTAATTTATACAGGGGAGCCATGGAAATCAGAAGATAATTTTGTGAGTGCAACTGACAAAAATGGTAATTCTATTAGCTTTAAGCAAGTCAATGTCAAGGGAGGGGTGAATACTAAGAAAGCAGGTACGTATACAATAGCGTATAGTTATAACGGCAAAATAGTTGAAGCAAAAGTAGAGGTTAAAAATAATCAATCTGGAATAACCTTAACTAATCGAAATTTGACAAAATATGTTGGAGATATATATAGTGAAGCACAATTACGTGATAACATTGCAACATTGATAGATAAAACAGGTCAAGATGTTCTATCAAGAGATAAAAATAAAGTAACTATTATAGCTAAGGATTCACGCAATATAGAAGTTCCACTTTCTGATCTTACAAAAAAAGCAGATACATACACATTAATATATAATTATGAAGGAAGAACGGTTACAGCTACTTTGAGTGTGAAAACGTCACCTGTTCAAAGTACTATTCATGATATTTTTATTACCAAAAATAATAGTAATCTTGAAATGTTCAAAACATATATCTTAAATAGACTTCTTTATAAAGATCAGAAAATTAATGTAAGGCATTTTAATGTGAAGAAATCGGAGGTAACTTGTGAATACTACGGTAATACTCTTGTAGGAGAGCCAGCACTAAGATATATCGTGAGAGGAAATACTTTGCATTCAACATTATCTACAATAGGGTCTCCTCAGGTAACTTATGATGGAGAATATATTGATTCAATAGAGTATTCATATTCACCTTTATGGACAGAAGAGTTTATTGAAAAAATTATTATGGGATACGACGAAGTAATGAAAGCTATAAAGGAGGATGATACCGACTTTGCTAAAATAGCAAAACTTCATGATTGGATTGTCAAAAATGTTTCTTATGGTACGAGTAAGGGACATGCAGACTTTGCAGCTGGGGCATTAGCAGATAAATCTGCTGTGTGTGGGGGATATGCGAATGCTTATAGTTTTCTTTTAGAACAAGTTGGTATTGAAAATAGATATGTTGCAGCAAATACAGTATCAGGAGCACATGCTTGGAATTTAGTTCAACTTGAGGGACACTGGTTCCATGTTGATTGTACATGGGATAGAGGTCTTGGAATAAATCCTACGGTAAACCGAACTTATTTCTTGTTAAATGATAATGAATTTAATCAAGATGGAAAACATACTGAGGATTGGAAAACCTCTGGTAAATATCCTAAGAACGAAGATTATATTATTGAGAATAAATTTTACAAAGATTATAAAGATATTCTTACTGATGATGAAATTAGAAATAATCCTATAAGAATTATATATTCAAGTATATCAAGCATGCGAAGTATAAAATAATATTTATAGGAAGCAAATATAATAAAAATTGTTTATTTAAAGCAATTACAGAATTCTAGAGTAAGGAAATTATAACAAATACGGGAGTAAAATCTTTGTTAAAAATAAACTAACAAAAAAACTAACTAGTTACTGTACGTAGCTAAAGTTTATAATACAAAAGAATTGCTGTTTTTATAAGCAGCAATTCTTTTTGATGAAAATTGGGAGTATACCGCTGTATTAAAAAATATCTGTACTAGAATAAAATTATTCTTGGTAATACAAGTGACATTTTTCATAATATATTGTTTTCCCTTTTTCTTTATGTGTATTTTACAGGTTAGAAGAATTTTTTAGTAATATTGTAATTTATTATGAATGAATTTTGTTTTTTGCAAAAGATAAGTTTTTAAATTTAGAAGTAAGTTATTCATCACGAAGTTTTATTTTTGAAGTTTGATATAATAGGGAATTAGCTCTCTTAGCTCGGTAGGTAGAGCATTTCGTACGTAATGAAAAACTCACAAGTTCAAACCTTGTAGAGAGCATAAGAAAACTTAAATTTGATTTGAAAGGAATGAACAAGATTTGTTATATATTATTCAAGACTTTGACTTGAAACTCATTAACCTAATAATATAAATATAAAATCTCTGGTTTTTGTCAGAGTTTTTTATTACATTTAAGAGGGGTTAATATAATATATTCTTTCATAAATTGTACTTGCTTTGGATTTGGCAAAGCTTTTTCTTACAAAAATGTAAGAATTTGTTCAGAAATATTTTTTATAATATCTGTATAAACTAATTTGGAGGTACGAGAAAATGGAAATTAGTCCAAAATCTACACTATCTTTGATTTTATTAATTATAGCGATTATTGTCGCTATAATAATAGCTACTATTCTTATATTGTTTATGGCTATATAAGTACTTTGATTTCCGAATCATTACGTGACATTGCGAAAAGTAATGACATGTTCATGATTTTGTAATATAAAAGTGTGTAAACTAATCTGGAGGTATAAGAAAATGAAAAACGGTATATTAAAAAATATTAAGCAAAATAAATTTAGATACTTTTTAGTCCCTTTAATTTTATTAAGTATAAGCGCTATATTTTTTACATTATCACATATAGAGATAATTAATTCTCCAAATACAGATAGTGGAGATATAGGATTTGGATATGCAGCAAGTGGGATAATTTCACTGATTTTAGCTGTAATGTTAAGTGTAATTTTATCTGTTATTTTTATTCGTAAAAAAATATAAAAATATAACTTAATATTTATATTTTAGTTTTGTTTAAGTAGAGCTATTTACAATATTAGTACACAGTTTTTAATAAATCCATTTCCTACTCGCTTAATCGATTGATTAGGCGTTTTTTGTTATATTTAAGTTTGCTTCAATATAACTTATTTATTCAATTCAAAATGATTTTTTCATTAAATCCCAAATCCTACTTATTCTGACATCGGTCAAAGTTTTTTTCTTACAAAAATGTAAGAATTTATGCAAAAATATTTTTTATAATATTTATATAAAATAACTTGGAGGTATTAGTAAATGAAAAAAGTACTATTTGGAATTCTTATCGTTGGTTTAGTATTTGGAGGATATGTATGGTATAAAAAATACAATGGAAATCACTATTATGTACAAATAAATCAAGAAGGCAGAGTGGGTGAATCTAAAGGAATGGAAGGGAAGAAATATAAAGATTATACTTATTCTCTAACAGGATATGATAAAAATGGAAAATCACAAACATTGGAACTTATAGAATCTCGTAAATTGAAACAAGGAGCGTATCTAGATGTATTATATAATAAAGAACGAGGAGTTCTGAGTTGGATAGAATGCGATAAAAATAAAATCCCTAAAGAGGCATTAAAACATTTAGAGTAATCAGGAAATGCTTGGTTGATTGACCAAGCATTTTTTGTATTTATAATTTGATATTTTTTCAAAAAGGATAAATTATTAACATAGTCTATATGACGTGAATAGAAATACTGGGATAATTACGCTCTGGCTTCGGGTAAAATTTTTTGTTAGATTTAAGGATGTGGGATTACAATGTATTTATAAAATACTTTTTTCATAAATAAACTCTAATATGCTCGGTCAACTGATTGGGCTTTTTTTGATATAATTTCTAGTTATAAAATATATTAGGAAAAGAATGCAAAAAAATACTGACAGGCCTATGTTTATATGTGTCTATAGTATTTTGATAACTTGTATGTTTATTTTAGATTATTTTGTTGCTTGTATACTTACTATGATGCATTCTCTTCCAATCGATAACAATGAATTAGTAATTCCATTTATGTTTTATTGCATAGTGTAGGGGAATCTGGAGAACAATCATACAACTATGCTCAAAATTTTAATTTCTTTCATTTTGCTGAATCGAGTACAAAAATTGAGCAAATTATTCAAGAGCATGACACCAATTATGATAAATCAATGTATAGACAAAGATTGTGTGACAAGGGTACTGAAATTGATACACGAAGAGCAGGAGAAGGTGCTTTATGCTCTCTTGAATTATGTTAAAGAGGATAATTTAGAAAAGGAGGTTTTGGCGGAAGCTAAAAACATTCTAAATGAATCTACTATAAAGCGTGTGAAGAAGTGGTACGCTAGGAAAAGCAAGTTATAATTTTTTCTCAAGGACTTAAATTTTTATGACAATAGTTTTTTTGTTTTGTGAGGTAGAATAAAATTCCACTTAACCTGATGTATTTTGAATGTATTCATCATTTGATTTTTATTTTGGGGATTTGATATAATGTGGATACCAAGCTCGTTCAATCCAGATGATCAAATCAAATTATAACTTTCTTTCTAGTAGTAGAGTTTGGGGTAGCTCTCTTGTTCGGGCCAAGAGGGCTTTTTTTTTACTTTTCAAACTTTAAATAATTTTATATAATAAAAATGTCAAACTTACTCCAAAAATAAATGCTAAAAATCACTATTCTTTTGCGTATTTTAACACAATCAAGTTTGGCAACTCCCTCATTGCTGGAGGGAGTTTATTTATTTCTTGCCAACAAAAAATCAATTTGATAAAATACTTTTGTATCTAATCAGATACCCCTTGTTTATGATGTTCTCCCTAGTCTGGGGAGTTTTTTCATAAAAGTAAAATTTTGCGATTTAGACTTGAAAAATACTTAGAAGTGATGATAAAATACTTTTGTTGCATTTGCAAGCGACATACGTTTTATTCATAGCATTAGAGCTCCGCAGACTTGTGAAGCTCTTTTTGTTTAACACTTTACTTCTGGGATTTGAATTTGATAAAATAAATTTACCAAACTTAGTTTAAATAAAAAATATGACCAAATCAAAAAACTATCTTTGCTATATCTGAGTTTGGCTATTCTTCCTCGTACTAGAGGGAGTGAGCTCTCTTAGCTCAGTAGGTAGAGCGCTTCATTCGTAATGAAGAGGTCACAAGTTCAATCCTTGTAGAGAGCATAGGAAAAATAAAATTTTACTTGAAAATAATGAATGGAATTTGTTATACTTTTCAAGTCAGGCGTTGATTAAAAAATAAAAAATTACCTTAATTTCTTGTATAAAGCCTGATGAAGTGAGACTCTTTTTATTGGTTAAGGGGGGGTTAACAGATTACAGTATTGAATTGAATATTAAAAATGGCTATGCTAAAATAAACCTGTTCCTGGTAATACTGGGCAATATTTTTTCATAAGCTTATTTTGGAATTTCTATATTTTATATAATATAGGAATTTTTTTATTTATAGAAGTAAAAAATTTTTGTTTTATTTAAGGTATAGTTTTTAGAATTTAGTTACTCATTATTAGTTAGTGTTTCATACACGTGCCTCAGTTTTTAACTGAGGCTTTTTTATATATGTAAAAGTCTTTATTTAGATGAAAAATTATAATAAGCCGTGTATTGTTTACACAGTGAATTAGTATAGGCTATTATATTGACAGAGGTATGAATTAGTATTACAATAATAAGGGATTCATTGTTAGGCAGTAAAGGAATTTTTAGTACTTTCTTCTTCAATGTGGTATTTTTAAGAGAGAAGAAGTCACTGGATATTTAGGGAAGTATCTAGTTTTTTTATGCCTAGCTTTATATCAAAGGGGAGAATAGGAAGATTGAACATCTAATTAGTATTTAAAATAATCTTAATTAAGATACTAGTTATTTAGAAAACTAAAAATTTATAGTATAAAATTTTTATTTATTTGCTAAAATTAATATGTTGGTTAAAATACCTAATTTAAAAGTATGGAGGAAGACTAATAATGAAAATGAAGAAACAAGTTTCTGTTGGTTTACTAAGTATTTTAATTGCAGGAGGGTTAGATCCTCTTGTGGGCGTTTGCCAAACTTCTGGACTTACAGAATCATCAAGAATTTTAAATGAAGCTGTTCAGAAAAATTCTGGAGAAGAAAAAATGCCAGAAGGAACATCTGTTAATGCAGATTCAACACCTTCTAGTGAAGCAGAAGATACAAATACAACAGTTTCCAAAGCTGATGCAACACCGAAAAGTTCAGAAGCGCTACCGACATCTCAAGAAAATCCATCATCTCAATCAGTGGAAAGTTCTTCGGAAATAAAAGAAGATACTGCGAACACAACAACTTCAGAGGCAGCTGCTAAGGGAGACGTTGATGAACAGAATATTCAACCCAAAGCTACAGAAAATATTGATGACTGGATGCCGGATAAGAATCTTCAAACAGCTATAGCTTCTGTGTTAAAGATGAATGTATCGCAAATAACAAAAAGTGATATGATGAAATTACCGGCATATTTAAAACTAACGTATGGAAAGATTACCAATATTACTGGTTTGGAGTATGGTCAAAATATTACAAGAGTCGATTTACAAGGTAATATTAATATTGATGAAGTAAGTTTAAAAGATACACTTTCTAAAATGCCTAATCTTTATGAAGTAGATATCAGGGATTGTTACTTACAAAATCTGGATTGGGCTTCTTCTTTAACGTGGTTGACAGCTTTAGATGTTTCAAATTATGCGAATCCAAGTATAGGTAAGTTAACAAGCTTAGAGCCTATTAAAGATTTAACTCGGTTAACTTTTCTTAATATAACCGGAAACCAAATTTCTGATTTGAGTCCTCTTCAAAGTATGTCACAATTATCTACACTTTGGAGTGGAAATAATCCTTTTTCAGATATAACCCCGTTAAAAAATCTTTCAAAACTATCTACATTTGATTTTCAAAATACAAATGTAGAAGATATAAGCATACTTAGAGGAAAAAAAGGATATGCATATTTTAAAGGAGCTAAAATTGCAGATTTATCTCCTGCTAATGGATGTACAATATGGAATGCAGAAAATCAAAGAGTTACACTTCCACCGATTTACGTGCCTAATAAACAACCTTATTCTGTTTCAGTAG
>ERZ1034915.1395-NODE-1395-length-13333-cov-5.185871_pt1 | contig 13333 bp, 13 predicted proteins | sample MGYA00520592_ERZ1034915 | MGnify/ENA primary metagenome ERZ1034915 (study PRJEB33766, sample SAMN09781787) | gut metagenome | biome: gut microbiome | host: Homo sapiens | place: Madagascar | study: EMG produced TPA metagenomics assembly of the PRJNA485056 data... | reverse complement strand
GGACTACTTCCTAAACGCTTTTCCTTATGTGTAACACATCATTGACAAACCTACATTCCCGAATTTTGGTACTAAAAATATTCCATTGCGGCCTCCTTCCGAAACGGATCAAAACTCTTCCCAAGTCCGGCCGTTCAGATCATTTGCGATCACATCGGTGTCAGGCATTGTTTTATATCCGAACATATCAGCAAGATTGAAGAACTTGCTTTTTTGGATCGGGTTCTTACTGCTTTTTCTAAAGTCCATCGGATAGAACTTTTCAACGATGAAATATCTATGGCTAACCGTCCGAAGGTTATAGCCGTAATGATCAGCACGGCGGATCGCCTCGTTGATGCGTTCCATCTCATCTGCGGTAGGTTTGGCTCCGCTTTCGGCACGATAAGTCATGCTGCCGTTATTTTCCACCGCGATGATGGTCTTTTTCAGCTTACCAATGGCACGGATACTCTTGTCCTTATACAAGCCGATATATCCATGTTCCGAGAAATTGCGGGATTCCTGGTCATAGAACAGATCCAAATCCATATTATCCTGAAAAGTTGTACCGGCTACGATTGCTCGCATCCATTTATAGCCATCCGGTATCAGTTTTTCATCAAAGCAATACTTCTTGAAATCGTCTAAAACGGCGATGATTTCGGTGTCTCTGTCGTCAACAATATCCTCCATAGCGTCCACAAGCTGCTCGAAGGTCAAGTTGACATGCTTGATCGGATGGATGAGCCGGGTTGCATTTTCACTATTATACTTTTTCAGTTCAACCGCCAGTTCATCAAACAGTTGCGGTTTCATCGGCTTGGGGTCAAGGGTGAGCAAGACCTTGATATCCTCAGCATCGAACCGCTCCAGATGGTTTACAAGCTGCTGCTTATAAAACTGATTGTAGAGCTTTGTTTCCACCACTATTTTGAAGCTCTTTTGGCTGATAACCGCATCCGGAACGCTATCGGTACCAGCGACCTGCAGATCAAAGGTGATCTCCGGGCTTTTGTTTTCTCCAAGAATAAGGCTGTTCAGCATAGAAAAAAACTTATCAGCGTTATAGTTATACAAGCGAGAGAGCATCAGCATGGTGTTTGAGGTATCCACATTCTCTTTGGAGTGGTATCTCTGAAAATAATGTATCTGCATATCGCACCTCCTAAAACCCATCTGCCGTTTCGTTTTCGTTACCGGGTAAGTTGATAACTCAATTCCAGCAAGGGCTTGATTTCATCTGCCGAGACTGTACCATCGAAAAGAATGCGGCTCAACATTCTTTTATCTGCTGTAATTCCCGCGGTTTTGTCTGTCATACACACCGGATTTTCTATTTCTGCTGCCATGCCATTCCATAATCTTTTTCCCCGGTGGCTTCGTCTAAGCCGCTATGCTGAAGCTCAAATTTTTCTCTTTGATAAAAGGATATTGCCCGTGTATTCTTTTGGTAAACCTTCAAGCGCAGCTTGTTTCTTTTCCCCTTTGCATAATTCAGCAGCATTTTCCCTATTCCCTGCGATCGCATTGCATCAGAAACGAAAATGCCCTCTATATATTCCTCGTTCAGCCCTATAAAGCCCTGTATTTCTTTATCGTGCTCATACACATACACCTCTGCCTGCGGCAGTGCTTCCTTTACGAATTTGAAATTGCTTTTCCAATACGAAGCGGGGATAAAATCATGTGCCTTTATATTTGCATCCAGCCATATCGCTGCAACTTTCTCTATATCTGCTTTTTGTAATTCTCGAATCATAACAATACCTTTCCTCCAAATTGCGAAATTATCTTAGCAAGTTTGGCTCCAAATCACCATCACCTTTTTGCAATTCGGACAATACCAGCCTTCGTCAAGGTCACGGGCCTTTATCGCCTCTTTGCTTCCAAAAAAAACATTTTACCGAAATGTTTTCATTCGCTTTCCTCTGCTTTTCGAGGATATAAAGTGGGCCCGGCTCCAGCCTTGCAGACAATATCCCCTTCTATCATTTCCTGCGCACAAATTGGGCACCTCATACTATTACCCTCCACACATTTTCCGTTTTGCGGGATGCTGCAAAAATCTAATCGATCATTCTGTTCAAACACCTGACAAACCGAGAGTTTCACAGCCTTTTATACCACCCAGCCCTGCAAATATCCAATTCCCAATATCACAGCCAAAACCATCGCAAGGATGCCAAGAATTTTAAGGGCTAAAATATCTCCGTTTGTCATTGGTAAGGTCCATTTTCCGATTTTGGCCTTTTCCTCCAATTTTTTCTTCTTTTCCAAGCCCTTTTTAAAATCCTGCTCTGCCCATTTTTGAAACCTTTTAGAGCTCTTGCACAGAATCAGGATGATCGCACCCGGAACAATTTGAACTGCTGCCAAAATCACCATCCACAACCATTCTCTCATGGGTGTTTTACAGGCAGCCGGAATACATGACAGCAGCAGCCAGCCGATCCCGCATCCAATAAAAATCTTTCCGCCCAGGCTATAGGCAGCGGTTCCGTTTCCTTTTGCCCAAACAGCATCCGTTGCCGCCTTGCTCGCTTGGCCGGGCAGCTTATGTCCTAAAAAGTCTGAAGCTTTCCGCATGGATGTTTTTCCTTTCTTGCCTTGGTCAACCTCTAAATTCTTGATGTAAGCCGATATGTAATTTTTTCCAGCTCTGCCCCCTGCGCCCGAATAAACTTTCAGCCTTCCCTTGCGGCTATCAGATCAGCCGGAATGTTTTTTTCGAAAATTGAGCGATGTGAAACTCTATTCGCCATTCAACAGGCTCTTCTACTGCTTCAAAGTGCAAGGCCGAGCAAGCAGCGCCGAGTTTTTCTTGCGGGCTGCTTTGCCCTGCGGTCAACGCCGGGCCGGCTGCCCCGCCGATGATCCCAATACAAGCGATGTCGTTTTGTGCCTTGGGTGCATAGCGATCCGTGCAGGGGGCGATTTCCAACGGCCTATCCCCTTCGGCGCAATCACAGAGGGAAATATCCGTATCCAGCACCGGAGAAAGCGTATAGCTCATGGCGGTAAAATGGTTTGGATAACGCCAGCGGTCCGAATTGATCCGGTTTTGGGGCAGTGTCTGCTGCGCCAGTTCCTGAACGGTCAGGGTATATTCGGTTCCGCTGATCGGATGAGAAAAGGCAAACACATCGCCCTGGGCATGAGCAGTGAAATGCGGCCCGGGCACACGGCACGGCTGCTGCTCCATGGTAAGCGAGAGCGATTTTATTTCCGGGCGGCGCTTACCCGGCCAGGGAAATGCTGCCCGAAAGATCACCCATCCATAGGCTGTATCCAAGGCATAATGCGCGGCCGCCATTTTTGCCTCCGGTTCACAGAGCATTCCTTCCGGCAGGCATGGATTATAAGACACCGAGCACCCGTGAGAAGTCGGCATCGGCTTTTGGTTTAGCAGAAGCTGGGGCTTAAAATCAAACGAAAGCGGATTTTCCAGCTCCATGTGCAGCTGCTGTTCCCGGGTGAAATTCTCGCATGAATCGTTATCCGGGTGCAGATTCCATTTTTTCATAAAGCGGCGGATATCCTCTGCTTCGGCACGCATACAAAAATCTGCCACAAGCCCTTTTCCGCAGGCGTATATGGCAGGAACACGCCAAAAACGCCCCGCCCATTCAAATTGCTGCTCCAGTCGGATCTCTTTTCCTGCACGGTCACGCCCGGAATGCCCCCAAAAGTTCCCTTCAAAATACACCTTCCACTCCGGCATGGGCGGTTTCGCAGCCGGGTTCATGGTCACATCATAATAGTCCTCGGTATATGGGAGCTTGCTGTCATCAAACGCAGCTTGCAGCTCTTGGATATACGCCCAGGGCTGCTGCATGGGAACCAGCCTGAACCGCGCGGCCACCTGTGCCAGCAGGGCCTGCTGTTTCTGCGTGGGGGGATTTTTTTGCAAAAAAGCCTCAAACTGCGATTCATCCCACATCCATGCCTGTTCCAAGGCTGCCGCATCGCCGCAAGCGAGAAGCAGCCTTAAAAAATCTGCAAAATCCTTTGCCAGAGGGTGAACAAAATCGGGCGCGGCATTCATGGGGCTGACAGCAAAAACCATGCCGCCGAAGCCCCGTATAAAGCAAAAGTGGATGCCGTCCACCCCTGCCCAGCCAAAGATGGAAGCGCCTTTCGGCGTGCAAAAATAGGGCGTATTCTCTTCGCGGCGTTCCACCCCCACCGGGGAAAGATCCAGCCCGCTTCGCAGAAACTTTTCAAATGTTTTATCCATCATGCTCTCCCCTTTGAAGTGCCAAAAAAAGTTAGACAAAATTCAAATTTTTTCTCCATTGTATCCCCTTGGGCATACAAAAACACCCCATTTCCTATACAGTATACCATACTATATAATAAATGGGGTGTAATTCACTTGATCCGTTTTTTATTCCCTTTCGCATCCGCAAGGATCATCAAATAGAGCTTATGCTGCACAGCCCCCATGTGCCTTACATCGCACTTGTCAGGCCCATCACGGTGAGTGCCGCACTCGCTGCAAGGCTCAGGGCCCACACCGCTGCGATCAGCCTTTCGCGGCGTGAGGGCGGCAGGACCTCCTCTCCTTCCTCTTGGGCGGCCCACAGATAGTGGCCGTGAGCCATAGCCTCCAGCACCCAATACACACAGGTGCAGGCCGCTGCAGGGGCAAGTGCCCAGAGGTGTCTGTGCGGGAGCATCCACTGCTTGGACAGGATCACGAAAAACCACCAAAGCAGCACAAGGGGGCGCGCCAGCAGCTCTACTTTCGCATTGGTGCGAACACTGCGTTCATCCAGCTTGTCATCATCGGTACAAAAGGTGCCCTCCTTCAGCGCCAAAAGATTGTTTCCCAGCACCGGAATATAGATGGTGAGCATAAACACCATCGGCATACTTCCGCCGCAAAAGGCATCTGCCGCAAACCATGCGATCAGCATCATCCACGGCCAGATCCTCACCAGCATTCTGTTGCGGCGGGCTTCCAAACGGGCCGTTCGTTCGTCCGCTATGGTTTCCATGTGATCGATCTCATAAAACAGGTCCCATCTCCATGTTTTCATTGTGATTCCTCCTCCCAAAACAATTCGTCCAGCGTTTTGCCCAGAGCATGGCAAATTTGAATGCAAAGCTTCAATGTTGGATTATAATCGCCGCGCTCGATCATATTGATCGTTTGGCGGCTCACTTCAATCTGTCGGGCCAGTTCTTCCTGGCTGAGGCCGAGCGCCTTGCGCGCCAGCTTCATGCGCTCGTTTTGTGCCATGGGGGTCGCCTCCTTTCCAAAATAGATGTCGTAGATGCCGTGTTCCTTTTGTCAATTATATTTTACATTCACTCAGAGCAAATGTCAATTATTTGCGACATTTTCAGTGATTGCGACAAAGCACTTGCTCTTTAATTGTGTAAAACGCCCAATGCTTTGTTTGCACACAAAAAAGCATCAGACACCCCTGCCCACAGGATTTTCGGAAAGATCGGGTCGATGCTATTTACCGGCCATAAAAAAAGCTGTACAAAAATCAAGCCCGGCGGATGCCTTTACCAAAGGCGATCGCCGGGCTTATCCTGTTTTTATGGCAGCCTCACGCCGCCCGCACCGTTACCGGGCGCAGCGTAAGGTTTCCGGCTCCTTTCACCGTGTACCACTTTCCTTTTTCCAGCCGGATCTTTTCCGAAACGCCGTGCGTAATATAACCCACAATATACCGTTTTCCGGTTTCCACATCCGTAAAGATCACATCGGTGTCACAGTCGCCGCTTGCCGTTACGGTTGCCCAAAGGGGCCGGATCTGTTCCGCTTTTTCTGTGCTTTCGCCGCTGGCAAGGGTAACGGTATGCGCTTTTTGCACCATAAAACCCATCACGGTCAAAGCCAACAGCGAAATGGCCGTGCATAAAACAACTCGTTTGGTTTTCATAAAAGCCCTCCGTTACGCCTTGGCTTCTGGGTGGGCAGAGATTTGCCCCTGTGCGTTTTTGATAAATTCCAGATATAGGCTGTACAGCACCGCGCATACAGGCACACTGAACAGCATACCCAAAATGCCGAGCGCCTCGCCGCCCAGCGTGACAGCCATCAGCACCAGCAATCCGGGCAGGCCAACGGATTTACCCACCACTCTGGGGTAGATCAAATTGCCTTCCACCTGCTGCAGGATCAACAGAAACACCACAAACCACACCGCCTTGACGGGGTCAGCCAGCAGGATCAAAAATGTGCCAAGACCGCCGCCGATCCATGCGCCGAACACCGGGATCAGCGCCGTGGCAGCCACAAAGGCCGAAACCGCTCCGGCATACGGGATGCCCAAAATCAGCATTCCCAAAAAGCACAGCACACCGATGATGACTGCCTCGGTAAGCTGGCCAGTCACAAAATTGGTAAAGGTCTGCTTGGTCAGAGCTACAATATGCAGCACCCGCTGCGCGTTTTTTTGCGGCAGCACCAGCATCACCAGGTTTTTCAGGTGTGCGGAAACAACCTCTTTTTTCGCCAGCAGATACAGGGCAAACACCAGCGCCAGCATCACATTGACAAGGCTCGAAAGCACCGAGCCTGCCGCCCCCAAAGTCACGGTGATGATGCCGCTGCCCTCGTTGTGGAGCAGTGTTGTGATTTTCTCCATCAGCAGATCGGTGTCCAGCGCGTATTCCGGCAAAATCACCCCGCGCTTGGCAGCAAATTGCACTACATCGGCCCACCATTGGCCCAGCTTCTCGGCGTAGCCGGGCAAATTGCGCACAAACTCGTTGCCGGATTCCCGCAGGCTCGGCAGCATCATAAACACCACGGCAAACAGAATGCCCAGCACCAGCAACGTGCTCAGGGCCAGGCAGATCGGGCGAGCCAGCTTTTCGGGCGCATTTTTGCAAACACGCCGCCATGTGCGTTCCATCGGGTGCAGCAGAATATTGATGACAAAGGCAAACGCGCCGCCCATCAGAAACGGCGTAAACACCGCCAGCACTCTGCCAAAAAACTGCAGCACAGCGTGCAGATTCAGCAGTGCCCACGCAAACATAAGCGTAAGCAACAAGGCATGAAAAATATAGCGGGCGGTTTCTTTTTCCAAAATGACCCTTGGCCCAGTTTCAGCGGCAGCTTTGTCAGCCTCTTTGTTGGATGTTTTTTTTATCATGGTTTTCTCCCTCTATCAAGCAGTTTTTGTGTATGATCCTCTGCCTTTAATATAAGCATATCCAAGCCGCGCCGGTCAAGAATTTGGGCCAAAAATTCATAGGCTATTCATAATAAAATATGGCAATTCTTTTGTTGATGGGCATACAGAAATATTCATTCCGACGCAGCCGTTTCAAAAGGGCAGCTCTATGCTGCGGTTTCCGGCGCATGGCAGCCACGCCGCAAGGCTTTCTGCACATAAAAATACGCGCAGCGGGCCGCCTTCGGCGAAGGTGGCCGCTGCGCGCAAAAGCCGCATGGTGATTTACTTTTTATCAAAAAGAATAAACAGCAGGCTGGACAAGCACAGCAGGAAGGGATAGAACAGCAGCGGAATGATATCAAAGGCACTGATGGTATACCCCAGTGTGGCGCAGGTGGAAAGCGCCACCAGCATTTGAGCGCCGTAGGGAATAACGCCCTGGAACACGCAGGAGAAGGTGTCCAGCAGCGAAGCCGAGCGCTTGGGGCTGATGCCGTATTCCCCGGCTACCTCCTTGGCGATGGGGCCTGCCATAACGATGGCCACCGTGTTGTTGGCCGTGGCAATATCCATAAGGCCCACCAGCAGGCCGATGCCCAGCTGGCCGCCCCGCTTGCCCCGGAACATACGGCGAATAAAGGCAAGAATGCTTTCAAAGCCGCCGTAAGCCCGGATCAGGCCGCACAGAGAGGCCACCAAAATGGTTACCAAAATAGTTTCAAACATACCCGACACGCCGCTGCCCATGTTGCCCATAAGCTCTAACGCTGTGACCTTCCCGGCAGCGAGGGTGATGGCCGCACCGGCAGCAATGCCGACGAGCAGCACCACAAACACATTCAGGCCCACAATGCCGCCCATGAGCACCAGCACATACGGAATGATCAGCACCAGATCATGGCCGCCGGAAACCGCGTTTTGCACATCGGTGCCCAGAGATACGGCGATGATCAGCGCCAAGGCTGCCAGAGCGGCAGGCAGGGCAATTTTAAAATTTGCACGGAATTTATCCTTCATCTCCGTGCCCTGCGTAGAGCAGGCTGCGATGGTGGTGTCGGAAATAAAGCTGAGATTATCGCCAAACATAGCGCCGCCCATGACAGAGGCGATGCACAAGGGCAGATCAAAGCCGGAATTGGCCGACACAGCCACCGCAATGGGGGCCAAAAGCGTGATGGTGCCCACCGAGGTTCCCATGGCCATGGATACAAAACAGGCCACCACAAACAGCACCGCCACCGCCAGCTTTACCGGGGCAATGGACAGCAGAAAATAGGCCACGGCCTCGGCGCTGGAGCGCCCGGTGACCCCCACAAAGATACCGGCCACCAAAAAAATAAGGATCATCGTGACAATGTTTTTATCCCCGATCCCCTGCCCCATCAGCACCAGCTTTTCCTCAAAGCTCACACGGCGATTTTGCAGGCAGGCCACCAAGAGGGCCACCAAAAAGGCCACCACGATGGGAATTTGATAAAAGCCCATCTCGATTTTTAAAACATACTCCAAAATAATGCCCAGCACCAGATACAGCGCTAAAAATACGGCCACCGGCAGCAGGGCTACGGCCCGGGGGGTCGGCTTTTTCTCCATTCGTTCCTTCTCCTTTATAAACACCTGGTTTTTTCGTTATTTTTGATGGTATCATGCGGCGCAGCAAATGTCAACGAATCCGCAGCCGCCGCCCAATTTTATCCTTTTTCTCTTTAACTGCGTTTGCTTTTTTTCTCCATCATGCACCCCTGTGATGCACTGGCGTGTATGGGCAGTCCTGATAAGCGCGCCCTGTAAGCATCGCCGCCCTGCCGGGCATGGCTATCAAAAAATCTCCTGCACCCGATGGGATGCAGGAGATTTTTATGTAGTTAAAATCGGTTCAGCGGATCAGCAATTAGTTGTCCAGCTCGAACACATCAGAGCCAACCTGCTCTGCCAGCTCATCGCCGGTGGTGGGAACAACGATCTCGCCGGACTGGATGGAAGCCTTAGCCTTCTCAACAGCAGCGATCATGTCCTCGGTCAGCAGGGTCTGGGTGGGGGCAATGTCCACACCGCCGTTGCTCATGTCGTACAGGTGTACACCGGCCTCGAAAGCGTCAGCCTTAACAGCCTTGGAAACATCCTGAGAAGCAATGTCAACACGCTTCATAGCGCTGGTCAGCACAACATCGGGAGCCAGGGGGCTCTGGTCAGTGTCAACGCCGATAGCAAATACGCCGTTGGTGTTGCAGGCTTCGATCACACCGTTGCCGGTGCCGCCGGCTGCATGATAGATCACATCAGCGCCGTTGGTGATCATCTGGGTAGCAGCAGCGGAACCGCCGGCTGCATCGCCGAAGGAGTTAGCATTGAACTGCAGAACCTTTGCATCGGGGTTTGCAGCCAGAACACCGGCAATGTAGCCAACGCCGAACTTGTTCATGCTCTCGGAAACCATGCCCTGCACATAGCCAACCGTGTTGGACTTGGTAGCCATACCGGCAACCACGCCAACCAGGTAGGAAGCCTGCTCCTGAGCGAACATCAGGCAGGCAACATTGGGCAGATCCTGGCAGGTAGCGTCATCAATGATGGCGAACTTCTGGTCAGGGTTAGCCTCAGCGGCAGCGCGGGTAGCATCGGCCAGCATGTAGCCAACGCTGATGATCAGGTCGTAATCCTCATCGATGAAGGCTTCCAGGTTGGCAGAATAGTCAGCATCGGTTTTGGACTCGAGATAGCTCACCTCAAAAGAGGGGTCCTCAGCGGCCAGAGCCTGCAGGCCTTCCCAAGAGGTTTGGTTGAAGGACTTGTCGTTCACGCCGCCCACATCGGTAACCATGCCGATCTTAACGGTTTTGCCGTCAGCTGCGGGGGTGGAGGCAGCCTGAGATGCTGCAGAGGCAGCGGGTGCACTGGAAGCAGTGCTGGAGCCGCAAGCCACCAGGCTCATGCTCATAGCTGCTGCCAGAACAAAGGCAACTACTTTTTTCATTGTGTTTTCTCCTTATTGTCAATAAGTTGATCGTACCGATCGGCACGCTGCAAACAGTTTTGCAGTTTACCAATCTTAGTTTATTATACCAGCACCGCCCCTGTTTGGCAAGCCGAAACGCAGGGATACTTTACACGATTTATACAAAATCTTGCTTTTTGGCACCGTTTTTTTGCCGTTTTTGCAATATAAACGCCCTCTTCGGCTGCACACGCAGCCAAAGAGGGCGCTCAGGCAGGCTTTTGCAGGCCTTTTTATTTATGCAGGTTGGCCGGGCCAAAGCTCAAAGGCAGCAGCTCGCCCAAGGTCATGGTGATATAATCCGCCGGGCTTTTGGCGATGATCACCGGCATATCCAGGCTGCAGAATTCCGCCATCACCTGGCGGCACACGCCGCACGGGCCGGTGGGCAGGGTGTTGCTTTCGCCCTCCATGCTGCCCACAATGGCAATGGCTGCAAATTCGCGCTCGCCCTCGCTCACCGCTTTAAAAATAGCCGTGCGCTCGGCGCAGTTGCTGGGGGTGTAGGCTGCGTTTTCAATATTGCAGCCCTTATACACCTTGCCCTGCTTGGTCAAAAGTGCTGCCCCCACCTGAAAATGGCTGTAGGGCGTATAGGCATGGCTGCGTGCCTCAATGGCCTGCTCGATAAGATATTTTTCGTTGATCTGCATACTTATGCCCTTTCTGCCTTATTCGGCCAGCGAAAGCGCGATCTTCATCATGTTGGTAAAGCTGTTCTGGCGCTGTTCGGCAGTGGTTTTTTCGGGGGAAACAAAGCTATCGGAGATGGTGAGCAGGCACGCTGCCTTTTTGCCCAGCACACGGGCGTTGTGGAACAGCGCAAAGCTTTCCATTTCCACCGCCAAACATCCGCGCTCATCGCGCAGTTTTTCCCAGTAAGTGGGCGTTTCATCGCTGGGCTGGCGATAAAACACATCGCTGGAATGAATTGCGCCTTCGATCATGGGAATGCCCAGCTCTTTTGCGCCCTGGCGCAGCTTGGCGCACAGCTCTTCGCTGGGGAAGGTTTCATCGCCTTCATAGCCGCTTTGCACCTTGGCATAGCTGCTTTCCGAAACAGCGCTGGTGGCCAGCACCACATCAAACAGCTTTGCCTTTTCGGTATAGCTGCCGGCGCTGCCGATGCGAATGATATTTTCCACGCCGTATTCGTGATACAGCTCATACGAATAAATGCCGATGGAGGGCATTCCCATGCCGCTGCCCATCACGCTGATGGGTTTGCCGTGGTATGTGCCGGTAAAGCCGTACATACCGCGCACACCGGTTACTTTGCGGGGATTCTCTAAAAAGGTATTGGCAATGAATTCTGCACGCAGCGGATCGCCGGGCATCAGAACGGTTTTGGCAAAATCGCCCTTTTGGGCATTGTTATGCGGGGTGGGCACAGTTACATCTCTCCTCTTTTTATGGTTTGGAATTTATTATCAGTATAGCACAATATATCGATTTTGAAAAGCGATACTTCCCTGCCCGGGGTTTCCACAAAGCCCCTGTTTGTGATACACTGAATGCAGTGCTTCATAAAAAGCGGCACATGGCAAACCATTACCCATTCGGAGGGATTTTTATGATTTCTGTTTCTGTTCCGGCCAGCTGCACCCTTTGCCCGCGCAAATGCATGGTGAACCGCACACAGGCAGCCGGATTTTGCGGTGCGGGGCCCGCACTGCGTGTGGCCCGCGCTGCCCTGCATCTGTGGGAAGAGCCCTGCATCAGCGGCACGCGCGGCAGCGGCACGGTGTTTTTTTCGGGGTGCAGCCTACAGTGCTGCTACTGCCAGAATTATCCCATCAGCGCCGAGGGCTTCGGCAAGGATATCACGCCCCAGCGGCTGAGCGATATCTTTTTACACCTGCAGCAGCAGGGCGCGCACAACATCAATCTGGTCACCCCCACGCAGTGGCTGCCGTGGATCCTGCCTGCGCTGCAAGATGCCCGCAGCCGGGGGCTGCAGATTCCCATCGTGTACAACACCGGCGGCTATGAAACCCTTGAAACCGTGCAGGCGCTGCGCAAGGTGGTGGATATCTGGCTGGCGGATGTGAAATATGTGTCGGGTTCGCTTTCGGCAGAGCTGAGCGGTGCGCCGGATTATTTTTCCGTGTGCGAAAAGGCGGTGCAGGCTATGATCCACGCCGTGCCAAAGCCGGTATTGGATGAAAACGGCCTCATGCAAAAGGGTGTGATCCTGCGGCATCTGGCACTGCCCGGCCATACCGATGACAGCTTTGCCGTGCTGGACTGGATGGCCACCCTGCCCGCAGGCAGCTTTTTGCTGAGCCTGATGAGCCAGTACACCCCCTTTTATAAGGGGGCCGAGCATGGCCTTGGGCGGCGCATCACCACATACGAATACCGCAAGGTGGTGCAGCACGCGCTGAGCCTGGGGCTGGATACCGGCTTTATGCAGGAAAAAAGCAGCGCGCGTGAGGAATACACGCCGCCGTTTGATCTGGAGGGCGTATAAATGGCCTTGCCTGCTGCCATCCTGTATCTGGCGCTGTTTATTGTGTGCGGCTGTGCGTTGGCCCGGCTTTGCCTTTGCCGGGCCGGTGTTTCCGCCTCGGCCATGGCGGTGGCGGGGCTGGGCTGTGCGTTCGGCACAGCGCTTCTGGCCATGCTGCCCGCCGCACTGGCACTTTTGCTGGGCTTTCGGCTGCCCGCCGCGCTGCTGGCCGGGGCGCTGGCGCTGCTTTTCACGGCAGGGGCACTTTGGGCCGGGCGCAGCCGCACATGGCGGGTGCAGGCGTGCCCGCGCCGTGAGCTTTTGCTGTTCTGGCTATGCGTGCTGCCGTTTTCGGCACTGACCGCATGGCTGCTGCACACCCACATTCTGTGCCCGGCTGGCGGCGCACTGTGGACAGGGCAAAGCGGCTACGGCGATCTGCCCATGCACCTTGCCTTTATCAAAAGCATTGCGGTGCAGGGCACTTTTCCGCCCGGCTATCCCCTGCTGGCCGGGCAAACCGGCTTTGGCTATCCGTTTTTGTGCGAAAGCGTAAGCAGCGTGTTTCTGCTGTTCGGCACATCGCTGCGCGCCGCCTATCTTTTGCCTGAGCTCCCGGCGTTCTTTGCCGTTTACAGCCTGTTTTGGCTGCTGGCAAGGCGAGCTTTGGGCAGCGGCGGCAAGGCATCGCTGGCCTTTTGGCTGTTTTTCTGCGGCAGCGGATTCGGCTTTTTGTATTTTTGCGGCAGCCGTGAAGAT
>ERZ1034915.1392-NODE-1392-length-13387-cov-4.346535_pt1 | contig 13387 bp, 9 predicted proteins | sample MGYA00520592_ERZ1034915 | MGnify/ENA primary metagenome ERZ1034915 (study PRJEB33766, sample SAMN09781787) | gut metagenome | biome: gut microbiome | host: Homo sapiens | place: Madagascar | study: EMG produced TPA metagenomics assembly of the PRJNA485056 data... | reverse complement strand
CTGCAGGAACACAAGCTTTGCAGACCGCCTGCAGGCTTATTTTTCCGAATCCGCCGTCAAGTACCGGAACCCGGAGGTTCTTCTCTACATGATCGTCGAATTCATCGGCTCCACCTGCTACAGCGCCGTCATCGACGGAGAGCCGATGCCGTTCGATAAGATCAAGCCGGAGATTCTCACCGCTGTACGCGCCATCATGCGCTCGCAGGAGAAGCCCGCGTCCTGATCAACATCCTGACTCGTAGCCTGATCCGCAGCCTGATTAACGGCTCGCCTCGCATCTGATCTTCAAAACGCCAAAACGCCCGGAACGTCTTGCTCAAGTCAAAAACGTTCCGGGCTTATTTTTCGCACTGTTCTAAATATCGTGCCGCGCTGTTCTTAATATCATGCTGCTCTCCGCATCGTTCTGTGTTCAGAACAGTCCGTCAATCACACCGTCTGCATTCACATCAATGTTCTCCGCTGCAGGAACTCTGGGAAGTCCCGGCATCTGAATGATTTCACCGGTCAGCACAACCACAAAGCCTGCACCGGCGCTGACATAGGCATCACGAACCGTGATCGTGAAGTTCTCGGGGCGCCCGAGTTTATGCTGATCATCGGAAAGCGAATACTGCGTCTTCGCAACGCAGATGGGGAGATTTCCGAAGCCAAGCTTTTCAAGATTGGTCAGTGCCTTTCGGGCTGCAGGAGCATACTCCACTCCGTCCGCACCGTAGATTTCTCTCGCAACGGTCTCAATTTTACCCGTAAGGGACTGTTCCAGCTCATACAGCGGATGATACTGAGTGGGCTTCTTCTCTATGGTCGCAAGAACCTTTTCCGCAAGTGCCTGTCCGCCGGCTCCGCCGTCCGCCCAGACCGTTGCCAGGGCAAACTCACAGTCATGCTCCTTGCAGAAGTTCTCGATCATCTGATGCTCTGCTTCGGTGTCCGAAACAAAGGCGTTGATCGCAACCACTGCAGGTACGCCGAACTTCTGCAGGTTTTCGATGTGCTTGCCAAGATTGACAAGTCCCTTCCGCAGTGCCTCCAGATTCTCCGCCTTGAGCTCTGCCTTCGGCACACCGCCGTTGTATTTCAGCGCCTGTACCGTTGCGACAATGACTGCGGCATCCGGTGTAAGACCTGCTGCCCTGCACTTGATATCCAGGAATTTCTCTGCTCCGAGGTCAGCGCCAAAGCCTGCCTCCGTCACAACAACGTCACCAAGCTTCAGAGCTGCTCTGGTTGCGCGAACCGAGTTGCAGCCATGCGCAATGTTTGCAAAGGGACCACCGTGAACCAGAACCGGCGTATGCTCCAGAGTCTGCATCAGATTCGGCTGCATCGCGTCCTTCAACAGTGCCAGCATGGAACCCACAACCTTCAGCTCTCCTGCCGTCACCGGCTCATTGTCATAGTTGTAGGCAACCACCATTCTCGAAAGCCGCTCACGCAGATCCTCCATGTCGGAAGCAAGACAGAGGACCGCCATGATCTCCGATGCTGCGGTAATGACGAAATGATCCTCGCGAACCGGTCCGTTGAGCTTGCCGCCAAGGCCGATCGTGATATTCCGAAGAGACCGGTCATTCATATCCATGCAGCGCTTCCAGACGATTCTCGTCGGATCCATGCGGAGTGCATTTCCGAAATGAAGATGATTGTCGATCGCTGCCGCAAGCAGGTTGTTGGCAGAGGTGATCGCATGGAAATCCCCGGTAAAATGCAGATTCAGGTCCTCCATGGGAATGACCTGGGCATATCCGCCGCCGGCTGCTCCGCCCTTTACACCGAAGCACGGTCCAAGTGAGGGCTCGCGGAGAGCCGCCACTGTCTTCTTTCCAAGGCGGGAGAGCGCATCTGCAAGACCAATGGAAATGGTCGTCTTTCCCTCTCCAGCCGGGGTCGGATTGATCGCAGTGACAAGAACCAGCTTTCCATCGGGACGATCCTGAATTTTCTGCAGATACTCTTCGGAGATCTTTGCTTTATATTTTCCATAGAGCTCCAGATCATCCTCGTCCATTCCAAGTGCCTTTGCGATTTCCCGGATGGGCCGGATTTCCGCGTTTCTTGCAATTTCAATGTCTGTCATAGTTTCTCCTCCTCTTGCTGTTCTGCTCGCTGCAGCGTTTTCCCATAACGGATTCTGCGATACATCCACAGCATCCGGTAGTACACATAGAAGCGGATTGGGCTTTCCATCTGAAGCCTCATCAGCTTCTTCTCTTCCTCGTTTGTTCTCTCAAGATAATACGGGTTGCTCTGAAAATCCGGGAAGGTACGCCTCATTTCCTCCGCGATCCCGGTCACAAAGGAGTATACTCCCTTTTCCTTCATTCCCTGAAGCGCCGAAAAGAGTGTGTTTTTGTAGAAAAGAACGGTGAAGGAGTACTCGATTTCCGGACGGAATTTCTCCAGAAAGCCGTAGTGCTCTGCTTCCGAAATCATCATGCGGCCCGCCGTCAGGCGATCCTCCAGCCGCCTTTTCGTCACCGTATGAACCGTAGAGTCTTCATGCTGGTAATAGTAGTATAGCGGCCCGGGAACATACTCGAAATGCTTCATTCGCATAATCCAGGTGTTCGCCAATGCGTTGTCCTCGTAGAAGATGTCCTCCGGAAAACGGGACGGACAGTCCGCAACAATTTCTCTTCGGTAAATCTTCACACACAGGGAGCCGGAATCCAGAATCAGGAGACGCCTCTTTTCGTCATCCAGAACGCCGGTTTGTTCCATACTGCTGTTCGCAACCACCGGCCCCGGTGTCATCGTATGCCCGTGAACAATGCAGTAATCCGTTCCAACGCAGTCCGCTCCGGTCTCCTCCGCCTTTTTCAGAAGCCGGTCAAAATAATCGGGCACCACCCAGTCGTCCGCGTCAATAAATGCAATCCATTCGCCCTTTGCTCTGGCAATACCAAGGTTCTTGGCTCCTCCCTGATGGCGATTCCGGTCGCTCGCAATCACGCGGACCCTGTCCGGATGCTGTTTCTCCAGCTCCCGCAAAATTTCCAGTGAAGAATCTGTGCTGCAGTCATCCACGGCAAGAATTTCATAATCCGAAATCGTCTGCTGCAGAAGGCTGCCCATGCAGAAGGACAGCCGTTCCTCCGAAGCCATGTTAAAGACGGGAACAATCACGGACAGCCTGCAGCGGCCTGCTGCTGACTCCTTATTCATCACCGCATCCGTCCACTTTACAGGCACTTTTCCATCCACCTTTGCGGGCGCCCTCCCGGGCGAATTGGTACAGAAAGCCGGTCGGGAGGATTCCCCCGGCCGGCTCTTTTCTTTTTCATGATATGCAGCTGTATTCTCAATTCCTGCCATCTCCATACTGCAGCCTCACTCAGACTCTGTAATACTCGGCAATCCTTGTCACTGCCGCAATCACATCCTCCACATCCTGATCGCTCATCGCATAATAGAGCGGAATGGTCAGCATGCGCGAGTACAAAAGCTCCGCCTTCGGACAAAGGCCCTTCGGATATCCGAGCTTTTCATAATAGGGGAAGGTATAAACCGGAATGTAATGCACGTTGCAGATGATATTCTCTGCAGTCATTGCATCGAAGAACCTCCGGCGGTCAATGGAAATATGCTCCGGATTCAGCTGAAGCAGGTACAGGTGACGAACCGTATCCGAGCCCTCCGTCTCTTTCTGAAGAATCAGTCCCGGGAGCTTTGCGAACGCTTCGTCATAGCGGCGGACAATTTCCTTCTTGCGTGCGGCAAACTCCGGGAGCTTGTCCAGCTGACTGCTGATAATGGCCGCCTGCATATCCGTGATACGGTAGTTCGGCGCAAGCGCAATCTGCTCGTAATACCACGGTCCGTCCGGTGTGTGCTCCATAAGTGCAGGGTCCCGCGTGATGCCGTGCGTGCGGTACAGGAGGAGCTTCTCATAATACTCCCTGCTGTTCGTCACAACCGCTCCGCCTTCTCCTCCGGTGATCGTCTTGACCGCATGGAAGGACAGTGTTGTCATATCGGCAATGCTGCCGTTCGGCCGTCCCTTGTAGGTGGTCCCGATGACATGCGCTCCATCTTCGATGTAGACAAAGCCGTATTTCTCCTTCAGTGCCAGAAAAGCGTCCTCATCCACCGACTGACCGCCGAAATCGACTGCCACCACCGCCTTGGTATTCGGCGTAATGTGCTCCTCCACAGATGCAGGATCCAGATTGTAGGTATCCGGAAGAATATCTGCAAAAACAGGCCTTGCCCCGACATAGAGTGCGCAGTTTGCCGATGCCGCAAAGGTAATCGGCGTGGTGATCAGCTCGTCTCCGGTGCCCAGTCCTGCTGCCATGCACGCGATATGAAGTGCCGCCGTTCCGTTTGAACAGAGGACGGCATATTTTGCCCCCGTGACACGGCAGAGCTTTTCTTCACATTCTTCAATGTGCGGTCCCGTCGTAAGGTAGTCACTCTTTAATACTGCAACTGCAGCATCAATGTCCGCCTGATCAATGTACTGATGGGAATAATATAATTTTGTCTGGCGGACCGGCTGGCCGCCTTCGATTGCCGGAATATTCGTATGGTCCATTGTCATCCTGAACGATCAGTGCTCCTCTACCGTTTTCAGCAGAGCACGAATCTGCTCCACCGTAAGCCATTCCTTGTTGTTTCCGGAGGAATAGACAAAGCCGTCTTCCACAGCTTTTCCCTTGGGGTCACGAATCTGACGGTCATTGTAGGTGATCTGCGGATAAATGATATAGTTCTTGTCAAACTCAAGCGTATTCGGAGCGTCCTCTGCCGTCACCATCACCTCGTGAAGCTTTTCGCCGGGGCGAATGCCGACCTCCACGGTCTTGCAGCCGGGGAGAAGCGCCTCCGCCAGATCCTTCACATAGAAGGACGGAATCTTGGAAATAAAGGTTTCTCCACCCTTTGCCTCCTCCAGCGCCTTGATCACGAGCTCCACGCCCTGGTCCAGACTGATCCAGAAGCGGCTCATCCGATAGTCCGTAATCGGCATTGTGGTTTCTCCGCGCGCAATCAGGTCGCGGAAGAACGGAATGACAGACCCGCGGCTTCCTGCCACGTTTCCATAACGGACAACCGAGAAGGATACATCCTTATTGCCGGCATATGCATTTGCCGCAATAAAGAGCTTGTCGCTCACAAGCTTCGTGCCGCCATACAGATTGACCGGGTTCACAGCCTTGTCCGTAGACAGCGCAACCACCTTCTTCACGCCTTGATCGAGTGCCGCGTCAATGATGTTCATGGCACCGTGCACATTGGTCTTGATGGCCTCCGAGGGATTGTATTCGCAGGCAGGAACCTGCTTGAGCGCAGCCGCATGAATGACGTAATCCACGCCTTCCATTGCACGCTCCAGTCTCTCCTTGTCGCGGACATCTCCGATAAAGAAGCGCATAATCTGCGCATTCTCCTTGTAGGGAGATTCATTCGACATCAGGAACTGCTTGAACTCATCTCTCGAATAAATAATCAGCTTTTTCGGATGATAGTGCTCCAGAACATATTTGGTGAAGCAATGTCCAAAAGATCCGGTGCCTCCTGTAATCAGGATTGTTTTATCATCCAGTAAATGCTTCTCTGCCATAGGTATTTCAGTTTCCTTTCTTCATCTGCTTTTCATAATAATCGTTCAGCTTTTCGAACGTATCATCATCAATCACATGCTCGATCCGGCAAGCCTCATCGGCAGCCGTTTTCTCACTGACACCGATGGCGATCAGAACCTTGCGGAGAAGCTTGTGTCTGGAATAAATCCTCTCCGCAATGGCCCGTCCTTCCGGACGGAATGTAATGTAGCCGTTCACGTCCATCTCGATGTAGCCGTTCTCGCGCAGCTTTTTCATTGCAATGCTGACGCTCGGCTTGGAAAAACCCATCTCGTTGACGATGTCAATGCTGCGGACATAGGGATTCCGTTCTTCCAGAATCAGAATTGTTTCCAGATAGTCTTCTGCAGACTCGTGAATTTCCATAGTTCTCGCTCCCGGTCATATCAAAACTCTATCACAAGACCGCCATATGCCGGCATATCAAACGTAATGTACTGCGGCTTGTAATCGCAGTCTCCCTTGATCGCCTTCAGAACCTTCGGCACCTCAGAGCCGGCTCCGCCAAATTCCGGATCCGTGCTGTTCAGAAGGACCTTATAGCTTCCCTTCTCCGGAACACCGAGCCGATAATCCTTGTACTCCACCGGCGTCATGTTCAGAATAAACAGAAGGCGCTTTTTATCGGAATCACACTTACGGAAGAAGCTGTAAATGCTGCGGTCCTTATCATCTGCATTGATCCACTCAAAACCGTCCCAGCTGTCATCAATCTCATACATGCACGGATACTTGCGGTAGATCTTCAGAAGCTCCGCAAAATACCTCTGCATGCCTGCATTCAGGTCATTCTGCAGAAGGAACCAGTCGAGCTCTCTCGCCTCGCTCCACTCTCTCTCCTGCCCGAATTCCTGTCCCATGAACAGGAGCTTCTTGCCGGAATGGCCCATCATGAAGGTATAGCCAAGGCGAAGGTTTGCATACTTGTCCACCTGGTAGCCCGGCATCTTCTCCACCATCGAGCACTTCAGGTGCACAACCTCATCGTGCGAAAGCGGAAGGATATACTTCTCCGAGCTGTTATAGCTCATGGCAAAGGTCATATTGTAATGAGAGCCGCTCCGCATAATGGGATCCAGCTTCATGTACTCGCAGAAATCATGCATCCAGCCCATGTTCCATTTGAACGTAAAGCCCAGGCCTTCGGTGCCGATTTCGCTGGTCACCTTCGGCCATGCCGTGGACTCCTCGGCGATGGTTACAAAGCCGGGATATGAGCCGCGCACAACAGAGTTCATATGCTGGAAAAATACAACGGCATCCAGATTCTTGTTGCCGCCGTACTGATTCGGCAGCCATTCGCCATCCTTCTTGCCGTAATCCAGATACAGCATGGACGCAACAGCATCCACACGAATACCGTCCACATGAAACTCACGGATCCAGTACAGCACGTTGGCAATCAGGAAGTTCTTCACCTCCGGCTTGCCGAGGTTGAAGATCTTGGTCCCCCATTCCGGGTGCTCGCCTCTTCTCGGATCCGGATCCTCGAAGATGCATTTTCCGTCGAAGCAGGCAAGGCCGTGCTCATCCGGGCAGAAGTGCGCCGGAACCCAGTCCAGAATCACGCCGATGCCGTTCTTGTGCATCGTATCCACCAGATACATGAAGTCCTTCGGGCTTCCATAGCGGGAGGTGGGTGCGTAGTAACCGGTTACCTGATAGCCCCAGGAGCCGTCAAACGGATGCTCCAGAATGCCCATCAGCTCAATGTGTGTGAACTTCAGCTCCTTCAGATAGTCGACCAGCCGGTCCGCAAATTCGCGGTAGTTGTAAAAGCCGTCGCCCCCGTCCGGATGCTTCATCCAGGAGCCGACATGGCATTCATAAATTGCCATCGGCTCTTTGAAAACATTCTTCTCTTCACGAGCCTCCATCCACCTGCCATCGCCCCACTGATATCCGGAGAGATTGGCGGTGCGGGAAGCGGTCCCGGGGCGAAGCTCTGCAGAATTGGCAAAGGGATCTGCCTTGTAAAGCTTTCTTCCTTCCGGTGTATAGATCAGGTACTTATAGAGCTCATTCTCGCCGACTCCCGGAATGAAGCAGGTCCAGATGCCGATCTCCCCGATCTTCTGCATGGCATACTGATCTTCATTCCAGCCGTTGAAGGAGCCAATGACATGAACGGCTGCCGCATTCGGCGCCCATACCGCAAAGAACATTCCTTCTCTTCCATCTTCCACGGAAGGATGTGCGCCCAGCTTTTTATAGATATCGTAATGCGTCCCCTGCCCGAAGAGGTAGCAGTCGGCATCGGAAATAAATACCTTCTGCTCTTCCTTCGGCTTTTCCTGCTGCGGTCTCTGAGCCTTTGCGCTCTGCGCCTTCGCAGCCGGTGTCTTTGCGGAGGTCTTTCCCCTGCCGGTTCCGGATACGGTACTGGCCATACGTGCGGCCGCCTTTGTAATTCCGTTTTTCTTGCTTTTTGCTGCCATTTGTAACTCCTCCTGCCCCAAGAAAAGTACCTTGTCCCCATTTATTTACATGATTTGTTTACATGTTATGCATGAAATCCTTTTCATGAATGATGATGCGGTCATTCTCATCATAACGCCGCTTGGAAATCACCTCAATGAGAGTGTGCGGAGTTTTCTTCTCGGCATATCCGATCGCCTCATCTACCAGATCGCGGACCTCTTTCAGCGTCACCTGGTGCGTCGATGTCTGCATCGCTGCAATGCGCTGCGCCAGCGCAAGCTGTCCGAACTCATCGATGGAGAAATCCTGCGACATGGCGTAATCCTTCGCATAAGCCACCAGCGCCTTGTCATCCAGAGGACGGACAGAAATCACTGCCGTGAAGCTGCCGAGATATTTCTCATTCTCGTGGCGGAACTGCTCCATCTTCTTGTTACCGTCAATCAGAATCAGGATAATACCATGCTCACGGCCTTCCAGCTCATGATACAGACGTTCCATGGTCTTCGGTGCAAGATCCGATGCCTTATTGATAATAAGCGCACCACTCTCCAGCTTCGTGAAGGTCTTCTGAATTCCCTCAGGCTTGAGCTTGTTCAGGGACTCTCCGGAGACTCTGGCCACCTTTCCGGTGAAATTCGAATCCGTCTGACGGGTAATTTCCAGAATTCCGCGTGCCACGCGGTCTGCCGTTGCCTCGTTGCCGAGAATCAGAAGATTTCCGGTGGAGGAGGCAAGACTGATCTGATCCAGCGCTTCCGTCAGCTGTTCCACATTCTCTCTCATGCGGCAGAACGGTCCGAACAGGCGGCGTTCTTCCTTGGTAAGCTCCCGCTTTCCGCCCGAAGACGGCTTTTTCGGAGCCTTCCCGGCCTTTGCAGGCGCAGGCTTTCTTCCTGCGTCCTTCTCGGCATTCTTTCTTTCCGGGGCAGGTTCTTCCTGCGGCTGCTCCTCTGCAGGCTCTTCTTCCGGAGCCTCTTCTGTGGACTCCTCGTACGATTCTTCCTCTGCAGGAACCTCTTCCGCAGGCTCTCCTTCGTACTCTTCTTCGGGAACTTCCTCTGCAGTTTCCTCGTATTCTTCTTCCGGAGCCTCTTCTGCGGGCTCCTCGTACTGCGCTTCCTCTGCAGTTTCCTCGTATTCCTCTGCAGGAGCCTCTTCTGCAGGCTCCTCATACAGCGCTTCCTCTGCAGTTTCCTCGTATTCCTCTTCCGGAGCCTCTTCTGCAGGCTCCTCGTACGGCTCTTCCTCTGCAGGAGCCACCTTCGAAGCTGCTTCCGGTTCTGCAGGCTGCTCTTCCTTCATCGGAGAAGCCTGTTCTGCTGTCTCTGCGGGTGCAGGGCTCTGCGCTTCTTCCTGCTCGTCCAGATAATTCTCCGCCTGCGGCTTCTCATTCTCCGGCTCTGCATATCCTGCTGCCCGCAGCTCTTCCTCACGTGCAAGCTGCTCCTGGCGAGCCATTGCCCGGCGGATCTCTTCGGAATTCCATCGTCTCGTCGCGATGTCATCCATATCGTCTCTTCCGCGGCGTCTGTATACTCTGGTATCCTCGTCCTGCTCGGAAGCAGGGGCAATTTCTCTTGCCGCTCTCTGCGGAATTTCATCCTCGCAGGGTCTTGCCGGCTTCTGCGCAGTCCCATCCTCACGGGATCCTACCGGCCTCTGCGGTGCATCCTCCTCGCGGTATGCCCGGCGCACCGGCTCTCTCCGCCGGTCCGGATCCCCGTAGGGTTGTCTTGCCGGCACTCCATCCGACACACGATACATGCCGCTGCGCACCTGTCTGCGCTGTCTTGCAACGCCCTTCTCAATGTCCTCCAGAAGGCCGTGCCTTGCTGTCTCATCAAAATCCTGCATCAGAGAACCTGTGTCCTCCAGAATTCTCTGTGCACGCTTCTCATCATTTGCTCTGCGGATATCGGAGCGAATCTTCTCCCACTCCGCCATCACTTCACTGATGGAAAGCTGTCCTTCCACCTGCGGCTCAGGCTCCTGCTGCTCATCCATCACCATGGAATACTGTCCGTTTGTCTCCTGCTCCAGCTTCTCATCGTAAGGGCGGGCGAAAATATCCTCCATTCCCTTCGCGACATTATTCTGAATACTGTCTACGCTGTGCTGCTCCTCCGGAGTACGGATCCGGAAATCCGCCTGAGGCTCCTGTGAAGCCGCTTCAGGCTCCTTTGCAGGTACCGTCTCTGTCTCTGCGATACGGCTCTCCTTCCCCTCTTCTGCGCACGAATTCTCCCTGGCTTCTGCTGCCTTCTCTTCCGCAGCCCTTTGCTCCAGCTCCCGTGCAGTGCGCTCTGCCTGTGCCTTCTCCTCGGCATCCGCTGCGCTTTCGGCAGGAGCCTCCGCCGGATCCTCTCTCTCTGCCGGCGCCTGCTTCACGGACTGCACTGCAGGAAACAGCGCTGCTGCCTTCTCTGCAAACTTGCTTCCTGCATAGTTCTGCTGAATGGAACAATTGAGGGAGGACGCCTTGTCCTTTTCTCCCGCATTCATATAAAGCTGCGCCAGCTCGAAGTCCCACCTTGCCGTCGCCTTTTCTGCGTGAAGCTGTTCCAGGATTGCAATCTTCTCCTGATCCGATACCGGGGATACGCAGTACATCTTGTACTGCAGAATGAGACGCTTCGGATTCTGCGGCTCCAGAGCCTGATATTCCTGCATCAGCTGAAGGGCTGACGTCAGGTCACTCTGAAGGCCATCCCTGCCGTACAGGAAAATCGTAAGCTCGCAAAGCGCATAGACGATAACAGGGTTGTCTGTCTCTCTCTCATGCGCAATTGCCATAATGTCACGGCTTCTGTCGTAATCTCCGACTGCCTTGTAGACCTCGCTGATCCTGCACAGCGTCTCTGCGCTCTTTACGTGGTTCCAGTCGATCCCGTCCGCGATGTTGGCAGCTTCCTCAAAGCGCCTCTCGCCAATCAGGGCATTGATCTCGTTCAGACTGATCTTGAATTCATACTTATCCACTGTTCTATCCTCGTACTTCCAGACGTGCGGAACATATTTTCGCGCATAGTTTTCCCAATGTAAATAACATTAAAAGTTTAGCATACGCCTAAAAGCATGTCAAAAAACGAGCCCCCGCAAGAGCCGGCTCTTCGTCCGTATTTTCCGTCATTTCTTCAGCAGCCTTGCAAGCTCTGCAAACTGCTCCAGAGACAGCTTCTCGCCGCGGATCGTTTCGGAAAGGCCCATTTTCACAAGAGCCTCCTGCACCTCCTCGCGGGTAACGCCCCCCTCCTTTTCCGCAAGACCGTGTGAAAGAGCATTGGCCAGCGTCTTCCTTCTCTGGTTAAAAGCCGCACGGATCAGCGCAAACAGGAAGGTTTCATCTGCATCCACGACTGGCTCATGACGGATGGAGAGCTTCAGTACCGCAGAGTCGACGCCCGGCTTCGGAATGAAATTTCCCGGCGGCACAATACAAACCAGCTCCGGTTCGGAATAATAACGAACCGCCAGCGACAATGCGCCGTATTCCTTGTCCTTTTCGGTGGCAAGAATTCTGTCCGCCACCTCCTTCTGAACCATCACTGTGATGCTCTCGAAGCAGTCAGACTCCTGAAAGAGCTGAAGGAGAATCGGCGTTGTGATGTAGTAGGGGAGATTTGCCACGCACTTGAGCGGGCGCCCCTCATTGAACTCCGCCGCGACCGCTTTCAGATTTGTTTTCAGAATGTCCTGGAATAAAATGGTCACATTGCCGCAGTCTTCCAGCGTGTGATCCAGTACCTTTTCCAGGCTCCGGTCAATTTCCACTGCCGTCACATGTCCCGCAGCCTCCGAGAGAAGCTGCGTCATCGTTCCGATTCCCGGTCCGATTTCGAGTACGCAGTCCTCCTTCGAGATCTCCGCCGCATCGACAATCTGATCCACGATCCCGCGATTGATCAGAAAGTTCTGTCCGTACTTCTTCTTCGCCCGAAGCCCAAACTCATTCAGCACGGACATGGTTCCATGGGGGGTTGCCAGTAATTCACTCATATTTTCCTCCTGCCGCGTTCTGTGCGCAGCCATTTTCGTCAAGCCGGTAAAGCCTGCATGCGTTTTTCCAGGTTTCTTCGATGACTGTTTCCGGTGAAAGTCCCTTGATCTCCGCGATCTGCCGGACCACATACCGGAGAAAAAGCGACGAGTTTCTCTCTCCGCGATGCGGCTCCGGTGCCATATACGGAGAGTCCGTCTCCAGCACAATCCGGTCTAGCGGCGTCTCCCGGACGGTCTCCTTAAGTTTTTTCCCGTTCCGGAAGGTCACAACGCCGCCGATTCCGAGGAAGAATCCCAGCTTCAGAAATTCCGATGCAAGCTCCGCACTGTAGGAATAGCAGTGGATGACACCGCCTGCCTCTCCGGCACCGCATTCCTTCAGGATGGATAAGGTATCAGCCGCCGCGTCCCTTGAATGAATGATCACCGGCATGTTCTCCTCTCCTGCCAGCTCCAGCTGTCTGCGGAACCAGTGCCTCTGCAGCGCTCTCTCCGGCGTATCCCAGTGGTAGTCCAGACCGATTTCTCCGACCGCAACCATCTTCGGCAGGTGAAGTCCTCTCCGGATTTCTTCCAGATCCTCTTCCGTCATCTCTCCGCATTCGGAAGGATGGATTCCAAGCGCTCCGTATATTCTCTTATGTCTTTCCGTCAGCTCAATAATCTTCGCAATGCTCTCCTTTGTAGATCCGGGATCCGTCACCGCTCCGATTCCAAGCTCCTCGAAACGTCCGATGAGCACCTCTCTGTCCTCATCAAATGCTTCATCATCATAATGTGCATGTGTGTCAAATATCATTCTTGTTTCTCCAGCTTTCCATTTTCTTTTTCTTCATCCGGCCATCAGCCTCTCTTTTGATTACCACAGAAAGTGTTGTATTTACACTGTTTTTCAGCCTTTTTTCATGGTTTAAAATTTTTTTTAAAAAAGTACTTGCCAAGCAACAAGTGCCATACTATAATAGCACTTGTTCGCGAGGAAGTAACAAAAATCTGAACAGAAACAAACAGAACGGATACTTCTTCCGAAGCTCATAAATATGCGCTTTTAGCTCAGTTGGTAGAGCACCTGACTCTTAATCAGGGTGTCCAGGGTTCGAGTCCCTGAAGGCGCACGCGGAGCACTGTTTTTGTGGGGTCAGCCCATGGGGACGGTGTTTCTTTTTGTTTTCTTTTATGATTTCCGGAACAGCGTTCCGATAATTCCTCTTCCGAGGCTTGCACCTACGTTTCCGCCAAGTGTCTTTCCGAATTTGCCGAACATGGAGCCGCCGACGTTCTTTCCAACCTCCCGGCCGATGGTTCCGGCAACGGAATTTCCGACGGATTTGGCCGCACTGCGGGCAGATCTCTCCCGCGCCTTACGGGCC
>ERZ1034915.1390-NODE-1390-length-13395-cov-6.246027_pt1 | contig 13395 bp, 23 predicted proteins | sample MGYA00520592_ERZ1034915 | MGnify/ENA primary metagenome ERZ1034915 (study PRJEB33766, sample SAMN09781787) | gut metagenome | biome: gut microbiome | host: Homo sapiens | place: Madagascar | study: EMG produced TPA metagenomics assembly of the PRJNA485056 data... | reverse complement strand
GGAGTAGGTGGCGCGGCGGATACAGGAGCGCAGAAGGTCGTTCAGCTCCTGCGCGGGGGCATCCGGGGTAAGGAGCATATCCAGGGCGGCACGGAAGGTGGAGAGGCGGGCCGGAAGATCCATGACGATGGGGGCATTCTCCTGAGCGTCGGCCAGAGCTTGCTCTGCCTGGGCACGATCCGATAGGACCTTCTCGTTGAGGCGGTCGAATATTTCCTGAGGCATTTTCCCGGAGGACAGCATTTCCCATTGGCGCAGCTCCGTGGCGCGGAGATCTTCGCAGCGTTTTTCCAGGACGGAGACGGCGGCCTGGTGGGCATCGACGGTTCCTTCCTCGCCGGCGGCGATGCGGATCTCGAAGTCGGATATGGCCCGGTCCAATGCTCGGGCGATAGGCGGGATAATATCCATCATACGGCAGGAGGCCGTGTGGCATCGGCGCTGATCAGAGCATACCAGGCGGGGCTCTGCGCCCTTATAGTTCTGGCGAACCATGGAATATCCACACTGGCAGTAGATTAATCCGGCGAAGGGGTTGGCGAAAGTGACGTCTTTTCGAGCGCGGTTGTTCTTGCCGCGACGCTGCTGCGCGGCCTGAAACACATCCGGATCCACAATGCCAGGGTGCAGCCCATCACAGAGCAGATACTCCGTTGCCCATGGGCGGCTTTGGACCAACTGACCGTCGCGGATGGTGGTTTGCGTCTTGCGGCGGTTCCATCGCACCTTACCGATGTAATGCTCGTTAGTGAGCATGGAGCGAAAATAGGAGGTACACCAGTGATCCTGGCCGGACGGGGCCGGGATACCGTGAGACTCCAGATAATTGGCGATTTTGCCGCCGCCCATGCCCTGCAAATACAAATCGAAGATCAGACGAACCACCGGGGCCTCGTCCGGGTCGGGCGTAAGCGTATGGCAAAGGCGCTTGCCGATCCGGACGGTGGCCTTTTTATATCCGTAGGGGGCAATCTGACCAATGAAGCAGCCGTTTTCCACCGCCAGCAGGCGGCCACGGTTCATGATGCGCTTTTGGTATTCCAGGAATTCGTTTCCGCGCTGGAGCTCCCGCTGGAACAGGTCCCGATCCCGCTCGTCAGCCAAGTCATAGGTGAACACCGGCGTAATTACCAGGGTATTGGTGTAACGCAGGACCTTAATGAGATAGCCGGCGTCCTCCAGGTCTCCGCGGCTGAGGCGCTGGGGCTCTACTGTCAGAATAGCGGAATAAGCGGGGGACTCGATGGAACGGAGGACCTTCTGCACCTGGGGCCGGGCGGAAATCGTCTCGCCGCTGACCACCTCGCGGAACCGATTGGCGGCGGGGACCAGGGCTCCGAAGGTTCGCATGGACCACTCGTCCAGCAGTTGCTCGTGCTTGGACAGCACGTCCTCCACAGACAACATGGGGTCGTCGGTCCGGCTCTTGCGTAGATAGATCAGGGTGTTTTCGGGGCGTATGCTGGAGGGTAACTGATACATTTCGGGTTCCTCCTACAAACAATAATAATTCTCCACATTCAGGGGTATAATCACAGAATAGACTCATATGTGCGCAATGTCAAGCGGAGAAATAGACAATACGCGCAAAAACTCAACATGTGATGGCCTGAATTCAGGCCATTTTTCACACGAGGGGGCTAATCTGTGGTAGTATGTGGTTGGAATGAATGAAAAACTACGCGACAGGCGGGAATATCTTGGACTGACACAAAGGGAACTGGCCAGAATGGCGGGCGTGGGGAAAACCACCATCACAGAGGTGGAAGGAGGTGACAGACTACCCAACGTGGTGACCGCGCTGCGCATCGCCAAGGCCCTGATGACATCTGTAGAGTACCTGTGGGAGGACGAGCTATGAGCAGCGACGAGGAAAGAAAGAGCCTGATCGAGCAGATCGTGCGCCTGCTGGAACAGGCCACGGAGGAGCAGCTGCGGATCCTGTACACCGCAGCGCTGTACTTAATCTAAAAGACAAACAAGAGACAAACAGGAGGGGGACCTGCCACGGCGGCGGGTCCCCCTCCTGTTTTGCTTATTCGCCGCCCTCCGGCGGGGCGGACTGCTGCCGCTGCTGAAACAGCTGGTCCAGCATTTGCTCCATGAGCTTCCACTGGGCGGGCTCCAATCGGGCCATGGTGGTCAGCAGCTGCCGCTGGAACTCGCTGCCCGGGTCCCGGATGATCTCCATGGCAAACTTGGTGATCTCCTCCTCTCGGGAGAGCTGCACAAACATCTCTCCCTCGCCCGTCCGCAGCCAGTGCTCACTGACGTTGAACTCCCTACAAATATCCGCAATTGTACGGTCACTGGGGGAGGCGTCGCCGTTGGCAAGCTGGGAAACAAAGGGCTGAGAAAGTCCGATTTTTCTCGAGAACGCCGTCTTGGTAAGACCGCTTGCCTGGATTACTGCCGCAATGCGGGTGTTGACTTCACTCATAATTCACCTCCTTGGGCTTATTAAAGCACGGAGCAGACAAAAAGTCAAGGAAATAATATTGGCTATCAATGAAAAAACTATTGACAATATAGATAAGCAATGCTATATTATAGACAAGCAATGGAAACGCATTGCTTGACAAGGCACCTGCGACTACTTGTGATTGCGCTTGATGTGCTGGTTGTAGAACTCCCCGACAGAGTCTGCGTGTATAAACTCCATATACAGCTCCGGACGGATGTTGTTGTAGGTGTAGACCCGACCGGACTTCATGCGGACAAAAAGCCGTTCCCGGGAGAACAGATAGCCAACATGGGATATGTAGGAGGACTCCACGGCATAGAGAGTAATCACTTGCCCGTCATGGTAGTAGGGGCAGGTGCGGGCCAGGTTGAGGTTGGAGGGCGGCTCCGGGTCCGGTCTGGTTTCAACAGGCGGTTTGGGACCGGGCACGGATGATAGCTCCGGCGCAACTTCACGAGGTTCATTCTCCGCCCTGCGCGGCAACGTGGGGCGGGGAATGGGCTTCACCTCCGGAGGCGGAAGCGGCTTAGGCGGTGTGGGTTTTGCGGGATTCAAATCGCCCGGCGAAAGCCCCAGCACACTAAGAGCATATACCATCCGTCGATAGTCAGGGACCCACGGAAACTTGGAAATGTTGGGCTCACAAATGGAACAACGGTGATACATCGAGCGGTGGATACCCAGAAAGTAATCCTGCTGCGTGTTTACCGTTGGCATAAGGGACGCATACCGGCAAGAGGGCCTGTGGACGACTCTGGAACTCGCATTGCACGCAACCGCACAAAGGTCAACGCCCGGGTGGCGTGGGTCGGGAAGATGGGGATCGCCATCTTTGTCTATGTAAGCGCCCGGTGGGGCACCAACGACCTCGTTAATGGGGAGAAGCTCCTTGCTGAGAATCTGTATTCGCAGAGCGTTCCGGCGGCGACGGATTGAGTCAATTTGTTCCTGAAGCTCACGGGCCATCTGGCGGGATCGTCCGCTCCTTCGGAACTGCTGTTCTTCGACATGGTGTTTGATTATCTTGTAGGCAATCAGCGAGACAGGAATGGAGAGCAGCAAAAGAACGGGAAGGCAGCGGGGAGGCGCCTGGTGCTCTACCGGCTTTGGCGACTCATAGCCAGGCGGCGCAGTGCGGCGATTAGGCCGGGAAGCCGAGTCACTTCCGCCAGAGGATGAGCCGCTGTTCCAGCCGGTTCGATCATCGTAGTTATAAGGACACCTGCCGTCTGGGTGCTGATGGGCCGGGTAGCCGTGGTGGTAATGGTATTCGCCGGTGGAGTGGTCATAGTGGCCGCCGTTAGCGTCTGTGGCTCCGGGGTGAGCATAGGCGGCGGTACAGCAGAATAGAAGCAGGATGCAGGCGAGAATTGGAATCAGATGCCGTTTTCGCATGAAAATACCTCCCTTTTACGACATCATACCACAGCGGCAAGGGGGGAGCAAGGACGAACTGAAAGGAGGTGAATGGGGTGGATGAAAAAATAGCTAAGGCGCGAGACGTGGGCGCGATGTGGGAGCAGTCGAAAGAGCGGCATCAAAAGGAGCTGACGCGGCGGGAAAAAATCCGGGCCATAGAGGACGATGTATTTTCCACCGTCGTGGAGGTCGTAACCGAGGCCCCGCAGGAGCGCATGGGCGAGATCGCAGCGGCAGCCAAGGCACGGGAGTGGCCGGTGGCTGTGTTCGGGCCACCCCCGAGAATATGGGACGAGTGGATGGAGCTGGCGACCGAACAGGAAATGCCGAGCGCGTTTGAAATCATGCAGGAAACGGCGGAGACGTATCTGGCGCTGCGCGAATGCTTTCTGAGCGTGAGAGGGAGATGCGGCCGAAGCAGCGTGTGGAAGCTGCATTCCGATCTTATGGCGGGCATTTTTAATGCCCGGGCGGGGTTACCCAAGAAGGGCGGGGAGCCAATGCTCTGCAAGGACCGTGAGAAGGGATGCAGCCAGGGACGCGAAGCAGTCAATGACGGCGGCCACGATCATCACATTGCGGTCACGGCGGCGCTCGCGGGCCTCCTGGGTGCTGCGGCGGGACTCCTGATCGGCCTGGGCCTTCTTCTGCTGCGCGGACTTCTTTAGCTCCAGGCGGGCCGCGTAGCCATCGGGCGTTAGACGGACTGCCTCCGAGACGCGCAGGGGGCTGCCGGATGCGCAAGGCGCTTATTCGGCAGAGAAAATCTGACGGGCGTTTTTCGGCAGGATGACCAGGAACTCGGCGCCGGGGAATTTCTCCTTCAACAAGCGGCAGAAGTCGGAAAAGCTGACGGGCGAAATCACATCAAAGGAAGTTTTTGGGAGGAGGTGGAAACTTTGAGCGAAGCCGAAAAGAAGATTATCGACATTTTGGCCGAAAAGGCAGCTCGGGTAGGCGAGCAGGAGCAGCATCTGGTGCTGGCCTATGCGGCGGGACTGGCCGACGGTGCACGCTCCGCCAAGGCGGACTGATAGGACGTACTGACCGGCGCATAGGGTAGACGGAAAGGAGGGACCGGGATGGGGACCACGTTTACATTTACAGAGGGTATCTGCGAGGTGACAGTACGCCGCCCGGACCTGACTCCGGAGGAGCGGGCGGCGCGGATGAAAGACATTGAGCGAGCGGCGGCGGGCCTGCTGCGGGCATATGACCGGCAGCAGCTGCGCAAGGCTGCGGAGGAAAGGAGGAGGGCAGCCAATGGCTGACAAAAAGAAAACCGCCTGCTGGGCCATCCAGCACCCGGAGCTGGGCACGGCTTGGGTGATCGCGGACGACTACGAACAGGCAACCGTGAAGGCGGCGGAATGGTGGGGCGTTCCCTGGGGCAAGCATGTGGCCCAGATGCGGGAACTGACCCGGGTGCCGTATATGCGGCACGTGTGCCCCAAGTGTGGCCGGATCTACAACGGCGACGAGACCATGTGCGAAAAGTGCCTGAAAATCCAAGAAACAGAGCGGCAAGAGACCGCCCGGCGGCTGAAGGCCACCTGGTGGCAGGGCAAAAAGGACGCCCCGTTCGGGCGATAAGCAAAGGAGGACGCATGATCGACGAAAGAAGCCTGCTGGCGGCCATCAAGGACGCATGGCGCACAGGCGGCTACAGCGTGGTGGGCAACGGCAGCGAGCTGGTGCTGCAGGGCTGCGGCTGGCTGGCGGTGCTGCCCCGCGGCATCGTGCCCCGGAAGGTGCTGGCCCTGCTGGTGGAGCACCTGGGCGAGATCCCGGATGGCGCCGCCTGGAAGGTCTACAAGAAGCAGGGTGCCCAGGCCCAGATGGTGGACATGGCTCTGGAGGCGGTGGACACCATCCGGCGGGAGCTGGAGAGTGAGCCGAATCCCCGGGAGGCCCACCGGACGGCCATGACCTGGAAGAAATGGGAGGTCTGGCAGACGGAGGCCCTGAAGGTGGCAACCTTCGACCCGGACCTGGTGGCCATGGGCGTTGGAGACGCTATGGCCTACGGCCAGCGCCTGGTGTGGGACGACGAGGGCGGCCTGTTGGTGGTGGCCCCGCGCCGGGACGACATTGAGGATGCACTGCGGCAGCGGCTGGAGCAGCTGCCGCTGGCATAACCCATTTTACGATCGACAAGGAGGACGAGCCATGCGCAAGATGACGACCATCGTATGGAATGAGATCAACCTGCGGAAGCAGGAGAAGAACCTGCCCGAGCGGAACACCAAGTGCTTGCTGCTGATGGACGGCGGCATCGAAAAGGCCACCTTCAACGGTCTGTGCTTCACGGCCCCGGGCTTGCAGATGAAGGCCAAGACCGGCGTACTGTGGGCCCCGGCCACCGGCCACAAGGCCCAGTGAGGTGCGGGCCATGGAGTGGACGAGCCTGATCCGGTGGAACGAGATCCACCTGAACGCCAACCCGCGCCGGAGGCTGCCGGAGCCCTACCAGCGGTGCCTGGTGCTGCGGCGGGTCCGGGGGCGCGTGCTGCTGGATGTGGCCACATACAAGGCAAACGAGCGGGTGTTTTCCACACCCACCCAGGATATCTCCGTTGAAAATGGCATGCTGTGGGTCCCGGCCGGCTGCGTCCGGGCAGATAGGAGGAGCGTATGAGTACCGTTGCGTGGATCTTTTGCTATGTCGGCGTGGGGGTTTGTATCTCCGGCTTTCTGAGGCTGGTGGACTGGATGGAGGGCGGAAAATGAGACCACATGAGATTGTGCGGGCATTGCGGCGGCGGAGTGGATACCGGAAGCCTGGCGTGCGCCGGCTGCGGCCACGAGCACAACTGCGGCATCCACGGATGCGCCATCATCCGGGGCGCCGGAAACCTGATCGACAGCCAGCGGGCCTTGATCCAGGCCCTGAAACAGGCCAACGACGACCACCGGGACATGCTGGCAGCCCGGGAACGGGCCGCATCCCCGGAGGCGGTGGACCGGCTGATGGAAAGCATCTGCGACCGGTGCCGCTATGAGCTGGAGGCAGACGGCCAGGACGAACTGGACGATATCTGCGCCGGATGCACCATCCGGGCGGACCTGGAGATCATCGCGGGGAGGGGGACAGAATGAGCGAGAGCTACATGCGGAAGGGCCTGGAGGCCCAGAAACCCACGGAGGTTATGGAGGAGGGGCTGCGGTTCTATGCGGGCAAATTCCTTCGATGGGGCGCCGGGAAGCCCGCAGAGGACACTCCCCTGATCCTGGCCGCCGTCAAGCTGATGCTGCCGCTGCTGGAGGGGCAGCTGGGCCAGAGCAAGCGCAGAATGTACGATGTGCTCTGCCGGAATTTCGCGGCTATTGGGATACCGAATGTGAATGGAGAAGATGGACATGGTGGCGACACATGAAATCAAGCTGCACCGCAGATACTGCGACCGCGTGTGCAGCGGCGACAAAACGGCGGAGCTCAGATACAATGACCGCGACTATCAAAAGGGAGATATCATTCGCTTTATTCCGACGGACGACAAGGACATGGTTGTAGTGGATCCGCCGAGGCACGAAATCCAGCAGAAGGAATACCGGATCACGCATGTTCTGAGCCATGCAGACGGTTTGTGCCCCGGCTATGTGGTACTGAGCATCAAGGAAGTTAAATAAAAAATGCCCCGGCGGAGACGCGAACTCCGTCGGGGCGGCGGCCAATGAGAGGCCGACTATCCAGTACACCCCTATTATAGCAGGTAGGGGCGGGAATGTAAATAAGGAGGAGCCAAGTGGATATGATCTACGCCCAAGAATCCCTCGTTGACGAGATCATCGTGGACAACTTCGCGGGCGGTGGCGGTGCGTCAACCGGGATTGAGCTTGCCACGGGCAGGCGGGTGGCAATCGCCATCAACCACGACCCGGACGCCATCCGGATGCACCGTACCAACCACCCATACACCGAGCATTTGCAGGCGTCCGTATGGGATGTGGACCCGGTAGCCGAGTGCCGGGGCCGTCCGGTAGGGCTGGCGTGGTTCTCGCCGGATTGCAAACACTTTTCCAAGGCAAAGGGCGCGGCATTGGTAGACCGGAAGATTCGTGGACTCGCTTGGATTACGCTGCGCTGGGCGGCAAAAGTACGGCCCCGGGTCATCATCCTGGAAAACGTGGAGGAGTTTCAAACCTGGGGGCCTGTACGAAAAGGCAAGCCGATGAAGAATCTGGCAGGAACGACTTTCCGACGGTTTATCGGCCAGCTTGAGGCACTGGGCTACACCGTGGAGTTCCGGGAATTGGTGGCGGCGGACTTCGGAGCGCCCACCTCTCGCAAGCGGTTTTACATGGTTGCCCGTTGCGACGGAAAACCCATTGTGTGGCCGAAACCGACTCACAGCAAAACCGGCGCAGATGGATTGCCCAAGTGGCGCAGCGCGGCGGAAATCATCGACTGGAGCCTGCCATGCCCATCGGTATTCGATGCCAAGGCGGACATCATGGGTAAATATGGTCTGAAAGCGGTACGCCCTCTGGCGAAGAACACCATGCGGCGGATTATTCGAGGGGTGGACAAGTTCACCATCCGCAGCGGCAAGCCGTTCATCGTACAGCAGAAATTCCAGAACGCTGCGCAGAACATTGAAAAGCCATTGACGACTGTTACGGCGGTAGGAGCGCATGAATTGTGCAAGCCGCTGCTGGCTCCCGTGACGGTGACCAACACCGGCAACAGCGTGGGCGGGACGGTCGGAGCGCCGATGAACACGGTGAGAACCGGCGGAGGCGGCGGCCAGATGATGGTGACGCCGTTCCTTTCGGAGTGCAACCATTCCGGCGGCGGTCATATCGCGCCCGTGGGAGATGCATACAAGACCATCACCGCCAAGCACACGGGCGGTATCGTGGCGCCGTCCCTTATCCAGTACCATACAGAGCAGACGGAGAGTGTCCGGGCGTCCGGGCTGGGTGCGCCCATCAATACCGTGGACGCCTCCAACCGCTACGGCCTGACCTGCGCAAATCTGGTGGAGTATTACACCGGCGGAAGGCCGTTGGACATTACGGACGCTATGCACACGGTAACAAGCCATGATCATGAGGCCGTGGTGGCCGCTCACATTGCCAAGTATTACGGCGGCGTGGTCGGTGAAAAGGTGGAAGAGCCTTTTCCGACGGTGACGGCCAGCGCTGGAAAGAAGCGGGCGTGCAGCGGCGGAACATTCGCCGTGTGCAAGGCGTATCTGGCGAAGATGCACGTCGGCGACGAGCTGGGATACTGGCCAGAGATACGCGCCCTGCTGAATGAGTATTGCGGCTACACGCTGGCGGAGGACGAGGTGCTTCTGCTGGAGATCAGCGGCGCACTGTACTACATCGCGGATATTGGACTTCGGATGCTGTCTCCCCGCGAGCTGTACAACGCGATGGGGTTCCCACCGGATTACATCATTGACCGCGATTACGAGGGCAACGAGTACAAGAAAAGTGCACAAGTGGCCCGCTGCGGAAATGCTGTGTGCCCGCCCATGGCAACGGCTCTGGTGAGGGCGAACCTTCCGGAGTGGTGCGGGGCGGAGATTACGACCATGGCACAGTTGACAGACTGTATGGCGGTGTGAGGAAAATTATGAATACAGAAGTTATGTTTTCCAGCGACAAGAGCTGTTGGGAGACGCCACGGGCGTTATTCGAACAATTGGACGCAGAGTTCCATTTCACATTGGATGCTGCTGCCAGTGATGAAAACCACAAGTGCGGGCGGTACTTTACGGAAAAGGAGGACGGCTTGCGGCAAAACTGGGAGGGCGAGACGGTGTTTTGCAACCCTCCGTACGGAAGCCGGGAAACCGGGCTGTGGACAGAGAAATGCTGGCGCGAGGGCCAGAAGCCGGGCACAACGGTGGTTCTCTTGATCCCGGCACGCACGGATCGCGCCAGTTTTCACGATTACATATTGGGGAGCGCGGAAATACGATTTCTACGCGGGCGGCTGAAGTTTGAACTATCTGGGCGTTCTGCGGGGAAGGCACCTTTTCCGAGCATGATAGCGATTTGGAGAGGAGGAAGTACATGAAAGTTTACATTGCCGGGAGAATCACCGGGGACCCGCGTTATCGGGAGAAGTTTGCCGAGGCGGAGGCTGCGCTGCGGGAGGTGGGGCATATCCCGTTGAATCCTGCGGTGCTGCCGGAGGGCATGGAAAAGGAGGACTATATGCGCATTTGCACCGCCATGCTGGATTCCGCTGACGCCATCGGTCTGTTAGGCGATTGGACGGACAGCCCCGGGGCCCAACTGGAGCTACACTATGCCGACTATGTGGGAAAGAAGACCATGGACCTGTGGAAGATGTTGGCCGTGCGGCGGAGTACGGAGGTGCGGAGTACGGAGGTGCGGAGTACGGAGGTGCGGGAGGAGAATGTGGGCCGAGTCCCCGCAAACACCGATCAAGCCCTGATCGCCGCCCTGCGGTGTTCGGCCACGGCGGGCGGTGACAAGGACTGCGCTTCCTGTGCGTATGGCTGCCGCGTAGGGGATCATATGCCGCCGGAGGCACAGGTGCTCCTGCGAGTACTGGCGGACGAGCCCGACTGCGACTGCGACCGGATAGCGCTGGACGCCGCGCAGCGCCTGGAGGAACTGACGGAGGTAAGGACAAATGAAAAACACAAATGACATTATCCGGAGCCTGGACTGTTGCTCCCGGGCGGGAGGAACGTGCGAGGGCTGCGCTTACGATGGGGCAAATGGGCCGGAATGCACCATGCGGCTGCTGGCCGACGCACACCAGGTGTTGACCGATATGCAGGACCGCTGTGCCCGATATGCTGATCTGGCTATGGTGCTGCAGGAGACACTGAGACAGGAGGAGTTGCCGGATGCCTAAGTCAAAAGGAAGCAATTGCGGAGAACCGTGCCGGACGTGCCGGTATCGGGCGGACGGGGGACCATGGGACTGCAACTATGCCGATGTCATGGGCGTGACCAAGCGGAAAACCCACCCGGACGCCCCGATGGGCGCCCTGGCAGGGCCGGGGTGCCTGTGCTATCAACGGGGACGCCGGCGGCTGCGGCCCAGCAAGGTGAGCCGGAAGGTGCAGAAGCCGGAGAAGCGCCCGGCTCAGGAGGCCCAGGAGGCTCGCTGGGAGGCCATGCGGATCATGTACCTGCAGGGGGGGAACGACGTGCAGATCGCGGAGGAGCTGGGATGCGCCACAGGTACCGTGCGGCACTGGCGGCACCGACAATGCCTGCCGCCCAACGGCCGGGACGGATGGAACAAATAAAAAACAGCTGCCCACAGCATGTGGGCGGCTCATCAGACGGCCCGGGGGATCCCCGGACCGCCTGATGAGCTGGATGCGACACTTATTATAATACGCGCGCGTGCGCGTATCTTGTGTGACCTTTAGGAGCCTAAGTTAACGGACACAGCCAAGAGGAGGAGCGTGATGTGGGTGATACGGACGTACAAATGCGGGCGGGTCATTGAGAAAAGCAAGTTCTGGGCCCCGGCGGGCACCCGGGTACGGGGCGGTCGGGTAAAGGGAAATACCTCTGCTGCCAAGCACGACCAGAACGCGCGGCAGGCGGTGCGCATGGTGGCCCGAATTCTGAACTGCAATTTTTGCCACGGGGACCTATACGTCACCGCAAAGTTCGACGACGACCACCTGGCGGAGATCGGCGGCGACTACAAAACACTGACCCGGCTGCTGGGAAACTTCACCAAGCGACTGAAGCGGCACCTGCGCAAGCAGGGGGTGGAGCTCAAGTGGCTGGCGGTGCCCAGCGAGAAGGACGGGGAAACCGGCGAGGAAAAGCGGCTGCACGTGCACATGGTCATCACCGGCCAGGGCATCACCTGGCGGGACGGCGCGTGGTATGTGGGGAACGCGCCGCTGGACGACCTGTGGGGCATGGGGAGCATTTACGCCGAGCCTCTGCGGGACCAGGGGGACTATACGCCCTTGGCGGTGTATATGCTGCGGCAGGCCCGGCGGGGCGTGCCGGACGCCAAGAAGTACTCATGCAGCCGGAACATGGCGAAGCCTGAGATCACCGAGCGGGTGGCCCGGACGGCCCGGGCCCTGCGCAACCCCGGCAAAACCTATCTTTTGGAATCCGGCCACTATGACGCGGAGACCGGGTGCCACTACATCCGGTATCTGCTGGACCGGGAGGACCCGGAGCGAGGGAGGGACGGACCGTGAACGCAAGCGTCAACCTGTACGGCGTGTGCCCGTTTTACGCGGTGAGCGGCGATAAGCTGCAATGCAAGGACCCAGGTCAGCTCTCCGTGGAGTGGAGGTGGGGGAAAAGGTCGGAACAGGCCCGGTGGATGAGAGAATACTGCTGGAGCTACGACTACACCCGGTGCCCTATGTACCAAGCCATGGCGCAGCGGTACGAGGGCACCAGATAATGCGAAAAAATCACAGCGACGGGGAGAAAAACGGGGTCCTCGTCGCTTACAATGGTTGCAGGAGGTGGTGCGGATGGCCGCGCGGAAGATCAGCGAGAAGCAGCGAAAAAAGATCATTGCGGACTGGGCGCTGGAGGGAAGCTATCGGGCGGCGGCCCGGAAAAACGACGTGAGCCCCAACACGGTGCGCCGCCTGGTGCTGGCGGATCCCAAGGCGGCGGGAACGGCGCAGGACAAAAAACGCGCGTGCGCGCGGGATATGTTGAGCTACATGGACGGCCAGCGAGACGCAGTGTGCACCATCATCGGACAGGGCCTGGAGGAGCTCAGCGACCCGGCCCGCCTGAAAACGGCGCCCATCCGCGACATTGCCACCACCATGGGCATCCTGATCGACAAGTGGACCCGGGCCCAGCAGGCAGCCCAAGGCAAGGAGCCGGTGACGGTGGAGCTGGCCAAGGAGCTGGAGGATTACAGCGAATGAAAATCACCATCGACAAGCCCAACGCCAAGCAGGAGCTTTTTTTGCGGGAGCGGCACCGGTATGTGGGCTACGGCGGGGCACGCGGCGGCGGAAAGAGCTGGAGCGTGCGCACCAAGGCCAAGCTGCTGGCCCTGCGGTATCCGGGTATCCGCCTGCTGATCGTGCGGCGGAGCTATCCGGAACTGATCAACAACCACATCAACACCCTGCGGCAGGAGTGCCTGGGAGTGGCCAAGTACAACGACCGGGACAAGGTGCTGCGGTTTGTCAATGGCAGCGTCATCGACTTCATGTATTGTGAGCGGGACCGGGACCTGGACCGGCTCCAGGGTGTGGAGTATGACGTGATCTTTCTGGACGAGGCCACGCAGCTGTCCGAGTTCCAGATGCGGGCCATTGCGGCGTGCCTGCGCGGCGTGAACAGCTTTCCAAAGCGGATGTATTTCACCTGCAACCCCGGTGGCCAGGGACATGCCTACATCAAGCGGGTGTTCATCGACCGCCGGTTTGAGAGCGGTGAGAACCCGGAGGACTATGTGTTCATCCAGGCGCTGGTGCAGGACAACAAGGCGCTGATGGCCGCCCAGCCGGAATATGTGGCCCAGCTGGAGGCCCTGCCGGGGCACCTGCGGGAAATGTGGCTGG
>ERZ1034915.1386-NODE-1386-length-13413-cov-5.125767_pt1 | contig 13413 bp, 11 predicted proteins | sample MGYA00520592_ERZ1034915 | MGnify/ENA primary metagenome ERZ1034915 (study PRJEB33766, sample SAMN09781787) | gut metagenome | biome: gut microbiome | host: Homo sapiens | place: Madagascar | study: EMG produced TPA metagenomics assembly of the PRJNA485056 data... | reverse complement strand
AGCGTAGAGTGCACGTTCGTGGTGGACCACTTCATGATGCGGCACAGCTCGTCCCAGTAGTCCACGTCTTCGAACTCGTGCAGCTCAACGGGCGCGCCCGTGATGATCATGCCGTCATAGCGGTTGTCTTTCACCTGGTCAAACGTGCGGTAGAACGTTTTCAGGTGCTCTTGTGACACGTTTTTCGACTCATGGCTGATGGTGTGTAGCAGCTCCACTTCGATCTGCAGCGGCGTGTTGGACAGCTTGCGCATGATCTGCGTTTCCGTCTCGATTTTCTTCGGCATAAGGTTGAGCAGCAGCACGCGCAGCGGACGAATGTCCTGGTGCATGGCGCGATGCTCCGTCATCACGAAGATGTTCTCGCTTTCAAGCTGCTCGGTTGCAGGCAGCTGGTCGGGAATGCGGATAGGCATGACGTATGCTTCCTTTCTATATATGCACGTTCGGGCGGGTTGCCGTTTGCCGAGCGCGAAATACCGTTGGCACCATGATATCAAAGCGCCCGAAAGCCGGGCTATTGGCAAACCAGAAAGCAAGTTATCGCCCTGAGGGATTGCGCAAGACGCGAGACGGGCAGTCCCTAGAGTAAGCGCGAACAGCGAAACCGCCAGAAATTAGACGCGTTCCTGCTCGATGAATTCGCCGCGAAATGCGCCTCTCGGGTTGGTGGCGGGCTCCTCGTCTATGCGAAAGCGCGCGCAAGGATGGGGCGATAACCGGCACGTCCGTCTACCTGTTGCAGTTTGCGTAAACGCGCGCTCGGGACCTGTGCAATCCGTGTGAAAAACACGGGATTTCCCCAGTTGAGCATTCGTGGCCCATTGACTTGCCCGCAGCAAAACCCGTAGACTACAAAAGTTCGCTTTCAAAAGCCCCGTAAACGTAGGGTGGAGGCAGCGCCACTGGATGGGGTGTCCAGACCCTGGCCCGGCGTGCTGGCGTAGGAAACCGGCGGCCAACAGACCTGCACTTTTGAAAAACGACACCCTGTGCGCTGTGGTCGCACAGCGTAACAGGAAGGACATGGAGGAAAAACAGTGAAGACGTATCACGCTAAGCCCCATGAAGTTGAGCGCAAATGGTACATCATCGACGCTGAGGACCAGGTTCTCGGTCGTCTGGCTACCAAGGCTGCTACCATTCTGAAGGGCAAGCACAAGCCGCAGTACACGCCGCATGTGGACACCGGTGACTTCGTGATCATCATCAACGCGGACAAGGTTCGCGTGACCGGTTCGAAGGAACTGAACAAGCGCTACTATCGCCACTCCGGTCATCCGGGCGGACTGAAGTCTGAGACCTTCGCCGAGGCCATGGCCAAGCATCCCGAGCGCGTCATCGAGCATGCCGTCAAGGGCATGCTGCCGAAGAACACGCTGGGCCGCAAGCAGGGCATGAAGCTGAAGGTTTACGCTGGTGCCGAGCACCCGCATATGGCTCAGAAGCCGACCGAGATCAAGATGGAGGGCTAAACCATGGCGAATGAAGCATTGTACTACGGCACCGGTCGTCGTAAGAACGCTGTCGCTCGCGTGCGCCTCGTTCCCGGCACCGGCAAGGTGACCGTCAACGGTCGCGATGGCAAGGAGTACTTCGGCCGCGAGGCTCTGCTCGACTATGCCAAGACCCCGTTCAAGGTCACGGATACCCAGGATCACTTCGACGTGCTCGCCCGCATCGATGGCGGCGGCATCTCGGGTCAGGCCGGCGCTCTGCGTCACGGCATCTCCCGTGCCCTGCTGGCAGCTGGCGACTACCGCGCCGAGCTGAAGAAGGCTGGCTTCCTGACGCGCGACGCTCGTATGGTCGAGCGCAAGAAGTACGGTCTGAAGAAGGCCCGCAAGCGCCCGCAGTTCAGCAAGCGCTAAGTTTGCACCTTTCGGTTGCGTTCACGCAGCCGTGCAAGCCACGAAAGCCCGTTCCGCATTTGCGGAGCGGGCTTTCCGCGTTTTTGAGGAGGAGTGCGAGGTGAGCCTTGCGGCGGAACTTCGCAATGGCGACTTTGCTGTGGTAGGGAGCGTAAGGCGGGCAGGAAGGCTCCTCAACGAACTGGAATTAGGGGATTTGTTGTCGGTATGCGCTGCAAGTAGCGTGTTTCGGATCAAAAATCGCTCATGTATGTGATTTGCTGGTGACATGTCAAGTGCCCATCGGTTGCAGACTGCTGTGACCTGGGCATATGCAAGCAGCAAGTGGCTGTTTGCTCGGGCCGGCAAATTAAATCACATACATGAGCGATTTTCGGCAAGATATGCTACCGCTTGTTGTGATATGCGGTTGTTCGGGGCTACGCATTGATTGCCGTTGGGGAATCTTGGAGTGGTTGGCGGCGACGGGCTTCACGCCGCGCGCGTAACGAAACGTTACCGCCCCTGAAAACTACCGGAAACATAGCGCCGGTACCGTAAGTTATAGCAAGTTGACGTGCAGCTAGTCTGCTCAAGATGCTAAGCTACGGGAATTGGCAAATCCGCTTACCCGTAAGCAGTCTCGAGGGAAGCACGCGTCTGAAAGGTAACTATGAAGGAGCTCACGCCTATGTCGAAAATTCCTGAGATCTACGGCTCGATGGTGTTCAACGAGCACACGATGCAGGAGCGGCTGCCATCTGCAACGTACAAAGACCTGATGAAGACCATCCAGAAGGGTGAGCCTCTGAACCTCGAGGTGGCCAACGTGGTTGCCCACGCCATGAAGGAATGGGCAATCGAGAAGGGCGCCACGCACTACACGCATTGGTTCCAGCCGCTGTCCGGCATCACGTCCGAGAAGCATGACAGCTTCCTGGACCCCACCGGCGACGGCCGCGCCATCATGAGCTTCTCGGGCAAGGAGCTCATCCAGGGCGAGCCCGACGCCTCCAGCTTCCCGTCCGGCGGCCTGCGCGCCACGTTCGAGGCCCGCGGCTACACTGCCTGGGATCCCACCAGCTACGCGTTCATCAAGGACGAGGTGCTGTGCATCCCCACGGCGTTCTGCAGCTACACCGGCGAGGCGCTTGACAAGAAAACCCCGCTGCTGCGCTCCATGAGTGCCATCGACGAGCAGGCCAAGCGCGTGCTGGCGCTGTTCGGCGAGCACGTTGATCGCGTGATCACCACCGTCGGCGCCGAGCAGGAGTACTTCCTGATCAGCGAGAAGGACTACGCGAAGCGCTCCGACCTCATCATGACGGGCCGCACGCTGTTCGGCTACTCCCCGTTGAAGGGCCAGGAGCTCGAGGAGCACTACTTTGGCGCCATCCGCCCCACCGTCAACGAGTTCATGAAGGAGCTGGACAGCGAGCTGTGGAAGCTGGGCGTGTCGGCGAAGACCAAGCACAACGAGGTTGCCCCCGCGCAGCACGAGCTGGCGCCGCTGTTCACGAACGCCAACCGCGCCATCGACGAGAACCTGCTGACCATGGAAAAGATGCGCCTGCTGGCCAGCCATCACGGCTTGGTGTGCCTGCAGCACGAGAAGCCGTTCGATGGCATCAACGGTTCGGGCAAGCACAACAACTGGTCCATTTCCGCCGGCAAGACGAACTTCCTTGACCCCGGCGAAACGCCCATGGACAACCTGCGTTTCCTGGTGTTCCTGACGGGCGTCATCCAGGCGGTCGACGACTACCAGGAACTGCTGCGCATGACCGTCGCGTCGGCCGGCAACGACCACCGCTTGGGCGCCAACGAGGCCCCGCCGGCGATCGTGTCCATCTTCCTGGGCGACGAGCTGGGTGCCATCGTGGACGCGCTTGTGGACGACCACGAGTACACGTCTGCGGAAAAAGTTGCTGTTGACCTGGGCGTTTCGGTGCTGCCGAACTTCCTGAAGGATAACACGGACCGCAACCGCACCAGCCCCTTTGCCTTCACGGGCAACAAGTTCGAGTTCCGCATGCCGGGCTCGGCAGTGAATCTGGCCGACTGCAACATGGTGCTGAACACGGCCATGGCCAAGTCGCTGAAGGACTTCGCCGACGCCATGGAGGGCAAGACGGGCGAAGAGTTCGAGTCCGCCGCCATCGCCTACATCAAGGAGACGCTGAAGAAGCACCAGCGCATCATCTTCAACGGCAACGGTTACTCCGACGAGTGGCCCGCCGAGGCCGAGCGCCGCGGCCTGGCCAACAACCGCACCACGGCCGATGCGCTGCCGGCGTACGTTGCGCCTGAAAGCATCAAGCTGTTCGAAGAGTTCAACGTGCTGTCCGAGGTGGAGGTGCGCAGCCGCTACGAGGTGAAGCTTGAGAAGTACACCAAGCTTATGAACATCGAGGTGCGCACCATGAAGCGCATGACGCGCCGCACGTACCTGCCGGCCATCAACAAGTACGCCACGCTGGTTGCGAACGAGATCAACGAGCTGAAGTCTGCCGCCGCAGGCATCGACACGTCCGTGCAGGACGAGCTGCTGAAGAAGGTCACCGACGGCATCAAGGAGATCAACGCCGCGCTGAACGACTTGCATGAGGCGCACCTTGAGGCGCGCGCCATCGCCGACGAACAGGAAAAGGCGAACAAGTACGCGCACGAGATCGTGCCGAAGATGGAGCGCCTGCGTGCCGGCGTCGACGCCATGGAGTGCGTGGTAGCGCACGACCTGTGGCCCGTACCCACCTACAACGACATCCTGTTCTACTGCTAATTGGTTCCGCCGGCCTGCCGGCCGGCGGACTAACTCGACGCTGTGGGCCGCTGTGGCACGCCGTCTTCGCACGTTCCCGAGAGCTTACGTGCCGAAGTACGCGGTGCCCTCGCGAACCCGCGAATGCGACGCACCACAGCGGCCCTCGCTGACTTTGGTGGACCTGGGATGTTTGGGGTCGAAGAAGCCGCCCACTGGGCGGCTTCCTTTTTGCGAAACCTTACAGTTCGTCGGTGTCGAGCCAGATGGTGAAGGGGCCGTCGTTGGTGAGGCTGACTTGCATCATGGCGCCGAAGCGGCCGGTTTCCACGTGCGGTACGTCTTGGCGGGCGCGGGCTACGAACTGCTCGTAGAGGCGCTCGGCCGCATCGGGCGCGCCGGCATTCGTGAAAGAGGGGCGGTTGCCTTTCTTGCAGCTCGCGTACAGCGTGAACTGCGACACCACCAGCACTTGTCCGTCAACGTCGGCAAGCGACCGGTTCGTTTTGCCGACTTCGTCCTCGAAGATGCGCAGCTTGAAGATCTTGCTCCACAGGCGTTCGATCTGCTCTTCGCCGTCGTTGGCGCCAACGCCCAGCAAAATCAGGTACCCGCGCTCGCACGAGCCAACGGTGGTGCCTTCGATGTTAACCTGCGCGTGCGTCACGCGCTGAACCAGTGCCCGCATGGCGTTCCTTTCTCTCGATGAAGCCAGGATACCGAATTTTCGACAGAGTTATCACCTCGGGGCGGCGAAGCGGACCGGGTGCTCTACCTGCTACGCCTTCTCTTCTTGGATGAGGTCGATCATTTCCTGGCTGGAGTGTATGCCGAGCTTTTGGTAGATGTGCTGGCGGTGCGTGCTGACCGTACTTTTCGACAGGCAAAGCTGCTCTTGGATGTAGGCCAGGTTGCGACCCTTGGCGAACAGCGTCATGATCTCGGTTTCGCGCGCATTCTCGGCTGCGGCTTCTTTGCCGCCGGCCGCCTGTGCGTCTGCTTGCCGCTTGCTTTCGCGTGCTTCCTTACTGCCGCGCTTGGCGGCTTTCGCGCTTGATTTCTCCCCCAAGAACGTGCCCTTTCCTCGTCTGGAGCCATTATAAAACACGCTCATGCCGCGTCGGTAAGCCGCTGCTCATGTAAATCAAACCTAACTCGTTAACCAATGTCTTCCCAGGTTAACGCCATCGTGCTACTGACATGATTTCGCCATTCCGCCCTCAACCATGCACCCGGCCGGATTCGCGCTGCCCGCTTGCCGCCGTATCGTAGCCAACGTCGAACGCGCTGCACGCAAGCCGACGCAAGGCAAGCGCGCGGCAGCTCGAAGTCGGCGGCGGGCACGCCCCGCGGCCGACTAGAGGGGCGGCAAGCGGCTCGGACGAGAGACCGCAAACCGCAAGAGGAGACGGCGCGCCACGCAAGCGCGCCACAAGAAAGGAGGATGCATGGGCAAGCTCACGATGACACGTCGCACGTTCGCGAAGATGACCGCTGCCACCACTGCGGCGGTCGGAATCGCCCGGCACCGGCACCGCGCTGGCCGAAATCGGTGACGCGCCCTTCGGGCGCTGCCAAATCGGGGTGGAGCTCTCGCTCCGCCCTACGAAAACGGCCATGCCGCCGACTGACCCCTCCCCGGCGGCGTGGCGACCCTTGAAAACCAGCTCCCTTCCACAAGCGGCCCCTTCCGCTTGGAGACATCCCATTCCCCTAACCTCCTTGCAAACAGGAATGTCTCCAAGCGAAAGGGGCCGTTTTGCGTCCCAAAGTGCGCAACGCGCCTACGTGTGGGTTGCCTTGTGTTTCGGATTTGCGTTTGTGGGTGTTTTAACGTAGCCAGCCCAGTTCGAACAGATAATCGGGAGCTATTTTCCCAGGTCAATAAGTTGAACATATTGGCTCTTGTTGACGCTTGAGCGTTAAAACACCCACAAACGAAAATTCCTGCCAATGGGATGGTTTGCGGTCTGCAATGAGTCGTCCTGCTTTGAGTAAAGCGTACCCGGTTACGGTTGCTAAGCGCGATTCGGGTTGTTTCTGCGTGGAGCGGGTCGAAATCCGTTCTGTATACAGAACAAAAATGGGTGAAATCTGTTCTGTATACTGAACAGACCGATAGCGAAGGCGCGCGGTGGTGTGCGCTGGTGCGAGGAAGGAACAACTATGCAGGAAGTGCTGTTTGTGGAATACCCGAAGTGCTCGACGTGTCGGAAGGCGAAGGCGTGGCTGGACGCGCATGGCGTGGCGTATGTCGATCGCGACATCGTGGCCGACAACCCCACGGCTGCCGAGCTGGCCGAATGGCACGCGAAAAGCAGGCTGCCGCTGCGCCGCTTCTTCAACACCAGCGGGCAGCTGTATCGCCAACTCAACGTGAAGGTGCAGCTTGACGCGGGCATGTCCGACGCGCAGGCCTACGACCTGCTGGCAACGAACGGCATGCTGGTGAAGCGCCCGATCGTCGTCGGCCCCGACTTCGTGCTCACCGGCTTCAAAGAGGCGGACTGGGAAGCAGCCCTGCTTTAAGCCAGCGTTGCGATGAATGTTAACCCGCTTTTGCTCTAGCGGAACACTGCTCAACACGTGCACCTGACAATTCAGGTGGCTACTGGGCTCCAGGGCGTAGGGTTGAGCGGGTGCTGTACCTCAAATAGGCTGCCTTACAAGGGAGTTCGTAGGGAAGAGCGAAAGCTCTTCCCCAACGAGAAAGCGCGAAGCGCGTCGCCAAATTCCCGCTGGGGAAGCAGTGACGCGCTTCGCGCTTGTTTGTTGCGGGCGGAGCTTTTGCTCCGCCCTACGTTGTGGCTTACGGGGCATCTGCTCCCTTCACCAGCTTTTATGCGAGCTGCTCGGTGAAGTCGCTGGGCGGGATGATGCACATGCGCGTGCCGTTTTGCAGGCGGATGCGGCCGATGTGCAGCTTCAGGCGCCCGGCCGTTTCCAGGTCGGTCATGCCGAAGCGCGACACCACCAGCTTCTGGCTTGCCTTGCCAGCCAGGGCGTACACGCGGCGCACGTCTTTCTCGTGCTCGCGCTCCTGCTTGTCAAGCGGCATCTCGGCGCTGTCGTAGTACTCGCGGCACGGGATGAAGCCGGCCACGAACCCGGCAACCACCAGCATCTTCGGCGACAGGCCCGCAACTTGATCGTACGGCACAACCTGCACGGCATCGGAGGCGTCGATGGTAGGGGCCAGCAGGCGAGCGCGGAAGCGTGCGGCCATGGCGGCGGCGGAGTTGTCCTCGCCGGCCAGGCACAGGCTGCGCACCACGGCCGGGGCGGTTGCTCCCGCCTCGCCGGTTACCAGCTCGGCAAGCTTGTCCAGCAGTGCGGAACCTTCAAGCCCTGCGGCAGCTTCGATCACGGAAAGGCCTGCTGCGTGCGCATCGGCAACGCGCTTGGCGCCCACCACGTGGTCGATCTCGCCCGTGCCCACGGCCTGCGCGCCGCCCAGCACGTCGCGCAGCGCTGCCACCAGGCCCCCGTTGCGCTCGTCGGCGTACGTGCGCAGGTTCGCAATGGCGGAGCTGTTGGCCAGCCAGTCGTTGTAGCCGCACCAGCAGCGCCATGCCAGCGCGTTCTCGGGGTTTGCCACCAGGTCAAGCGCCGTCAGCACGTGCGCCGGCACGCAGCGCGCGTTGTCGCGGATGTCGCCGCGCACGGGCTGACGGTCGGTCAGGATGCGCGCGGGAACCTTTGCGGCCAGCAGGGCCTTCGTGATGTTGCGCGCCCAGATGCCGTTCGGCACGGCCACCACCACGTCGGCCGGGGGTGCGCCTTTGGCAACGGCGTCGGCCACGCGCTTGGCCACGCCCACGAATTCGTTTTCGGGCTCGGGGAAGTCAAGCACCTCGGTTGCGCCTGCGGCAGCGTTGTCTGCGGGCCGGAATGCCACGGACTCCACATCCGGGTCGGCCAGTAGCTTCGCAGCAGCCTGCGCGCCCGCGGCGCACGTGCGGCACTCGGTCAGCTCAACGTCGGCGGCGCCGGCGTGTGCATCCGTGAACTCGTCCAGGCCGGCGGCGTACGGGTAGCTGTCGTACACTTCCACGCAGGCCACGCGGTCGCCCGCAACGGTAAGCGATTCGCGTGCCACCAGGCCCGCCAGCAGCTGCGATGCCTTGCTGATGCGCTGGTAATCGTCCACAAACACGTGGGCGAACGCGTGGGCATCGCGCGCGCCGGCATGGCTGCGCAGGTAGTTCACGGCCAGGTTGCCCAGTTCGGGCTCAAGGATGCTGCGCGTGAACGCCAGGTTCGCCTTCACCAGCTCGTGGATGTTCGATTCCTCGCCGGCCAACAGCCAGTTCTCGTCGTCGTCGGCAAGCTCGGTCCAGCTGCGGTAGAAGAACTTCAGCATCTCGCGCAGGCGCTTCGGACGCAGGCCGCTGACCTTCATGTCCTCAAGCAGGAACAGCTTCTCGTAATCAGTGAGCAGGCGCGGCTCGCGGCCCGACCAACGGATGGCCTCGGCGTCGCCCATCACGTCGAGCGCCAGCGCGCGCGGCGTGGCAACGGCAACGTCGGCGGCGCTTACGCCCGCAGCTTCGGCGGCGGCGTCAAGGCGCGCCTTGAACGCCAGCGCGGCTTGCGGCGTGGCGCACAGCACCAGCACGTTGGTGGCTTTTGCGCCCTGCTTCAGTACCTTGACCGCACGGTTGATAAGTTCCTGCGTTTTGCCGGTGCCCACACCGCCAACGATGCGCGTTGCGGCAACCTGCGATTGATCCTGCGTCATTTCAGACCTCCCAGCTGATGTCTGCTTATACCTATATATATGGCGAACGCGTTGGTCCTGTGCCCCGCTGCGAGCATTGACGCTCTTGCGCGGCGAACGTCAGAACCATGCGTTTCAATGAGCGAACGCGCAAGAGCGTCCGCAGCGTATTCCGTAAAGCAACAAACACTTTACCTTGCGTTCGCGAAACGCCCCTTCGCCACGTGCGGCGATGCTTGCCGGCTGCGACGGGGGAGTGGGACAAAGGGACTGTCCCTTTGTCCCACTTTTGCGCTTCGCGAAATGGAGGGGTGCGAGGCGAAGCGCGCTTCAATGGTGCAAGGGGGAGCGGCACCCTCTTCTGTGGGGAGGGAGGGGGGTGAGAGAGCGCTGCTCCCGGGTAGAAGGTGGCCTATCCCCCAAGGCCCTTGCTAAGCCACCCTCTACCCGGGAGGCCGGGCGCGCGGTCCGGCGATTCCCGTCGTGCTGCGCGGGAAGTACCAGTTCCCGCGCTGGCTGCCGGCCGGCAAGGCGCCTGTGCGCCCGCCGCTCGCAAGCCCCGCCAGCGTGCACGTGCCGCCGGCGGCAAATCCTGCAGCAACGGCGTTGCCGCAGGTCAAGCAACTACTCGTTCTTCGCCAGCGTAACTTTCTCGCCTTTCTTGGCGATCAGCGGCATGGTGATGGCGTTCGCGGGGCACGCGTCCACGCAGCTGCGGCACTTCGTGCACTCGCTCCAGGCGGCCTCGGAAAGCTCGGGGTGGCGCGGGTCGATGCCCTCGTTGCAGGCCTTACCGCAGCGGCCGCATGTGGCGCCCTTGCTGGTTTCCAGGCACTTCGCGTCGTCGATGGTGGGCTTGAACGTGCGGTTCAGCTTCGCGATAAGGCTCATGAACGCCGACAGCGGGCACAGCTTGTGACACCATTTCTTGAACAGCACCACTTCAGCGATCAGCAGCGCCGGCACCACGATGAGCGACCACGTGACGTCGCCCTGGCCGAACAGATTCACCAGCAGCAAAATGGTGGCGAACGTCAAGCCGATGGGGCACACCAGGCAGAACACCGGGAAGCCGAAGATGAACGTGGACGCCAGCGCGCCGCCCAGCACGAAATGACGGGCGTCAACGGCGTCGCCGCGCTTCTTCGCGCAGCTGGCGCAGCCGGCCAGGCCCTTCGCGTCCTTCTCGCAGCCGGTGGCAAGCGCGGCCTTCTCCTCGTCGGTCAGCGGGGCCACGTTGGCGGCCTTGGTGCCGTCGGCGTCTTCGGCTTTCGCTTCCTTAGCCTGCGGCTTGCTGAACAGGTCGCGCAGCTTTTGCACCAGCGGCACCGGGCAGATCCAGCCGCAGAACGCGCGGGCGAAGATGACGATAAGCACCGCCATGATGACCAGCGACACCAGTGCGCGCGGCACCATCATCTTGCTGGCAAGCATGGTGCCCAGCGCGCCAAGCGGGCACAGGATGGAGATGTCCCAGACGCCCGGCGCTGAAATGGTGCCGATGCCCAGGTTTGTCAAAAAGCCAACGAACACAATGACGATGACGGCAAGCGCTGTTAAGGTGCGCAGCGTCTTCGAATTCTTTTTCATGACCGCACCTTACCTTTCTACCTGGTCAAGCGGCTGGATGGTGATTGCTCGCGCCGTGGCGCCCTCGGAAATGGAACCGTTTTGCAGCGACACGCACACGCTTTCGCAGGCACCGCAGCCGTTGCATTTATTCTCAAGGACCACCGGGCGATTGTCGCCGTCAAGCTCCATGGCCTGGTAGGGGCACGCATCGTAGCAGAAGCGGCAGCCGATCAACTTGTACGCCAGGCACCAGTCGGTGTTGATGACGGCGCGGCCGATGATGGTGTTCTCCTTCGTGGCGCCGGCAGGCAGTTCAAGCGCCTTCGTGGGGCAAGCACTCACGCACAGCGGCGTGCCGCCGTTTTCTTCGGTGCACCAGTCGCAGTAGTTGTCGCTGAAATCGAGCGTTGGCGTGCGCATGTTCAGGATGCCGTCTTCGATGTGCGCCGGGCGAATGACGTCGCGCGGGCAGATCTCGTAGCATTTCTCGCAGCGGATGCACGCGCTGATCAGGCGCTCGTCGTCCTGGCCTCCCGGAGGGCGAATGATGGCCTGCGGGGCCACGTACTTCAGCCCGCCCAAGCCCAGCATCACGGCGGCGCCGCCGATGCCAAGGCACAGCGTGCGGCGGGTCATGCCGCCGGTCTTCTCCTGATTTTCGGCAGCTTGCGCCCTTGCCGCGCCCGCTGCCTGGCTCGTCTTGTCCGCGCGGTCTTCGGGCAGGTCCGTGCGGTTTTCTGTAGTAGTCATCGCTCCTTCTTTCGTTCGCCCGATGTCGGCCCCCACGCCGGCGCCCTCCACGCCGGGAAACCTTGCAGTGTCACCGCGGCGCGCGCCGGTTTCAGCGCGCGCGCCGCGGGCGGTGCCTATTCCTCGTCGGTGAGGACGTCGTCCAGAAACGCCTTGTCGGTGTTCAGGAAGCCATCGGTCAGATACGCCAGGCCCTGGTACAGGTCGGTTTTCGCGAAACGCTTCATGTCGGCCGTCATCATGGGCACCCAGGACAGCAGATGATCTTCCAGGAAGTTCTGCTGCGTGGTTAGAAGCGCGGCGGCCTCGTCCTCGTCGCCGCGGCGCAGTGCCTCGACGGTGCGGTTGGCCAGGATCTGCTCGAACTCCAGCTCCAGCGCCACGTGGTCTTCGCCTTCCTTCCAGCTGTCCTGCTTGTCCAGGCCGGCGGAACGGTAAATGGCCAACACTTCGTCGCGGGCGTCCTGCATGAGCAGGCGCTTCTCGGACGTGTACACGCTCTCGAACGGGTAGGCGGCCGAGAAGGCGTCCACGCCGTGGCCGATGAACACGCGCGTGTAATCCACGGCCAGGTCGGTCAGGCTGTTCTCCCAGGTGTTGGACAGGTACTTCGCCAGACGCAGGTAACCCTCGTCAACATCGGAGTTGCCCGTGGCGGCGGGGAAGCGCATACCGTGCAGCTGGTCAAGCAGTTCTTGGTCGATTTCCACGCGGAACAAGCGGCTGAGCAGGCCGTACGTTGCGGCACGCTGCTCAATCAGCTTGATAAGCTCGTCCATGGTTGCCTCTTCGGCGGTGTTGGTGTTCTCGGCCATGATTAGTTCTCCTCGTATTCAGCTGTGGGTTCGTCCACGACATCTGCCAGCATTTCCAGGCCCTGCTTACCGATTTCGGTGGTAAACCACGCCTTGCGCCATTCAAGCGCGTCGCATTTTTCCAGTTTGTCCACGAAGTGCGGCGCGTACAGGCGCGGCTTTTGCACCAGCGGGTCGTTGTCCACAACACCGTTGATGGTGGGCGTGGTGGCGCCGGACGCGTCGTTGCACAGCATAAGGATGCGCTTGTAGATGGTGGCGTACTTCGCGTCTTCCTCAAGCAGGGCGCGCAGGCGGTCGATGGGCTTGTCGGAATCAAGTTTTGCCTGGCCAGCCTCGGTGATGCGCCAGAACACCTCAACGGGTTCGGCGGCTTCCAGATACTCCACGCCGTCCACGACGACGGTCTTCGGCTCGGTTTCAACCTCGTCGGCCGGCGTGCCGTCGGCGGTGACGCGCTCGATGGCGCCGGCGCGCTCAAGCAGGCTGCACAGGTTTGCGGCCGTGTACACGCTGAAGTTGTCTTCCTGCAGTTTGTCGACGTGCGCGTTCACGTCGGTGACGGTTTGCGGCTCTTCAACGAAGGCCAGGATGCCCAGCAGCACCTTGCGGCGCGGGGCCATGGATTTGAACAGGTCGTCGATGCGCTCGGCAGGCGTGCGGTTATCGCTTTCGGCCTCGAGCTGCTGTGCGGGTACATCGGTCGCCGAGCTGATGGCGGTGTAATCGCCGCCCTCGTTCTCATCGTCGTCCGCGCCGGTGTCCTCCAGCGGGTCGAACTCGTCGAGCTCGGAATCAAAGGATAGATCGAAAGTGGAATCAGACATGCTCCGCCCCTCCCAGACATTGCCAACAACAAAACTAGCGCCTGCCTTCTGGCACGACGCTACAGTGCCGGCCCGTAAGACCGACTCCGGGAACTTCACCCCTGAAGCTCCGACTTTT
>ERZ1034915.1383-NODE-1383-length-13440-cov-31.201046_pt1 | contig 13440 bp, 8 predicted proteins | sample MGYA00520592_ERZ1034915 | MGnify/ENA primary metagenome ERZ1034915 (study PRJEB33766, sample SAMN09781787) | gut metagenome | biome: gut microbiome | host: Homo sapiens | place: Madagascar | study: EMG produced TPA metagenomics assembly of the PRJNA485056 data... | reverse complement strand
CAGTCAGGGCTCTTTTTGTTTGAGAGATGTGTCTGGCGTTGCGGTAACTATGCACTCAATGGATAAGAACAAAAGAGCAAATGGCATTCACATGGCACGGATAAAGTTCAAATCCCGCTGTGCGGCGGAGAGGATCACCTCGTCCCGTAGCAGGGCAGCATCCGGGTGCTCTCGATGCAGCCAGTCTCGCAAAATGGTATAGTCCATCTGCCCCTCACCAAGCGGGGTAGGGATACGCGGGGCGTTGGGAACAAATAGGGCATCTTTCATGTGGATGCAGGCCAAATCTTTGCCTATGACCTCGCACCAGCCGGGCCAAAATTCGGCCTGATGCGCGGCAGTATCAGCCGTCAGTACATTGACTGGATCAAAAATGATATGGAAATGCTGGGGATCTGCCACAGTTTCCTTCAGCTTTTGCAACGCTTCTAGCGTGCCCAGCGTATGGGTATAGACAGGCTCCAGTGCAAAGCAACCACCGATTTGTGCAGCCTGCTCAACAATACGCAGGATGCTGTCGGTCAGCAGCGGTAGGGTAGCCGCCTTTTCCTCAGGGGAAAGATCACGGCAGGCACTCTCACTGCCAACCTGCCCAGCGCCGAGTGTGACTTGGCATTTCAGGGCTGAAAACACACTGGATACAGCGCTTCTGCGCACCTCTGCATTGGGGTTGCTGAGATCCTGATAGCAACTCAGCACTGTGATTTCAATGTTGGCGGCAGCAAATGCGCTGCGGACATCTTCAAGCTGCTCCGGGGTGACATCAACAAGACTCTTAATGCCCTGTATAGCCTTGGGCATGGCCAACTGCGCTGCGTTGTAACCGTTGTTAGCTAAAACTTTGGCGAGTTCCTGTGCAGTAAAGCAGCCGTAATCGTGGGCGCGGCAACCGTATTTCATAGAAAGACCTCCTTGAAAAAATGCCCTCCGGTTAGCCGGAGGGCATCTGTTGACAAGCAGCTTGAAGATTAGCCCTTGACGCCGCCGGCAGAGACACCGCCGACAATGTATTTTTGCAGGATAACGAAGAGGATGACGATGGGCAGGATGGACAGAACCGATGCCGCCAGGATCGAGCTCCAGTCCACGCCGGTGTTGCCGATGAAGTTCTTGATGGCAATCTGGATCGTGTACTTCTTCTGGTCAGACAAAACCAGCAGCGGCAGGATGTAGTCGTTCCAGCGCCACATGAAGCTGAAGATCGTCAGCGTGATGGTGACATTGGAGCCCAGAGGCAGCATGATGTTGGAGAAGATCTTCCACTCGCTGGCACCGTCGATACGCGCGGCCTCGACCAGAGACAGCGGCAACGACATATAGTGCTGGCGGTACATGAAGATACCGGTCGTAGTGGTGACAACAGGCAGGATGACGCCCCAGATGTTGTTGTACAGGCCCATGGCGCTGATTACGCTGAACTGGGGGACGGTCAGCGTCTCGCCGGGAATCAGGGTGCCCAGCAGGAACACGCCGAACACGAGGTTGACGTACTTGATCTCAAAGCGGTAGATAGCCAGCGCATAGCCGCACATGGCACTGATGAGCAGTGTGATGAGGGTGCCGACCACAGCCAGGAACAGGCTGTTCTTCACATAGCCTATGAAGCCGCCGTCCAGAACGGACTTGTAATGCTCCGTTGTCGGGGCGGAGGGGAACATATGCAGCGGGTAGGTGAACAGCTCGCCGGACGGCTTAAAGGAGCTGAGCACCAGCCAGATAATGGGGAAAATCACGATGATGCCGATTGCCAGAGAAAGGATCGTCATTGGAATGCTGACGTGCTTGTCTTTCATCAGGTTTCACCTCCGTTATTGACCTTGAACTGGGCAAAGGCAATCAGGGCAAAGATGATCATGACAACGGTGGAAATAGCCGAAGCATAACCATACTGCATCTGGTTGAAGCCCTTGTCGAAGATGTACTGGATGATAAAGGTGGTGCTCAGGCCAGGGCCGCCCTGCGTGATACCTTGGACCAGGGCGTACTCTTTGAGCAGGTTGACGGTGGACAGCAGAACGACCATGAATGTCGTGGGGGCCAGCATCGGAACTGTGATGCGGAAGAAGGCCTGCACACCGCTGGCACCGTCGATGGTAGCAGCCTCATACAGATCATTGGAAATGCTGTTGATACCGCCGATGTAGAGGATCATGTTGAAGCCGATGGACGCCCAAACCGATGCGAACGCGATGACAAAGGTGGCAAGACGCGGGTTCAGAGACCATTCCAGCGCGGTGCCGCCCAGCGAACGGATGATAAAGTTCACGAAGCCGTACTCTTGGCTGAACATCCAGTTGATGGTGATACCAACGACCAGCGCACTCATCAGAACGGGGATATAGACCATCGTGCGGGTCAGGCTCTTGGCAGCAACGCGATTGGAGCATAGCAGCACCGCCACCAGTAGCGGGATGATGACGCGGAACGGCAGCGTGCAGACCGTGTACAGCAGCGTCCGACCCAGGGACAGATAGAACTTGGAGTCTTTAAACAATGTAATGTAGTTTGTCAGACCCACAAAGTCAATGGTTTTCCAACCGTCATAGTTGGTGAAGGAAAAAGCGATGCTGAGCACAAGCGGCACAAGGAAAAAGACACCGAACAAAATGCAGCAGGGCGCACAGAACGCCCAGAATGCGCCGGTGTGCTTCAGCGACGATTTCTTCTTCATATTCATTCCTCCTTTATTCTCTTTGGCCGGGATTCTACCGCCCGGTCTCTTTGATGTGCTTAGTATAGCATTGCAAAAGACGCAAATACCACCGTTTTTTTGCTTGCTTACCCCAAAATGCATTGCATTTTTTGCGCGATTTTGGCAGGCGGCGCAAAATCTGACCGTCGTCTTGGCGAAAACGTACAAATGGAATGCGGCGAAATTGTGCAAACCGTAAAATCGTGCATCCACAGTGAATGTCACTGCGCAAATTGTACATGGATTGTGCAAATTTCAAAGGGATGCAGCGTCAGCGGCAGACTATGCTGCACGGCTTCTTCTCCGGGCAAGGGCTGTTCCGTCGGCGTGCAGCGCACGGCAGCGGCATCATCCGGCAAGGCCAGCGCCGCGCGGGTGCGGGTGCCCCAGCTCTCATACAGGCGCAAAATCAGGCCGGAGCCATCCTCGGCCTTCTTCACGGTCTCCAACACGACATTGGGCGCGTCTACGCGGAACTGGCTGTACGCGGCGGGCAGTGAGCCCGCGGGCTGGGCAGCCACGGCCAGGGGCAGCGCCGGGGCGTTCAGGTCGTACCCAGCGGGGATGACCCCGCCCTGTCGCCAGTCGCCCAGGTGGGGCAGCAGCGCATAGGTAAAGTCGTGGGCTCCCTGGTCGGCGTGGGGGTCCGGGTAGGTGGCGGCCCGCAGCAGCGAGAGCCGCAGCACGCCGTCGTGGATGTCATAGCCGTAGCGGCCGTCATTCAGCAGCGCCGCGCCGCAGCCCGGCTCGGACAGGTCAGCCCACTTGTGGGCGCAGACCTCGAAGCGGGCCTCGTCCCAGCTGGTGTTGGTGTGAGTATCCCGGGCAATGCTGCCGAACTGGATGTCATACTGGGCTCGGTCGGCGCAGATATCCACCGGGAACGCGGCTTTCAGCAGCACATGCTGCTCGTGCCAGTCGATGTGGGTGGCAAAGTCGATGCGTCGGCTGTGGGGGTAGAGGGTGATATCCTGCACGAGCTGCGACTGGGAAATGGCGCGTTCCAGATGCAGGCGGCAGCAGACCGGGCTGTTCTCGGCCACAGTCAGGCGGGCCGCGCCGTCCAGCGCAAAGCGGTGGCGGCGATAGTATTTTTCCAGGTTCCAGGCGTCGTACTCATCGGGGCGGTCCTCAAACAGCTGCAGCTCGTTGGCACACTGCCCGGCGGGGATCAGCTCGCGGTCAGCCTCCTTGTCCAGCAGGGCGGTGATCTCGCCGCAGCCGTTGAACACGATGTGATAGAGCGGCGTGTCGATGATGTACCCGCCGTCATTTTCGGTCACTTCGGCGCAGGAAACTTTGGGTTCCGCGTCGGCAAAGGGGTAGAACCGCCAGCCCTTGGCGGGCAGGTTTTGGGCGACAAAGGTCAGCACGCCGTTTTCGGCATGGCAGGGCAGCGGGTGTCCGCCGTCGGTGATGCCCGCCGCCCCGCAGGCGACGCGGACGACGGTGTCCCGGGCAAAGCCCAGCTGGTTGAACACGACCACGCCGGGGCGGTCAGTCTTGACGAGAGCCGCGACGGTGTGCAGCGCGTCATCGGTGATTCTGGCATCGGACGCGAGGATCTCGCCGTACTGCTGCTGCGAGACTTCGTATACCTCGCCCAGGGCCGAACCGGGTAAAATATCGTGGAATTGGTTCAGCAGGGTCAGCTCCCAGTTACGGTGCAGCGCGGCGGCGGGGTAGGCGTAGCCGGTGCGCAGGCTTTCGGCCAGGGCGGCGGCGGTCTCGGCGGTCAGGTTGGCAAACTCGGCGGCGCGGTTGGCCCGCTTGTTGCGGCCCTGGCTGGTGAACACGCCGCGGTGGTACTCAAAGTACATCTCGCCGTGCCAGCAGGGCAGGTCGGCCTGCGTCTCGTCAAGGTGCTGCTTCAATTTGTCAAAGTAGGGGGCTGCGTGGGTCAGGCGGGTCTGGGGCGCACCGGGGATGCCCTTCTCCATGCGGCGGTTGATCTCCAGCATTTCAGCGGTCACACCGCCGCCGCCGTCGCCGTAGCCATAGCATTGCAGCACATCCTGGGTCAGCTCCTTGTCCTGAAAGCGCTGCCAGCAGCCCATGACCTGCCTAGGGTTCAGCAGGCCGTTGTAGGTCGTGTTGAAGCTCGGTTTCGGATTGCGGTCGGGGCGCTTGTCGTAGTCCTTGGTGGAGATAAAGTAGGCCAGTACCTCGGTGCCGTCGATGCCGCGCCAGCGGGTCAGATCGTGGGGCATACAGTTGGTATCGTTCCAGGCCATCTTGGTGGTCATGAACCAGTCCATGCCGCACTGGGCCATAATTTGGGGCAGCGCGCCGCTGAAACCGAAGGCATCCGGCAGCCACAGGATGTGCCCCTGTTTGCCGAATTCCCGGCCGAAAAATTCCTGCCCGTGCAGGAATTGGCGAATCAAACTCTCGCCGCTGGCCATGTTGCAGTCGGATTCCAGCCACATACCGCCCTCCGGTTCCCAGTGGCCGTCGGCGACGCGGGCGCGGATCTTCTCAAACAGCGCGGGGCAGTCTTTGCGCACAAAATCGTAGAGCTGCGGTTGGCTGGACAGGAACTTGTACTCGGGGTAGCGGTCCATCAGATAGTTGACGGTGGCAAAGCTGCGGATGGCCTTTTCCCGCGTCTGGGCCAGCGTCCAGAGCCAGGCCACGTCGATGTGGGTGTGGCCAACACAGTCCACCGTGACCGGCTGCCGCTGGCAGAAGCTCTCGTAAAATTCCTCTTTCATATAGCGGCGGGCGGCGGCGACGCTGGCGTAGAACGCGACGCTGTACGGGTCGCGCAGATCGAGCATATCCAGCGCTTTTTCCAGATACCGCCCGATGCCGATGGCGTTGGTGTCGCCCTCGTCCAGCTGGACAAGCACCTCGTAAGGGGCTTTCAGGTCGTAGTACAGGCCGGTGATCTCATCGTCCCGCACGGCAGTCTCGACTTTTAAAAAGACGTCCTGAGCCGGGGTGTTGCAGTAGGTATACAGTCCCAACTGCCAGGTCTGGCCCTCGGCAGCGGCGGAGGTCAGGTCAAACTCGGTATGGTTGACATCCAGCCCGCAGAGCAGCTCACCATTTAAGTAGGCGAGGAACTGGGGGTTGTTGTTGTTCCAGATATCGGTTGCGCCGGTGGAGATCAGGCAGACAAGGTGACGCCCGGCGCAGCCCGCGGGTGCGGTGATGCCGCCCCGGAAGCAGTAGTGGGCCTCCACGCCGCCGATAGCATCACCGGGGGCAAAGGGTGTCCAGCCGGGGGCTGTGGCCGGGTCCTCCTGCACGGTGTCCCAGCTATGGTAGGGGCAGGATTTTTTGCGCAGCCCCAAAACCGGGGTGCGCCCCTGCAGCGCCAAAGTGCGCAGGGCGTCAAGCACCGGGCGCGCCCGGCGGCGGAGTTCAGTGTTTTGCATGGAGGCTCCTTCCTTTTTTATAAGTGTGTGGTAAGGGAAACGGCGTCCAGGGGACTGGCCGCCCTAAGAGGCAGCAAGGCGGGTAACGGTATTGTAGGGGCGAACGTTGTTCGCCCGCACCTAGGCAACACCTGTTCAGGCACAGTATAACATCTCAAAACTGTGCAGACAATGCAGTTTTTGCGCGGTAGGGGGCGAATGGTGCGCATTTATTGTTTACGAGGGAAAACGACTGCTTTTTATTAAAATTTGGTTACAGAAACATTGCATTTTTTTCACTGAAAAAATAAGCGCCGGCGCAAAATAAGCGCAACTTGGCATCATTAGAACAAACAATGTGTGAAAAGTGCACAATTTCAACCGTTTTTCTTGATGCAATTTGCCGGATTGAAAAATCACGACGCAAAAAATGCAATATGCCACAATGCAAATCAGCAAGATAGGCGTAGAGAATCCACCCGCCGCAATGGTACACTATGGATACACCAAGGGAACTGAAAGCCCAGTTCCCAAGCCCCGGAACGGAGCAAACCGGGTGAGGGCCCGGTGGATATACCCTATTTTTATTTCTACTTTACAGGAGGTAAAACCAACATGAAAAAAGCACTTTCTCTGGCTCTGGTAGCCGCGATGGCGGCTTCTCTGGCAGCCTGCGGCGGTTCTCCCGCTGCATCTACGGCCAGCTCCGCTGCAACAACGGACACCGCAGCTTCCGGCGCCGCTTCTGCCGGCGGCCAGACCCTGAAGGTCATGCTGTCTGAGGAGCCCGGCGAGGGCGATGCATTCGCTACCACCCTGAACAAGTGGGCCGACGAGACCGGCAACACCGTTGACATCATGGTCATCCCCTACGATGACCAGCTGACCAAGTTCCCCCTGATGGCCAAGAACAACGACCTGCCGGATCTGCTGTCCACCACCCGTCTGGCTCGTCTGTACCCCGATGAGTTCGAGGATCTGGGCCAGTGCATTGACACTTCTATCTTTGAGCCGCAGGCCCTGCAGATCATCAGCCAGAACTACCTGACGGATAAGCTGTCTGTTCTGCCCCAGCAGTTCACCATCACCAACGTATTCTACAACAAGGATGCTTTTGAGGCTGCCGGCCTCGAGTGCCCGACGGTGGACGACCGCTGGACCATGGACGAGGTCTATGAGGCTGCCAAGAAGCTGCAGGATTCCGGCGCTGTTAAGTACGGCATGGCCATGGATGCCTCCCGCGCCCGTTATGACAATCTGATGTACATGAACGGCGGTTCTCTGGTCGAGAAGGACGGCGACTCCTTCAAGGTCGTTGCAGACAGCCAGCAGAACGTTGACACCCTGCAGTCCTTTGTCGATGCCAACAACAGCGGCATCATGCCCAAGGCCATCTGGGCCGGTGGCTCCAGCGACAACCCGGGCGACTACTTCAAGAACGGTGACGTGGGCATCTACTTCTCCGGTTCCTGGAACTACAACCCCTTCGTGCAGGATATCACCAGCTTCAAGTTCGGCGTCATGCCCTCTCCTGTCGGCTCTGCAAGCGGTTCTGCTATCCTGGGCGGTGCCGGTCTGGCCGTTCCCACCAACGCAAAGAACAAGGATCTGGCTCTTGAGTTCCTGAAGTGGTTCTACACCGACAAGAACTTTGCCGATTATCTGGCACTTGATAAAGGCCTGTCCTCTCTGAAATCCGTCACCTATGAGCCTGCTGATCCCGATCAGGCTGCCGACTACAAGGTCCTGCAGGCTGAGGTCGGCCAGACCACCGATGCATTCGCCATCGACGAAAGCTCCGAGTGGCGCAACTACTACGACAACGAGTACCGTGACGCTCTGAAGCAGGCTGTCAACGGTGACCTGACTCCGTCTGACGCTCTGACCGAGTTTGCTACCGCACTGGCTGACAAGGCCGGCTGGGCACACTAATCAACCGAATCAACAGGGGAAGTGATTCCCCAGGGCGAACAGACGCCCCGCCCAAACCGGGCGGGCGTCTGTTGTTTTTTAATAAACCTTTTAAAGGAGAAGCCGAAGTATGGCAAACGAATTGCATTTTCCCTTGTTTCACGGGTATGTGGACCGCTGGCTGGTCAGCGGCGTGACCGAAACGCCGGTCATCACCAAGCCCACGGCCCTGCACGGTGCCGAAAACGAGAAGCTGAACACCGCCCCCAAGGATAAACCCGGCGAGGAACAGTTCAAGGCCGAGCGCCGCGCCAAGGCCACTGCCTGGCCCGCGCAGCTGGACACCCGGCCCGGCGGGCTGGTGGGCGGCGCGGACAACGCTACCCCCTTTACCGTCTACTGGCCGTTTGACGATATCGGCGTGACCTACGCCTGGGACTGTGAGACTCCTGCCTGCCTGAGCGCATGGGCTTACACCGAGTTGGATGCCGCCGAGGCGGGCAGTGTGCCCTTTGACCTTATCACTTGCGGCGGCGCGGCCCTCTGGCTGAACGGCGAAAAGTTGACCGAAGTGACCCCCTACAACCACAACGAGCCTGTCCCCACGCCGCTGACCCTGCCGCTGCAAAAGGGCCGCAACAAGCTTCTTGTGTTCTTTGACAACTACGCAGAGCGCGATGCTACGATCATTCTGCGCCTGCGCTGGAAGGGCGAGGGCACCGCGCCCGAACAGGTCATCCCGGTGGGGGAGGCCGACGCGGCCCGCCTGGCCGAGGCCGAGCACCTGATGCGCAGCCTGGCGTTCCACCGCAACCACTTTACCGCCGGCCCGGTGCTGCTGGACTACGACGGCGCGGATATCGCCGAGAGCTATCACCTTGCCTTTGTCGGCGGCACCGAGGAAAATGTCAAGGGCGGCGTGCTCTTCCGCCGCGAGGCTGACACCCTCCCCCATGCGAGCCAAATCAGCCTGGGCGACTGCAAGACCTTCCCGCTGGCATTTTTGCTGCTGCAGGTCACGACCGAGGTCGAGGGCATCCGGCTGACCCGACCCATCAGTGTGGAAATTCACACCGAGAGCGTGCTGCCCCGCGCCCTGCCCACCGTGGCCGAGCGCAAGCGCCAGGCGCTGGAGCTGCTGGCCCGCTGGGGCGAGCAGAACACGAACCGCGCACTGGCGATCTTAGCCACCGGCGGCGACACCGCCGAGGCCGAAAAGCTGCTGGCCGTGCAGTCCGACTACATCCGCCGCCGCTTCGACTGCAGTGATTTTTACCTTGTCTACTACCCCTACATCCTGCGTACCTTCGGCAAACGCGGCAGCGGTATTTTGTCCGAAAAGACCGAGAACGAGCTGACCGACTGTCTGCTGGGTTTCCGCTATTGGATCGATGAGCCGGGCAACGACGCCATGTGGTTCTGGAGCGAGAACCACGCCCTGATGTTCCACACCTGCCAGCTGCTGGCGGGCGAGCTGTTCCCCGATGAGGTCTTTACCAACAGCGGGCTGACCGGCCGCCAGATGCAGGCCAAGGCCAAGAATATGCTCTACGACTGGTTCGTCACCTTCCGCAAAGAAGGCTTTACCGAGTGGAATTCCAGCCCTTACCTGCCTATTGACACGCTGGGCTTCGGCAGCCTGTATGCCTTTGCCCAGGACCCCGCCATGCGGGAACTGGGCCGCGAGGGCATGGATTTTGCCTACTACCTGCTGGCCGTCCACAGCCAGCAGGGCATCTTCGCCTCGTCGTCGGGCCGCACCTACATCAAGGAGCAGTTCGGCAACTGGTCCAACTGCCCCTCCGGCCTGAGCTGGATCGGCTATGGGTACGGCGTGCCGGGCCACGCGGGCAAGGGGATCACCTCCTACTGCCTGTCTGATTATGAGCCGCCGAAGGAGTTTGCCCAGTGGTTCAGCATCCCCCGGGGCAAGGAAATGATCTGCCAGACGACCCAGGGCAATGACGGCTATGTCGATCTGTACACCTACAAGACCGCCGACTACATGATGACCAGCGCCAACGACTTCCACCCCGGCGAGCCGGGCCATCAGGAGAACCCCTTCCAGCTGACCTTCAACGCCGTGGCGCAGCTGTGGGTCACCCACCCCGGCGAGCGGGTGCTCTTCGGCGCGGCGCGGCCGTCCTACTGGGCGGGCAATGGCACCCTGCCCAAGGTCAACCAGTACAAGGCGTTCGCGGGTCTGATCTATGATATCGCCCCCGAACACCCGGTCGATTTCACCCACCTATACCTGCCGTCGATGGAGTTTGACCGCTGCGAGGTCGAAGGCAAGTGGGCCTTTGTGCAGCTGGGCAGTGCCTATGCGGCGGTGTATTGCAGCAATGGGATGCGGATGCAGGACTTCGGCTCCAACAAGGACCGCGAGTGCATCGCCGAGGGCCGCCGCTGTATCTGGCTGGTGCGTGCCGCGCAGGCCGACGAGTTTGCGGCGTTTGAGGATTTCAAGGCCGCCATGCGCGGGGCTGCGCTGGACGCCGATGCCGAGGGCCGCCGCTACCGCTTTGTGGACCCCGTCTACGGCGAACTGCGCTGCCAGTGGGGCGAGACGCTGTATGTAAACGACGCCCCGATGCAGTACAGTGGTTTTGACAATTACGGCAAATTGACGATGCAGGAAAAATAAAAGAGGTGCCTGCCCCGGGAAGGGGCGGCACCAGAAAATGTTACACCTTCGCGCTCCCCGGGGAGGGCTCCTTCTCGTAGGGAATGGCGGTGATGGGGGTGACGATGCCGTTGACGCGGAACTGGGACGGCGAGGTATGGCAGAACTTGTTGAACACCCGGTTGAACTGGGAAAAACTCGTAAAGCCGCAGCTCGTCGTGATATCGGCAATTTTCATGTCGGTGTACAGCAACAGCTGCTGGGCGTTGCGCACCCGGGTGATCTGGATGTAGTTGATGAGCGAGAACCCTGTCACCCGGCGGAACTGGTGCGACAAATAGTACGGACTGATGAAGAATTTCTCCGCCAGATATTCCAGCGAAAGCTCGCTGGCGTAGTGCCGGTGGATGTAGCTGGTCACGGCGTAGACCTTCTGGGTGATGGAATCGCTGAGCTCCTGCGACTTGTAGCTGTTCTCGCCCGCGTGCTGGGCCACGGTGGCCAGAAATTGCAGGAAATGGCAGTGGATGAACTGCTGCGTCAGCGGAGTCATCGGCTGCTTGCCCAGTGTGAAGATCGCGTTCAGGTGCGAGAATGCCTGAGCCCGTGTCTCGCCGGTAAAGCGGTAGATGGGCACCTCGGCCCCGAAAGGCTGTAAACAGCTTTGCAGCATTTCGTGCAGCGCAGGGGAATCATCCGGCACGCGGAAGTTTACGATTAGCCGTCGGCAATCGTCGCCCGCCGAATACTCGGTTTTGTGCAGCAGGGAAGGGCGCAGCAATACGATATCATAGGGCTGCAGGGTGTAATAGTCGCCCTCGATGATATGTGATGCACGGCCGCTTAACAGAATGTGTATCTCGTGAAACTGGTGGAAATGCTGGAAACTCATGTTGATCTTGAACGACCGCGAATCGTAGTCGAACAGGTAAAACAGCGGCGAATCCAGGTCGTTGATCGAAATCATGTACCCCTGATTGTACAGCAATGCGTCGTCCAGATACATAGGCAGCCTCCGTCAAAAATGTTCCTGTCTCTATTATACTCGCACTCGCAAAAAGTGCAATGTATTTCAACGACAAAGACAAAATCAGAGTGGTTTTTGCCTTTGTTCCTATGCTATACTTTAGGCATGTTCGAACGTTATGTCTACCTATTATAATAAAAAAGGAGAAAACCACCATGCAGAAAGCTGATATTGAAAACAAACTGGAGCTTTGCATTGAGAGCTTCAAATCTGTCCTGTATGAAAGGGACGAGACCTTCCTGGAGAACATGGCAAAATCCAACATGGACCAGGGCAACCTGGCCCGTTATATGCTGTGGGAGTGGACCCAGGGCGTGGGCCTGTACGGCCTGTGGAAGCTGTTTGAGAAAAAGCACGACCAGCGCTGCCTGGATGTGCTGACCGAGTACTACGACGCCCGCATTGCCGAGGGCCTGCCCAGCAAGAACATCAACACGATGGCCCCCATTTTTGCCCTGAGCTACCTGTACGAGTACACCAAGAATGAAAAGTACGGCGATATCTGCAAAGAGTGGGCCGAGTGGGCCATGCACGACCTGCCCCGCGCGGGCGAGGGCGGCTTCCAGCATGTCACATCGGATCGCGTCAACGATGGCGAGCTGTGGGACGATACGCTGTTCATGGCTGTGCTGCCGCTGGCCAATATCGGCCGCATCCTGGGCCGCCAGGACTACATTGACGAGGCTGTCTACCAGTACCTTGTCCACACCAAATATCTGGCTGACAAAAAGACAGGTCTGTGGTATCATGGTTTCTGCTTTGATGGCTGCCATAACTTTGCCGAGGCTTTCTGGGGCCGCGGCAACAGCTGGGTGACGGCTGCCATCCCCCTGCTGCTGGAAATCGTCCCCGTGGGTAACCCCGACCGCCGCATCCTTGAGAACGCGCTGCTGCGCCAGATTGAGAGCCTGGCCAAGTACCAGGACGAGGGCGGTATGTGGCACACCCTGATCGACGACCCGACCTCCTACCTGGAGGCCAGCGCCACCAGCGGCTTCGGCTTCGGCATCCTGAAAGCCGTCGAGCAGGGCATCGTGCCCGAAAGCTACCGTGCCAATGCCATGCGCGCCTTGCAGCCTGTGTTGGACTGCATCGATGAAAAGGGCGTTGTGCAGCAGGTGTCCTACGGCACCCCGATGGGCCGCGAGAGCAAGGACTTCTACAAGCAGATCCCCCTGCACCCGATGCCCTACGGCCAGGCCATGGCAATTTTGTTCCTGATGGAAGCTGAGGCCCAGGTTTGATGACAAAAAAATGGAGCAGCCGCCTTACCTTCTTTGCCTTTGTGGTGCTCATGGTGGGGCTTGGCAGCAATGACAGCCTGCGCGGAATTTTTTCCACGATCTTCCAAGAGCATTTCTCCCTGACGACGACCCAGTTGGGGCTGATCGTCACGGCAAGCTACATCGGCAACCTGGTGTTTTTGCTGGTGGGCGGCAACCTGAGCACCCGCTTTTCCAAAAAGCGCGTGCTGCAGGTGCTGATTCTGATTTGGATGGCCGCCCTGGCGCTGTTTGCCTTTACCAGCAATTACACGGTGCTGCTCATCGGCATGGCGCTGGCGCTGGGTTCTTCCACCTTATTGAATACCACGATGAACCTCATCACACCGCTGCTGTTTGCCACAGCGCCGGGGTTCTTCGTCAACTTCCTGTTCTTCACACAGGAAATCGGCACCAGCGGCAGCCAGTATATTTTGGGCAGCCACGCCGACGGCTTTGCCTTCTGGCAGCACACAAATCTGGTGTTGCTGATCCTGGGCGCGGTGGCCTTTGTGCTGCTGCTCTTCTGCAATGTGCCGGAGGAAGCCGCCGACCCGGCG
>ERZ1034915.1381-NODE-1381-length-13448-cov-38.830434_pt1 | contig 13448 bp, 14 predicted proteins | sample MGYA00520592_ERZ1034915 | MGnify/ENA primary metagenome ERZ1034915 (study PRJEB33766, sample SAMN09781787) | gut metagenome | biome: gut microbiome | host: Homo sapiens | place: Madagascar | study: EMG produced TPA metagenomics assembly of the PRJNA485056 data... | reverse complement strand
CGACGGGATCGGCCATGTCCTGCAATCCTTCAAAGTTGACACCCTTGACCACGCGCCCGTTTTTGACGTCCAGACAAGGAATTATGCGTTTGGTTATCATGTCCTCATTCCCCCTCGTACAGCTTCACGGCCTCGGCCAGATCAATCGCTCCCGTATAAATCGACTTCCCCAAAATGGCTGCGTGGCAGTGCATGGCGGAAAGCTCGGCCAGCTCGGCCATGGCGGCAATGCCGCCGCTGGCCGTGACTTCGATGCCGGGAATCGTCAAAAGCTCACGGTACAGCGCCATATTGGTGCCCTGCATCGTGCCGTCCCGGGAAATATCGGTGGCAATAATGGCCTTGACGCCCGCATTGGCGCAGCGGCGGCAGAATGCCACGCCCGGCTCGGGGGTGACCTCCTTCCAGCCGTTGACAGCGACAGCGCCGTCCTTCATGTCAACGCCGACGGCAATCTGTGCGCCGTATTTCTGTGCCATTTCTGCCGTGAAATCGAAGTCTTTTACGGCCACCGTGCCCAGAATGCAGCGGTCCGCGCCGAGGTCAAGATACCGTTGGATGCGCGCCTCGTCGCGGATGCCGCCGCCGACCTCGATTTTGAGGCCGCCCAGCTTGGCAATGGCGGCAATCGTCTGCAAATTGGCTATGGTGTCGTCCTTGGCGCCGTCCAGATCGACGACATGCAAATACTTCGCACCTGCGTCGATAAATTGCTGCGCCTGGGCGACGGGGTCTGCGTTGTAGACGGTCATCCGGTCGTAATCGCCCTGATAAAGCCGCACGGCCTGGCCGCCGCGCAGGTCAATGGCGGGGTATAGCTTCATGGTACTTCCTCCCTCTCGCTTACAGCTCGGCAAAGGCTTTTAACAGCCGCAGGCCGGTATCACCGGATTTTTCGGGGTGGAACTGGGTGCCGTACACCAGCCCCTGCCGCACCGCGCCCGTGACGGGGATGCTGTAGTCACTCGTCGCCAGTGTCGATGCAGCGCAGTTTTTGGCGTAATAGCTGTGTACGTAATAGACGTACTCGCCGTTTTTGACGTACTTGAACAGCGGGTCGGCCTCGCGCCCGGGCACAATGTCCATGGCATTCCAGCCGATGTGCGGCACCTTGAGCGCCGGGTCGGTCAGGTCGTCCGCCAGCGGGCAGACCTCGCCGGGAATCAGGCCGAGGCCGCGGTGCTCGCCGTACTCGCAGCTTTTTTCAAACAGCAGCTGCATGCCTAAGCAGATGCCCAGCAGCGGCTTTTTCTGCGTTTCCTCGCGCAGAACGGGCACAAGGCCCGTGGCTTCGAGCTTGGCCATTGCGTCGGCGAACGCCCCGACGCCCGGCAGCAGGATATGATCCGCCGCCCGCAGGTCCGCGGCGTCGCGGGTCACCCGCACCTCTGCGCCCAGGCTTCTGACGCTGGACGACAGGCTGAACAGGTTGCCCACGCCGTAGTCAACGATTGCGATCATGTATGGTTCTCCCCCTCTGTATAAAACTTATCCATGGCCCAGCGGGCCGGGTTGGTGAGAATGGAATCATAGCCCTTCAGGCGCGGTGTCTTGCGCTGCGGGAGCGGCATTTATTCACCCAGGATCTCATCCAGCGCCGCAAAGAACCGCTGCATCTGCTCGGGCGTGCCAATCGTGATGCGCAGATAGTCCGAGATGCGCGGCGCGTTGAAGTGGCGGATCAAAATGCCGCGGGCGCGCAGCTTTTCAAAAATTTCCACACAGGGCATACGGTCCGTGGTCGCGAACAAAAAATTTGTGGCCGAGTCAAACACCGTGAACCCGCGGCGGCGCAGCTCGTCGGTGGTGTGGGTGCGCTCGGCAATGACCTTTGCCGTTACATCGGCAAAATAGGCCTCGTCGGAGATCGCCGCCGCGCCCGCGGCCTGGGTCATGGCGTTGACGTTGTAGGGGCTGTAGCTGAACTTGACGCGGTTCATGTCGGCAATCAGCGCGGGCCGCGCAATGCAGAAGCCCAGCCGTGCACCCGCCAGATTGTGCGTTTTGGAGAAGGTATGGGTGATGACGAGGTTGTCATATTTTTCCAAAAGCGGCAGACAGGACGACCCGGCAGGCGCGAACTCGACGTAGGTCTCGTCCACGATCACGATGTTGTCGGGGTTCGTTTGCAGCACCTCCTCGATGGCGTCCACCGGGGCCAGCAGGCTGGTGGGCGCGTTCGGGTTGGCAATGACGATCGTCTCGTGCAGGCCGCAGTATTTTTTCAGGTCGATGGTCAGGTCAGCCTCCAGCGGGATGATGTGCTGCGGGATGTGCAGTAAATCACACAGCACCGTGTAAAAGCTGTAGGTCACATCGGCGAAGGCCAGCGGCGTGCTTTCGTCGCAGAACGCGCGCAGGGCCAGCAGCAGGTTCTCGTCGCTGCCGTTGCCGCAGAGGATATTCTCCGGGCGCACGCCCCAGTGGCGCGCAATGGCGGCGTTGAGATCGCCGTTGGTCAAATCAGAGTACAGCCGCAGCCCCGGCACCGCCGCGGCCACCGCCGCCGCCACGCCGGGCGCGGGCGGGTACGGGTTTTCGTTGGCGTTGAGTTTGACAATGTCAGCGATTTTAAGCTGTTCGCCGGGGGTGTACGGCTCCAGCGAAGCGAGGGTTTTGGTAAAATAACGGCTCATGGGTGTTCCTCCCCGTCCGAAGTGTAGAATTGGTCGTGGGGCCATTTGGCGGGATTGTTTTGGATGTATTGGAAGATTTCATCATAATCCCGCGGCCCGCGTATGACATGATCGTAGTAGGATGTTTGAAAGATGGAATGGCCGAGGTGGCGTGTAGTCCCCGTTTTGATGGCACGAACCATTTGGTGAATCGTAGGGCGGGATGCCCCCATCCCGCCGCCGTTCCCGGGTGCATGGATATGAAAAAGAATGTGCAGATGGTTCGGCATGATAACATACGCATCCACGGTGACATTGTCGTAAACCGTTTCCGTGCGGCGAATTAAATCGTCCACAATTTTCCCGGCAGGCAGCAGTTGAACCCGCGGCGGGATGAGGGCATCCCGCCGTACGGATGACGGAAGGTCAACAACGATCCGGGAAAGAATGTGCGCCTTATTTTTGGTGCACACCGTAATAAAATACGCACCCGGTTCACTATAATCATGCTGCTTCAACCTCGGATGCTTCCTTTTTGGCAAGCTCATTCCTCAAACCGGATCGTCACACTTCTGGCATGGGCATGTAACCCCTCGTGCTCGGCAAAATTGGCGATGCGTCCCTGCACCTCGCCGAGGGCTTCGCGGGTGTAATAGATAAAGCTCGACTTCTTCACAAAATCATCGACGCCCAGCGGGCTCGAGAACCGCGCCGTGCCGCTGGTGGGCAGCGTGTGGTTCGGGCCGGCAAAGTAGTCGCCCAGTGCCTCGGGCACGTTTTTGCCCAGGAAGATGCTGCCCGCGTTCTGCACCGAGTTCAGCACCGCGAACGGGTCATCGACGCAGATTTCCAGGTGCTCCGGCGCAATGATGTTCACGGCCTCAATGGCCTTGTTCATGTCGTCGGTGACAATAATTTTGCCGTTCGTGTCCACGCTGGCGCGGGCGATGGCGGCGCGGGGCAGCTGCGGGATCTGCACCTCCAGCTCCGCCTGCACGGCCTTGGCTAAATCCCGGCTGTCGGTGACGAGCACCGGGCTGGCCAGCTTGTCGTGCTCGGCCTGGCTGAGCAGGTCGGCGGCGACCCACGCGGGGTTGCAGGTGCCGTCTGCCAGCACGAGAATTTCCGACGGGCCTGCGATCATATCAATGCCGACCTTGCCGAACACCTTCCGCTTTGCCGTGGCCACGTAGATATTGCCGGGGCCGACGATCTTATCCACGGCGGGGACGCTCTCGGTGCCGTAGGCAAGGGCTGCCACAGCCTGTGCGCCGCCCGTTTTAAAAATCAAATCAATGCCCGCAATGACGGCGGCGGCCAGAATCGCGGGGTTCACCTTGCCGTCCCGTCCCGCGGGGGTCGTCATGACAATCTGCCCGACGCCCGCGACCTTGGCGGGAATGACATCCATCAGCACGGTGGACGGGTACGCCGCCGTGCCGCCCGGCACGTAGACGCCCGCGCGCTGGATGGGGGTGTACTTCTGCCCCAGCACGATGCCGGGCTTGTCGTTGACCACAAAGTTTTTGTGCAGCTGCTGCTCATGGAAGTGACGGATGTTCTCGGCGGCCATCTTCAGCGTCGTGATGAACTCGGGATCGGTCTTTTCCAGCTCGGCAAAGGCTTCCTCAATTTCGGCCTGGCTGACCCGCACGTCGGTCAGCTCGGCGTGGTCGAATTTGGCGGCGTACTCGATCAGGGCGTCGTCGCCGCGGGCGCGGACGTCCGCAATAATCGCATCGACGGTGGCCTCCACGTCGGCCTCGGCGCGGATGTCACGGTTCAGAATTTCCTCGGGGCGTACCTCATCAAAGTCATACAGACGGATCATTTTGCAAGGGCCTCCTTCATCTTATTCAGCAGCTCGGTCAGCTGGGCATATTTGAACTTGTAGCTTGCCTTGTTGGCAATGAACCGCGCCGAGATCGGCATAAACTCCTCGATCACGGTCAGGTCGTTTTCTTTTAAGGTCGTGCCGGTCTCGACAATATCGACGATGACGTCGGACAGGCCCAAAATCGGGGCCAGCTCAATGGAGCCGTTCAGCTTGACAATGTCGATGTCGCGTCCGCGGCGCTCGTAGTGGTCGCGGGCAATGTTGACAAATTTTGTAGCTACGCGCAAGGCGCGGCTCTCGTCGTCGGTGAAGCCCGCAGGCCCGGCCACGCACATCCGACACTTGCCCATGCCGGTATCCAGCAGCTCATACACGTCTGCGCCGGACTCGGTCAGAATGTCCTTGCCGACGATGCCGATGTCTGCCGCGCCGTGCTCGACGTAAATCGCAACGTCGCTGGGCTTGACGAGGAAGTACCGCACACAGGCGTCGGGGTTCTCGACCACGAGCTTGCGGGTGTCGTTATAGTCCTCGGTGGCGCTGTAGCCCGCGCCCGCCAGCAGCTTGTACGCCTTGTCGCCGAGGCGGCCCTTCGGCAGGGCAATGTTCAGCCAGCTTTTCTCGCGGCCCTGCTGCTGCACGGGGGGCAACGGTGCGGCCAGGCGTTCCAGCTCGTCTAAGTAGATGGCAAAGCCGATGGCGTTCGCCCCCGGCGTGAACCGCTGCATCAGGTAGTCATACCGCCCGCCCTTGAGCACCGCGCACGGGATGCCCGCGACGTAGCCGGTGAACACAAGGCCGTTGTAATACTCCATTTCGTCGGCCATGCTCAGGTCCAGCCGGATGCCGCGGCCCGCCTCGCCCAGCGCATTCTGCAAAGCCTGCAATTCCTCCAGCGCCGCGCGCTGGGTCTCGCACCGGCAGGCGGCGCGGGCGGCGGCCAGCGTTGCACCCAGCGGGCCGTGCAGGTCGAGCAGGCCGGTCAACGCGGCAGCGGCGGATTCGTCCAGCCCCGCGGCCAGCGCGGCGGTGCGCAGCTCGTGGGCGTTCTTGGCGCGCAGGAAATCGAGCAGCTTCGCGCGTGCCTCGGCGGGGACATGCAGTGCGTCCAGCAGGCCGGTCAGGTAGCCCATGTGGCTGATTTCCAGCACGGTGGGCACATCCAGCGCGGCCAGGCTTTGCAGGGCCAGCCGCACCACGGCGGCCTGCTCGTCGGCGTCCACCGCGCCCATGCTCTCCAATCCCATCTGGTGGATGGTCTGGAAGGTGTGGCTCTCGCGGCTGGGGCGGCAGACCTCCTCATTATAATAAAAGCGCTTGCACTCCCCTGCCGCGGGCTGGGCCGTCTTGGCGATGGACAGCGTTACGTCGGGCTTGATGGCCCGCAGCTTGCCGTCCAGGTCGGTGAAGGTGATGACCTGTGCGTCCGGCAGAAAGCGCTGATACTCCTGATACAGGGCGTATTCCTCAAAGCGGGACGCGCGGTATTTGCGGTAGCCGGCCTGCTCATACAGGGCACGCAGGCGGAAGGTCGCCTGCTCAGCGGGGGTAAAGCGGTTGAGTTCGATCTCCATAACATTCCTACCTCTCTGATCCGATACAAATTCTATTATACTTTAGTGCAGTAAAGTTGTAAAGTGGGTTTGTAGTAATTTCGCGGACATTTGTGCGCGAAAAGCCATAGGCGCGGTGTAGGGGCCGGGGATGCCCGGCCCGGAGGTTTCCCATAAAAGGCCGTATGCGGGAAGGCCGCGGGCCGCACATGTGCGGCCCCTACAGGGCGGTGAAAACCGTAGGGGCGGATTCCATATCCGCCCGCGGGGCGTCGGGGACGCCGCCCCCTACAGCTGCGGGAGGAGCGTGCCCGCCCGCACGGTAACGCAAAAAACAAAAAGGCGCACCTTTGCCCTAAAACAAAGATGCGCCTTGCGCGTTTGGTGTATCAGCCCTTGCAGCCCTGCTCCTCCCAATCGCCGGCCACAGCGGGGTCAACGATCTGGGTGGGGTCGATCTTGCCGTCCGGCGTGCGGGATGCCTCAACATGACCCAGCTCCACGGGGTTCACGTTGGGGGCGTCAAAGTCGGGAGCCTTAGCGGCGGGCGTTTCAGCAGCGTCCGCGGGTTTTTCGGGCTTCGGCTCCTCGGCGGGGGCGGCAGGTTCCTCAGGTGCGGCAGCGGGGGCGGGTTCAGCCTCGGCGGACGCATCGTCAGCGGCGGGCTCGGCGGAATCGGTCTCAGGTTCGACCTCGTCCTCCGGGCCCCAAATATGCTCGTACTCGTCGTCGTGATGCTCACGGTTCTGTAAAACATAAGCGACAGCGCCCACAGCAGCGGCACCCACGGCCAGACCGGCCAGCTTTTTCAGTAAAGACATAGTCAAAACCTCTTTTCAAGTGAAAATCATTTATTTTCGGTTAGTATACCACACTCACCCCCAAAATACAAGTGCCGATTCCCACAATGCCGATAGGAAAATGTGGATGGTTTTCATACAATGTACAACTTGCCGAAAGCCGGGCGGCGTGGTATGATGGTACACGAATTTTGTAAAAAAGAGGGTAATAGTGTGAAGTATATTTTCCAGTTTTCCCGCATCACGGCGTTCTGCCTGGCGGGCGAGGTGCTGGCGGCGGTGCTGCCGCTGCCGATCCCGGCCAGCGTGTACGGCCTGCTGCTGCTGGCCGCGGCGCTCAAATTCGGCGTGCTCAAGCTCGATCAGGTGCGGGAGACCGGGCTGTTTCTGACCGGCATCTTCCCGCTGCTGTTCGTGCCCGCGGCGGCGGGCGTCATGGAGCTGGGCAGCCAGCTGATGAATCTTTTACTGCCCGCCGTGCTGGCGATTGTGCCGGTCACAGCACTGGTCATGGCGGTCACGGGCATGGTCGCGCAGAAATGCGCGGGCGGAAAGGAGCACAAAAATGGCTGAATTTTTGCAGCAATGCGGCAGTTGGGGCGTGCTGGCCACGCTGGCGGCCTACGCCGCGGGCGTCTGGGTCAACCGCAAGACCGGCAAGGCGCTGTTCAATCCCCTTTTGATGGGCAGTATCTTCGTCATCGTGTTTTTGAGCTGCTTCGGCGTGCCCTACGCCGATTACAAGTCCAGCGCCCAGCCCGTGAGCTGGCTTCTGATGCCCGCCACAGTCAGCCTGGCGATCCCGCTGTATGAAAAGTGGGAGCTGCTGGAAAAGAATCTGGCCGCGATTTTTGCGTCGATTGCCGCGGGCGTGCTGACGAGCCTGGGCAGCGTGCTGGCGATGGCCTGGGTGCTCAAGCTGGAGCGCGCCCACGCCGTGAGCTTTTTGCCGAAATCCGTTACGACGGCCATCGGCATGGATGTGGCCGAGACGCTGGGCGGCACGGCGGCGCTGGCCGGTGCGGTCATCATCCTGACCGGTATCGTCGGCAGCCTGCTGGGCGAGACGATCTGCAAGGTCTGCCACATCACCGATCCGCTGGCGAAGGGTTTGGCGCTCGGCACATCGGCGCACGCGATCGGCACGAGCAAGGCCCTGCAGATGGGTGAGATTGAGGGCGCCATGAGCGGCCTTGCGATTGCCGTAGCGGGTATCATGACCGCGATTTTGGCACCTGTGGCGGCGAATTTTTTGCCGTAAAAGGACGGCAGCGGTAAGGCTCGGCGTCCCCGACGCCCCGCGGAGGGGTCAAGACCCCTCCCTACAAAGCGACTATTAAAGAGGGGTGCATTGGCAAGGCTGCGGGCCGGGCGTGCCCGGCCCCTACAAAGCAGCTGCTCAAAAATACCCCGTATTCGTATGCACATCCTGGCTTTCCAGCCCCATAGAGACCCCCAGCGCCTCATCGACGCGGCGCATATCGTCGGGCGGGATGACACCGGCGCGCTCCCGCAGACGGCGCTTATCCAGCGTGCGGATCTGCTCGGTCAGAATGATGCTGTCCTTGGCCAGCCCGCAGCGGTCCGCCCGCACGCTGATGTGCGTCGGCAGGCGGTTTTTGTCCTGGCGGCTCGTGATGGCCGCCGCAATGACCGTGGGGCTGTGCCGGTTGCCGATCTCATTCTGAATGATAAGTACCGGACGTATGCCCCCCTGCTCGGACCCCACGACGGGGCTTAGATCGGCGTAAAAAACCTCTCCGCGGTGCACTTCCATAGAAAAGACCTCCCTTTGCTTGTTACTGAAAGTATAAGCAGAGGGAGGTCTTTTTAATCATCCGCTGTGATTTTTGCGGCGAGCGCGTCGCCTTTTTCGCACAGCGCTTTAAACAGGCGGGTATTTTCCAGAGGGCGCAGCACAAACACCGTGCGCAGGGCGTCCACCGCCGCACAGCCGAGGAACACGGCCAAAATCGCAAGCAGCGTATACCCAACCGACCCGTGGTGCGCCTCTGCCTGCAGCAGGCCGTTCCATAAAAAACCGCGGAACGCGGGCACCTGATGCAGGATGTAGACGCCCAGCGTTGTGCCGGCCAGGGCATTGACCCACCGCACGCAGCCGAGGTCCAGCCCCTTGAACAGGTAGAACAGCGCCAGCGCGGCCAGCAGGTTGGGCAGTGCGCCCAGCGCCGTGCGATAGTAGGCCATGTACTGGAACGCCTTGCCGTCGGTCAGGCCGCGTGTCTCGAGCACAGCGCGCAGAATCGTGTTGAGAAGCGGCAGCCCCAGCCCGAGTCCGAGCGCCGCCGCGCGGTGCTGCAAAAGGTGCGCCAGCCGGTTGTCCGGCCAGCGGCGCAGGTAGGTGATGAGCAGGTACTCATACAAAAACATCCATGAGGTGTCGCTGACCGCGCCGTTCTCGCCGAACAGCGTCGGGTAGACGATAAGCGGCACAGACAGCACAGCCAGCAGACCGCGGTGCGCCGGGCGGGACAGCCCGCGCAGCAGGCGGTTGAGCAGCGGCACACAGAGCAAGAGCAGCAGATAGTCCGAGATGAACCACAGCTGCCGCGTGGACGCCGGGAACGCCGCCCAGCGCAGTGCGCCCCACGAGACATCCAGCCCGGCGAGCTTGCACAGCAGCGTCACAGGCACGGTATAGAGCCACAGCGACAGCCACAGCGAGAGCGGGCGGCGGGTCTTATACGGCTGCTCACACAGGAACCAGCCGCCGATCAGCACAAAGACGCTGCACGCAATGCGCGACCCGCAGCCGATCAGGCAGAACGCGAAGGACGACGGCAGGGTGGTGTAGTCCGCAATGCCGCTCTGCCCGGTCAGATGGTCGCCGATGATGAGCAGCATGCACAGAATGCGCAGCAGCTCCAGATTGCTGCTGCGTGTCGTTTTGCCGGGCATAGGTCACCTCCGTGACATACTTGCCTCCCTCTGCGAGGGAGGTGGCCCGTAGGGCCGGAGGGAGAGAACCTTGCGGCAGCCCGAAATATTTCGGGTTTCCGCGAAGCTCTCCCCCACCGCCTGCGGGCGGAGCCCCCTCGCAGAGGGGCCAAGAATTACTCTTTCTCCAAAAGCACAAGCGCATTTGCCAGCCCGCGCTCATGGGTCAGGCTGACATGAACGGTCAGGCCCTGCTCCCTGACCCAGGCAGCGGCTGCGCCGGTCAGGGCAAAATAGGGCGCACCGCTCTTTTGGCGCAGTACGGCCAGCTCGGGCATGGCAAAGCCGCCCAGACCGGTGCCGGCGGCCTTCAAGAAGGCTTCCTTGGCCGCAAAATTTGCGGCGGCGGTCTCGGCGCGTCGCTTTTCGCCTAAGGATGCCAGCAGGGCCTGCTCCGACGGCGCAAATACATGGTCGAGAAAGCTCTGCTTCGCCAAACTTTTTTCAAGACGGCCTGCGTCACACAGGTCGATGCCGACGCCGAAAATCATACGTGCAGGACATAGCCGGCCTTGCGGGGGCCGGGCGTGCGGGTGCCATTGGGCGCGGGATAGCCAAGAATGCAGTAGCCGACGCCGATGTACTTCTCGGGATCAAGGCCCCACTTGGCCAGCAGAGCCTTGCCCTCGGGCGTTTCAAACGTCTCTTTTGCGCGGTTGATCCAGCAGGAGCCCAGACCGATGCCGGACGCGGCCAGCAGCAGATTGCCCATCACAAGGCTGGCGTCCTGCACGCCGTTGGGGTTATTCTTCTCGCCCAGGACCAGCACCGCGGTGGGTGCGCCGTAGAACGGGTCGTTTTGGGTGCCCATGACGGCGGCGTTCAGGCGGGACAGCTCGGCCAGCGTTTCCTTGTCCTGCACAGCGACCATGACGGGACTCTGCCTGCCCATAGCGGTAGCGGCCCAGGTGCCTGCGGTGGTGACGGCCTCCAGCTCCTCCGCCGTGATTTGCTCCGGCTTATAGGCCCGGCAGCTGCGCCGGGATGCGATAGCGTTGAGGATTTCGTTTTGGATGGACATAGTGGGAACCCCCTTTGCAAATTTCCAGGTGATTTTGCAGTATGTAGGACGGCCAGCCCTCTGGCCGCCGTGGCCGTGTGCGGCGGCGGAAAGCCCCACGGGCGGATATGGAATCCGCCCCTACGGTGTAGAGGGCGGTATCCACCAATGACCCGTTTGGCCGCACAGTCCGTAGGGGCGCATTCTATATGCGCCCGCGGAGGGGGCAAGACCCCTCCCTGCAAAGCGGCGGAAAAGGGGTGCGGATACCCTTCACTTTACCGCTGCCGCCAGCAGGGCTTCCCGCTCATTGGGCAGTGTGCCCTCCATAACGTCGTTCAGCAGCGTTTGCAGTGTTGCGCCGACGCCCGGCCCGGCGGGGATGCCGATGTCCATCAGATCCGCGCCGTTGACGGCCAGCTGGCGCATGGTGTAGCAGCCGGTCTTGGCCAGCTCGTTCATGCGGCGCTCAAAGGCTGCTACATCGGCGCGGCGGGCGGCAACCTCGGGTGTATTGGCGTGGGCGTCAAGGTCGGCGTATTTCAGCGCACAGAGACGGCGCAGAAAGATCGCCCCGCTGCGGTTCAGCAGCTTTAAAATGCCCACATCGTCGACGGGCAGCGGGGCATCGTGCACGGCGATCAGCCCCACCGCGCCGTCCACAAGGTAGGCGGGGGCCTTGAGGCGGCGCAGGATGACCCGCGCCAGCTGTGCGCCGCGCTGGTTGTGGCCTTTGAAATGCGCAGCCCCGTCCGGGCCGACGCTGCGGCAGAGCGGCTTGGCAATGTCATGCAGAAACGTGGCCCAGCACAGCACCCGCACGCCGCGGGTGTCCTGTCCGCGCAGGTCCAGTGCGCCCACGGCGGCGGCAGAATGCTGCCAGACGTCGTAGCAATGCCATTTTCCGGGCTGGGTGCAGTCGATGCAGGGCAGGATCTCCGGCACAGCGCCGCTTAAAATCTCGCCGTACTGCGCCAGCGTCTGCCCGGCCCCCGGGGCCAGTAGCAGGCCGTCCAGCTCGGTGTAGAGCCGCTCGGCGCTGACGGTGTGCAGCGTATCCCGCGCGGCCAGCGCGGCGGCTTCGGTGGCGGGGTCGAGCGCAAAGCCGAGCTTCGCCGCGAACCGCAGCGCCCGCAGGATGCGCAGTGCATCCTCGGCAAAGCGGTCCGCGGGTGTGCCGACGCACCGCACGACACGCGCGGCCAGATCGCTGCGCCCGCCGTACAGGTCGATGACTCCCTCGCCGGGGGCGTAGGCCATGGCGTTGATCGTGAAATCCCGCCGTGCCAGGTCGGCGGCCAGGTCGTCCACAAACTGTACGTTATCGGGGTGGCGGTGGTCGCGGTAGCTGCCGTCCAGACGGTAGGTCGTCATCTCATACGGCTTTCCGTGCAGAATGACGGCCACCGTGCCGTGCTTTTCGCCGGTCAGGATCAGGCGCTGGTCGTGGAACAGCGCCTTCATCTCGTCGGGCCGGGCGGAGGTGCAGATGTCCCAGTCGCCGGGCAGACGACCCAGCAGGCTGTCGCGCACGCAGCCGCCCACCACGTAGGCACTGTGCCCGGCAGCGCGCAGCGTCTGCAGCAGTCGGTAGGCGTCGTGCGGCAGACGTATCGTATCGCGGCTCATGCGTTCCCCTCCCCTCTCGCGGCGTTTCCGGCGGTTATTCTGCGGCGCGGGTCCACTCCTGCGTCAGGTCAACGATGCAGGCCAGGCTGTCATCCTCGTCCTTCAGGGAGTTGACCTTGGCGGCAGCCTTTTCGGCGTCCTCCATCCAGGTCAGGATGAAATAGTTCTCTGCGGGCACGGCGTAGTAGACCCACGCACCGTCGGCACGCAGCATATCGGGCAGATGGTCAAGCTCATCGTCCAGCAGGCCCTGGCCCTCCTCGCCGTAGATCATCTCGGGGCCGACCTGCAGAGAGTCGATCACATTGATGCTGGAATTGATGTAGGTGTCGCGGTCAACGGCCTTGTCGCCGGCCTCCCACGCGCTGGCGAACGCCTTGACAAGCAGCTCGCGGACTTCTAATTTATCGTCACCGGGTTTGTACATGATATATTCCCTCTTTTACATTGATATATGAAAACAGTATAGCACAAATTTTACAAATATGGTATGGTTATTTTATGAAAAAGTATTGACCTTCCAGTGGGTGCAGGGTGTAAGGTGAAGGCGAAAGGAGCGTGATGCTATGAACATCAAGCAGGCAGCGGAGGCGTCGGGCGTATCGGCCCGGAATATCCGCTATTATGAGCAGGCGGGATTGCTGACCCCCGCCCGCAACCCGGAAAATGAGTATCGTATCTATTCGCAGGCAGATGTGCGTGCTCTGAAGCTGATCCGGATGCTGCGCACACTGGATATGCCGGTCGAGGAGATCGGCACGGTGCTGAACGGCACCCTGCCGCTGGCCGAGGCTGCTGAACGCCAGCGCCAACGGCTGGAGGCCGAGCAGCAAAAGCTGGCGGCAGCCGCAGCCTTCTGCACGGAGCTGGCCGCCGGTGACCGAACAGCGGCGGAACTGGATGTGGACAGATGCCTTGAGCGGATGTCCGCCCCTGCCCCGACGGGCGGCTGGTTTACCGGCTGGATGCAGGACTACCGGAAAATGGCGGCTGCCGAGCACAAGCGGCAGTTTACCTTTACGCCGGACACCGCCATTGCAACCCCGCAGGAGTTTA
>ERZ1034915.1377-NODE-1377-length-13457-cov-8.826742_pt1 | contig 13457 bp, 13 predicted proteins | sample MGYA00520592_ERZ1034915 | MGnify/ENA primary metagenome ERZ1034915 (study PRJEB33766, sample SAMN09781787) | gut metagenome | biome: gut microbiome | host: Homo sapiens | place: Madagascar | study: EMG produced TPA metagenomics assembly of the PRJNA485056 data... | reverse complement strand
GATCCCGGTATGGCTGATCGTGTTAGGTATCGGCTATCTGTTTAAAGAGAAAACGGCAAAAGCAGTAAAAGCACACTAATTTCATTTCGCCCTCACCTCCCCGGTGAGGGCATTTAACTCAGACCAGCGCACCGTAAATCGTTAAAACGGCAATCACCACAACCACCACAACAGACGTTTTCTTCGCCATAGCAACCGCTGCTTTTGGCTTTTCGACTTTATCGAGATGTGGATCGCGTGCCAGTGAGAACTGGGCCAGCCGGGTAAGTACATGATATTGGGAGCTATGTAGATCAGTTAATGAGGCAAACCAGGCTGGGAGCGCTTTTTCACCATGTCCGGTTAAAGCATAAACAACCCCCGCAAGGCGAACTGGCAACCAATCCAGAACATGTAAAATGGCATCTACTCCTGACTGCTGACGCTGCTGCGGTGTTTGATAACGAGCCAGCCAGGATTGCCAGGCACGTAAAAATGCATAACCAACAAGTGTCACAGGCCCCCAGGAACCGCCCACCACCAACCAGAATAATGGAGCCAGATAATAGCGGAAGTTAATCCATAGCAGCGCATTTTGCAGTTCACGCAAATACTCACGTTCATCACAATCGGGTGGCACGCCATGAATCAACGTTAACTCATTAGCCATTGTTTTACGTGCATGGGCATCATCCTGGGATGCCGCTTTCAGGTAAGCGTGATAATGCACTCTGGCACGACCTGCACCAATACACAGCAAGGAGATCAGGATCCAGACCAACAGTGTGGGAACATTGAACAGAAGTCCTTGTAAACCACGCAGTAGCAAGAAGGTGATAGCCATTGTAATGAGCATCATCCCTAAAGTGCGCCCAGCGGAAAAATGTTTAACTCGCCGGAATAAAGCCTCAAGACGGTGATCAAATTGCCAGTGCTCGCCCAACTTAAACAGGCGCTCAAAAATTAGCACCAGTAAGGTTGTAAACAACGTCATATTGCCTCCTTATTCACCAGAGCGCGAAACCGTGCCCAGTCAAATGCCTGACCGGGGTCGGTTTTACGTTCTGGAGCAATATCGCAATGCCCTGTCATATTGTTAGCAATCAACGGATAAAGCGTGATCAGTGCCCGTGTCACTGCCGCCAGTTGTAAGTACTGAGCATCGGTATAAGCAAGCGTATCGGTACCTTCCAGCTCAATACCTATCGAAAAATCATTGCAACGTTCACGCCCCTGGTAATTTGACACACCTGCATGCCAGGCGCGCTTATCAAAAGGAACATACTGGACAATTTCGCCGTCGCGACGAATTAAGCAATGCGCTGATACACGCAAATGAGCAATTTCAGCAAAGAAAGGATGGGCATCAGGATCAATAGTTCCGGTGAATAATGCGTCTATCCACGGACCACCAAATTCCCCTGGCGGCAAACTGATATTGTGCACCACCAAAAGTGACGGGGCCTCGTCATCCGGGCGGCAATCGTAATGCGGAGAAGGAACTCGACGTGCCTCTGCTAACCACCCATTTTCTAACAACATTCAGGATCTCCTTATATGTGGTGCTGATACCCGCTTCAGAGTAGCATGTTTCTATCTTATGATTCGTTAGCTAACTGGAGTTTTATCATGCCGCCTCGCCGCTACAACCCTGACTTCCGACGTGACGAGTTGCTGGAACGCATAAATCTCGATATTCCCAATGCTGTAGCACAGGCACTACGGGAAGATTTAGGCGGAAAAGTAGATGCCAACAATGACATTACGGCACAGCTTTTACCGGAAAATTCTCGCTCTCATGCCACTGTTATCACCCGCGAAAATGGCGTTTTTTGCGGTAAACGCTGGGTTGAAGAGGTATTTATTCAACTGGCGGGCGACGATGTCACCATTACCTGGCATGTGGACGATGGCGATACCATAAAAGAAAATCAGCCGCTTTTCGAACTGGAAGGCCCGTCTCGCGTGCTGCTAACGGGTGAACGTACCGCACTGAATTTTGTACAAACACTTTCTGGTGTAGCGAGTAAAGTTCGCCAGTATGTTGATCTTCTCGCGGGCACCAATACCCAACTGCTGGATACACGTAAAACCCTGCCAGGTCTGCGCTCCGCATTAAAATATGCCGTACTTTGTGGTGGAGGGGCGAATCATCGACTGGGACTTTCCGATGCCTTTCTGATCAAAGAAAACCATATTATTGCCTCCGGTTCAGTGCGACAGGCCGTGGAAAAAGCATTTTGGTTACACCCCGATGTGCCGGTAGAGGTGGAAGTCGAAAACCTGGAAGAACTGGATGAAGCTTTAAAAGCAGGTGCAGATATCATCATGCTGGATAACTTTGAAACAGAGCAGATGCGCGAAGCCGTAAAACGTACAAATGGTAAGGCGCAGCTGGAGGTCTCTGGTAACGTCACGGAAAAAACACTGCGTGAATTTGCGCAGACTGGGGTAGATTTTATCTCGGTAGGTGCATTGACCAAACATGTCAGAGCACTCGATCTCTCCATGCGTTTTCGCTAACCCTTTCCTGAAGATGCCTTAACGGGCGGGATAACATTGTCCTGCCCGTCATAAATTTCTCTCCCTGTTTTTCGAGCCGCCTCGCATCTCGCCTGTGCCTTTATGCAATCCGATTAAAAACCTCTGGAGCGGCTTTCCCGTTTTGATTTTTCATCCTCGCCAGCCTGAATTGTGTTTGTCAAAGTAGCGCCAACGTAATCATGGAGTGAAAAAATGGACAAACAACGCGGTTTTACTCTTATCGAGCTGATGGTGGTCATCGGTATTATTGCCATCCTGAGTGCCATTGGCATTCCTGCTTATCAAAACTACCTTCGCAAAGCAGCACTGACCGATATGCTGCAAACTTTTGTTCCTTACCGAACCGCAGTCGAGTTGTGCGCACTTGAACATGGCGGAGTCACCACCTGCGATGCGGGGAGCAATGGTATTCCTTCTGCTACCACCACACGCTATGTCTCGGGTATGAGTATCGCGCAAGGCGTAGTGACGCTTACCGGCCAGGAAAGTCTCAACGGCCTAAACGTTGTTATGACGCCAAACTGGAGTAACGGTAACGGCATCACTGGCTGGACACGTAACTGCAATATCCAAAGCGATAGCGCCTTACAACAGGCGTGTGAAGATGTTTTCCGTTTTAACGGCAATTAAGGAGCGGCTATGAATAACGCACAACTTACTGCGCTCTGCCAACGTTACCAGGGCATCTTGTTAGATAGTGATCAAGAAGTGATTAACGTTGCCGTTGTGGATGCCCCTTCCCATGAGTTGCTGGACGCTCTGCATTTTGCAACACAAAAACGGATCAACATTGTCTGTTGGACACGCCAACAAATGGAAAGCCACCAGCATCAACCGCAGCAAACACTTCCTGCCGTGGTTTCGCCTGGTCATCTGACGGCGGCAGAGCTACTCAATCAAACATTGCATTCGGCACTGGCTAAACGAGCTTCTGACATTCATGTCGAACCAGCGGAAAGTTGTTACCGTATTCGACTACGTATAGATGGCGTTCTTCACGCGCTTCCTGATGTCGCAAAAGAGACGGGAACCGCATTGACAGCAAGACTGAAAGTTCTGGGTAATCTCGATATCGCGGAACACCGCCTGCCGCAAGATGGCCAATTTACTGTTGATTTGGCGGGGAATGCTGTCTCTTTTCGAATTGCTACTCTGCCTTGTCGTGGCGGTGAAAAAGTGGTATTACGCCTTCTGCATCAGGTCGAACAAGCACTGGATATTCACCAACTGGGGATGCAACAAAACCAGCTGGAGCCCTTTATTCAGGCACTGCAACAACCTCAGGGGCTGATACTGGTGACCGGCCCAACGGGTAGCGGTAAAACTGTCACGTTGTATAGCGCACTGCAAACGCGAAATACGCCACAAAGCAATCTCTGTAGCGTGGAAGATCCTGTTGAGATCCCCATTGACGGATTAAATCAGACACAAATTCACCCACGCGCCGGGCTAACCTTTCAGGGAGTATTACGGGCACTTCTTCGCCAGGATCCTGATGTCATCATGGTGGGCGAAATTCGTGATGGTGAAACAGCAGAAATAGCCATTAAAGCTGCGCAAACCGGGCATCTGGTGCTTTCAACACTGCATACCAACTCCACCAGTGAAACTTTGGTGCGGTTGCAACAAATGGGCGTAGCCCACTGGATGTTGTCTTCAGCACTGACACTGGTTGTGGCCCAACGCCTGGTCAGAAAACTTTGTCCGCATTGCCGTCATATTCATGGCGAGTCAATCACACTTCCTGAGAATTTATGGTCAACACCACTTCCTCGTTGGCAGGCTCTGGGTTGCAAACACTGCAATCAGGGATTCTACGGTCGAGTTGCGCTGTTTGAAGTTCTTCCCATCACACCATCGTTACGCCAGTTGATCGCTAACGGTAGTGGTGTGGCAGAACTGGAAACACACGCACAACAGGAAGGTATCCAGCCGCTTTTTGCTAATGGCTGCCAGGCTGTTGAGCAAGGGTTAACCACGTTTGAAGAGCTCATTCGCGTGTTGGGAATACCTCATGGCCACTAAGCAACTCTGGTGCTGGCAAGGGATTGACAGCGATGGCCACGCACAAGAAGGCGTATTGTGGGCACAAAACCGTGCCGGACTGCTGCTTAATTTGCAGCAGTTGCGGATCACGCCCCTAAGCATGAGAAAGATAAACGTGCAGAAGGCCCACTGGAGTTCACGAAGAAGCGCAGAAGTTATCCATCAGTTAGCTACGCTGCTAAAAGCTGGACTAACACTCTCTGAAGGATTAGCGCTACTTGCCGGGCAGCATCCCAGTAAACAATGGCAGGCACTGTTACAGGCACTGTCCCATGAACTGGAGCAAGGCAATGCGCTGTCCCGTGCATTAACGCAATGGTCAGAGGTATTTCCCCCACTTTATCAGGCGATGATCCGTACTGGTGAATTAACCGGGAAGCTGGATGAATGTTGTTTTGAACTGGCCCGCCAGCAAAAAGCACAGCATTTGCTGGCAGAGAAAGTGAAAAAAGCATTGCGCTATCCGCTGATCATTTTAACGCTGGCTATTGTTGTGGTTGTAGCAATGCTGCATTTTGTGTTGCCTGAATTTGCCGCTATTTATAAAACCTTCAACACGCCCTTGCCTGCACTGACACAAGGTGTCATGGCTACTGCTGATTTTATCAGTCAGTGGGGAGGGTTAATAATGGCCTTAATCGTCCTGCTGGCTATCGCAAATCGGTTAATCAGTCGCAACACAGAGTGGCTTATTATTCGCCAGCGTTTGCTGCTTCGCTGTCCTGTCGTTGGTGCGCTGATACGCGGGCAAAAGCTCACACAGATTTTTACTATTCTCGCGTTAACACAAAGTGTTGGGATCTCGTTTTTGCAGGGGTTGGAGAGTGTCAGAGAAACCATCAGTTGCCCATACTGGTCACAACGGTTAAGGCAAATGCAGCAGGAAATCAGCACGGGGCATCCCATCTGGCTGGCATTAAAAAACGCCGAAGAGTTCAGTCCACTATGTATGCAACTGGTGAGAACAGGTGAAGCGTCTGGTTCGCTGGACTCCATGTTGCACAATCTTGCTCAGCACCACAGCGAAAATACATTCAGTCTTGCAGACAGCCTGGCTGCTCTTCTGGAGCCAGCATTACTGGTGGTGACAGGGATTATTATCGGAACGTTGGTAGTGGCAATGTATTTACCAATATTCCATCTTGGAGATGCAATGAGTGGAATGGGATAACGCTGGCGTGAGTTTGCACGCCAGCGTTGCGTGGTTACAGGCTATTGAAAATACGGTTTTCTTGTTCCTGAACGCGAATAAACGTTGTGCGTTTGGTCAACTCTTTCAAACGAGAAGCACCAACATAAGTGCAAGCGGAACGCAGACCACCGAGAATATCGCGAGCGGTATTTTCTACCGGCCCACGCAGCGGCAACTTAACCGTTTTACCTTCTGCCGCGCGATACTCCGCAACGCCGCCAACGTGGCGTTTCATGGCAGACTCGGAGCTCATACCGTAGAACAGCATAAATTTCTCGCCGTTCTCTTCGACAATACGTCCGCCACTTTCTTCGTGACCCGCCAGCATACCGCCCAGCATCACGAAATCGGCGCCGCCGCCAAAGGCTTTAGCGACATCGCCCGGCGTGGTGCAACCGCCATCGCTGACAATCATACCGCCCAAACCGTGTGCCGCATCGGCACATTCGATTACCGCAGAAAGTTGCGGATAACCGACACCCGTTTTCACGCGAGTTGTACAAACAGAGCCTGGGCCAATGCCGACTTTAACGATATCAGCGCCAGACAGGATCAGCTCTTCGCACATTTCGCCAGTTACCACATTGCCTGCACAAATGGTTTTGGTCGGCCATGCTTCACGCGCTTTCGCCACAAACTGGACGAAATGTTCGGAGTAGCCATTCGCTACATCAATACAAACGAAGTTTAATGCCGGATTAAGCGCCAAAATTTGTTTGGTTTTTTCGAAATCAGCGTCAGAAGTTCCGGTGGAAACCATGACATGTTTCAGCACGTCGGCAGAAGAGCTGTTCACAAATGCCTGCCATTCTTCAACAGAATAATGTTTATGAACAGCAGTCAAAATGTCGAAAGAGGCCAGTGCAGATGCCATGGAAAATGTTCCAACGGTATCCATGTTTGCGGCAATAATAGGTACACCTGACCAGCTTTGGCCTGAGTGTTTAAAGGTGAATTGGCGTTCCAGTTCAACATCGGAGCGACTTTTGAGAGTGGAGCGTTTAGGGCGGATGAGAACGTCTTTGAAACCTAATTTCAGATCTTCTTCGATACGCATGTGCGGATTCCTGGGGTTAATGGCAGTAAGGGTTAAAGCACAACTCCAGTGACGCTATCATACGCACTAATCAGTACCGTGCAAGACTGCGAAATTCTCTTTTTTTACGCTACAATCCCATAAATTTACCTGACGAATGGTAAGTACCATCCGCTTTAACGGCCATTTCCACCGTTTATTTTTTAACAAACTGATTAATATGTTTAATTCCAGGAATATACATATATGAGGTATACGGTAGCTTTAACGGGCGGTATTGGTAGTGGTAAAAGCACTGTTGCAAATGCGTTTGCCCGTCTCGGTATAAATATCATTGACGCTGATATTATTGCACGTCAGGTAGTTGAACCTGGAAAACCCGCGCTTAAGGCAATCGAAGAACATTTTGGTCGTGAAATTATTGCTGAAGATGGGTCATTGAAACGGCGGGTTTTACGAGAACGAATATTTTCTCACCCGGAGGAGAAAGCCTGGCTAAATGCCCTGCTTCATCCTTTGATTCAGCAGGAAACCCAGTGTCAGATTCAACGTGCAACTTCCCCTTACGTGTTATGGGTTGTGCCATTGCTGGTGGAAAACGCATTATATAAAAAAGCGAATCGTGTCCTCGTTATCGATGTCACGCCAGAAACACAGCTCAAACGAACTATGCGGCGTGATGATGTTACGCGCGAGCATGTTGAACAAATTCTTGCTGCCCAGGCCACGCGTGACGCGCGCCTTGCCGTGGCAGACGACGTTATTGATAATAACGGCACAGCGGATGCGATTGCATCGGATGTCGCCCGCCTGCACGCGAAGTATTTACAACTCGCGGCGCAGTTTGTCTCACAGGAAAAACCATAATGCACACCCAGGTTCTTTTTGAACATCCTCTTAATGAAAAAATGCGCACATGGTTGCGTATTGAATTTCTGATTCAACAACTCTCCGTCAATCTGCCTGTTGCCGATCATGCTGGCGCTTTGCATTTCTTCCGCAATGTTGCCGACCTGCTGGATGTGTTTGAACGTGGTGAAGTGCGTACTGAACTCCTCAAAGAACTGGAACGCCAACAACGGAAACTTCAGGCGTGGATTGAAGTTCCGGGCGTTGACCAGGACCGTATTGAAGCGCTACGAACAGAGTTAAAAAACGCAGGAAGTATTTTGATTTCTGCACCGCGTATCGGGCAATTTTTACGTGAAGATCGCCTGATTGCTCTGGTTCGTCAGCGTCTGAGTATCCCTGGCGGCTGCTGTAGTTTTGATTTACCGACACTGCATATTTGGCTGCATATGCCACAGGCAATGCGTGATGCACAAATCGAAACATGGCTCGCCAGCCTCAGCCCGCTTAACCATGCGCTCACATTGGTTCTGGATTTAATTCGTAATTCTGTTCCATTCCGCAAACAAACCAGCCTGAATGGTTTTTATCAGGATAATGGCGAAGATGCCGATCTGCTGCGTCTGCAATTGCCACTGGATTCACAGCTCTATCCGCAAATTTCCGGTCATAAGAGCCGTTTTGCGATTCGATTCATGCCGCTGGACAGTGAAAATGGTCTGGTGCCAGAACGCCTGGACTTTGAACTGGCCTGCTGCTAAGGGGTAAAAATGTCAGAAACGATTACCGTTAATTGTCCAACCTGCGGGAAAACTGTTGTCTGGGGAGAAATAAGCCCCTTTCGTCCATTTTGCTCTAAACGTTGTCAGCTAATTGACCTGGGAGAATGGGCCGCAGAGGAAAAACGCATTCCCAGCAGTGGCGATCTGTCCGAAAGCGATGACTGGAGCGAAGAACCAAAATAACCGGACGTTATGTTTGTAACATTGTCGGATACCAGGCCTGACGCGCCAGCGTCGCATCAGGCATCTGGTGTAAATGTAGGATACGGCGTAACGTCTTATCCGACCTGTAAACGCTTGAGCTTTGCAATTACTGGTTCATTAGCCGGAGGAAAATCTTCCGCATTCAGATTGTCAAGTGCAATCCATTGACCCGGTTGCCCTTCTTTACCCCACGGCTCACCTTCCCAGCTTTCAACCAACCAAAACCAAAGCGTGATATGTCTGTCAGGGAACTGATACTCAAGTTTTTCAAACAGTGAGAATCGTTCTGGAGTGATACCAACCTCTTCCTGCAGCTCGCGAATTACTGCCTGATCGGGTGTTTCTCCCGCCTCAATTTTGCCACCAGGAAACTCAAGTTTATTCGCCATATGCGCATCTGCTGCACGCTGCGTTATAAAGATTTCATGCTTTTGGTTACGGATTATCCCTACCGCAATTTGCAGTTTTTTCATGCTTTAAACCTGTAAAAAAGGCGCAGAATCCTGCGCCTTTTACCTTATGTGTGAATATTTAATTACTGCAGGCGGCCATGGCACTGCTTGTATTTTTTACCAGAACCACACGGGCAAGGATCATTACGACCCACTTTACGATCCCCCGTTTGGGCAGCAAGTGCCGCAGCTGCAGCAGTGTCGTCATCCTGATGGCTCAGCTGCTGCATTTGTGCTAAACGCTCGGCTTCCATACGACGCTGCTGCTCCAGCTCTTCAACTTCTTCCGGCATACGTACCTGAACTTTACTCAGCGTACTGACCACTTCATATTTCAGTGATTCCAGCATTGCAGCAAACATTGAGAAAGACTCACGCTTGTATTCCTGCTTCGGATCTTTTTGTGCGTAACCACGCAGGTGGATACCCTGACGCAGATAATCCATTGCTGCCAGGTGCTCTTTCCAAAGGGAGTCGAGTGTTTGCAGCATCACGCCTTTTTCAAAGTGGCGCATCATCTCAGCACCAACAATCTCTTCTTTACGCTTATAAACTTCGATGGCGTGAGTCAGAATACGTTCGCGCAGCGTCTCTTCATGCAACTCCGGCTCTTTATCCAGCCATTCTGCAATCGGCATATCCAAATCGAAGTCGTTTTTCAGGCGTTCTTGCAAACCTGGAATATCCCACATTTCTTCCAGAGATTGTGGCGGAATATAAGCGTCGATTGTGACTTTAAAGACATCTTCACGGATGCTATTGATGGTTTCGCTTACATCGCTGACATCCAGCAGTTCGTTACGCTGTGCATAAATTGCGCGACGCTGATCGTTAGCCACATCATCATATTCCAGCAACTGCTTACGAATATCGAAGTTACGGCTTTCAACTTTACGTTGGGCGTTAGCAATCGCTTTGGTCACCCACGGGTGTTCAATGGCTTCGCCTGGTTTCATACCCAGTTTGCGCATCATGCCGGAAACGCGATCAGTGGCAAAAATACGCATCAGTGCATCTTCCATCGACAGGTAGAAACGCGAAGAACCCGCATCCCCCTGACGACCGGAACGACCACGTAACTGGTTATCAATACGACGTGATTCGTGACGTTCTGTACCAATGATGTGTAAACCGCCCGCCGCCAGAACCTGGTCGTGGCGAACCTGCCATGCAGCTTTAATTTCTTCAATTTGCTCTGGTGTTGGGTTTTCCAGAGCAGCAACTTCTGCCTGCCAGCTACCACCCAGCACGATATCCGTACCGCGGCCTGCCATGTTAGTTGCAATGGTCACCGCACCAGGATAACCCGCCTGGGCGACGATAGCAGCTTCGTTAGCGTGGAATTTGGCGTTCAGAACGTTATGTTTGATACCCGCTTTGGTCAGCTCGTTAGACACCAACTCCGATTTTTCGATGGAGATAGTACCTACCAGTACCGGCTGGTTTCTCGCTGTACACTCTTTGATATCTTCGATAATTGCCTGAATTTTCTCGGCTTCCGACATATACACCAGATCCGGCATATCCTTGCGGATCATCGGACGGTTGGTCGGTACAACCACGGTATCCAGTCGATAGATAGAACGGAATTCGAATGCCTCGGTATCCGCTGTACCGGTCATACCTGCCAGTTTTTCATACAAGCGGAAGTAGTTCTGGAAGGTGATAGAAGCCAGCGTCTGGTTTTCGTTCTGGATTTCCACCCCTTCTTTCGCTTCCACTGCCTGATGCAAACCATCAGACCAACGACGCCCTTGCATGGTACGGCCAGTATGCTCATCAACGATGATAACTTCACCGTCTTTTACGATGTAATCAACATCACGGGTAAACAAGGCATGTGCACGCAGTGCCGCTGTTACGTGGTGCATCAGCATAATGTTAGCCGGGGAGTACAACGACTCACCTTCATCCATAATGCCTTCTTTCACCAGTAATTCTTCGATCAACACCAGACCTCTTTCGGTCAGGTTTACCTGGCGCGATTTTTCATCAACCGAGAAGTGGCCTTCGCCCTGGAACGTATCCGAATCTTCCTTCTCCTGACGAATCAGGTGCGGGATGATTTTGTTCACTTTCTTGTACATTTCCGAACTGTCTTCTGCCGGGCCGGAAATGATCAGTGGGGTACGTGCTTCATCAATGAGAATGGAGTCAACTTCGTCCACCAGCGCATAATGCAGTTTACGCTGTACGCGCTCTTCCGGACTAAATGCCATATTGTCACGCAGATAGTCGAAGCCGAATTCGTTGTTTGTACCGTAGGTAATGTCGGCTGCATACGCCGCACGTTTCGCTGGTGCAGGCATACCTGGCAGGTTGATCCCCACGGTCATGCCAAGGAACTCAAACAACGGACGGTTATTTTCGGCGTCACGCTGGGCCAGATAGTCGTTGACGGTAACTACGTGAACACCTTTACCACTCAACGCATTAAGATAGGCAGGCAGTGTTGCGGTCAGTGTTTTACCTTCACCAGTACGCATTTCTGCGATACAGCGATCGTTTAGAACCATACCGCCGAGCAGCTGCACATCGAAGTGACGCATACCAAATACACGTTTACTGGCTTCACGTACCACAGCGAAAGCTTCCGGGATCAGACTTTCAACTGTTTCACCTTTTTCCAGACGGGCGCGGAATTCCGCAGTTTTCGCTTTCAGCTCGTCATCGGAGAGTTTTTCCATCTCCGGTTCCATCGCATTAATGACATTGACTGCTTTACGCATACGACGCAACGTACGATCGTTACGGCTACCGAATACTTTTGTTAATAATTTGATAAGCATAATAAAATCTCAAACGCCCCGCTCAGCGGAGTCGGTACTAGGAATTAATGGTTTTATATTTTTTAGCTGAGGCGTTGAGGACCGGCGCGGATACCCTGCGCCTGGCTAATCCAGACGGATGTGCTAAATGCAGCCAGAGGAGAGAAATGGGCATAGTCCACGCGCTGCACAATGGTGGCAGGTGTACCTTCTTGCGTCAGCATCGCACTGAGCGTATTCAGCAGAGCAAGGTGCTGAGCCTGCAGCGGGGAAGACTCTTCTGCAACAGGCAAGACTTGCGGTGCCATGGCAAAAGAGAGATGACGAATAACGGTACGAATTGCGTGCTGGTGCCAGTAATCAACGGAATAATTAGGCCGACGAGTATTAGCCTCAAGCAAAGCAAGCTGGCTAAAGTTAACCTTCGCAGAAGGTTCATGATTACTGGAGGTGGCTTTCGCAGGTGCGTTAGGCTCGGCAGAATTGCTGAGCGCAGGCAACCCTAAACTCGCCGCGACCATCCCTAACAAGAGATGCGGCCAGAAGTAGCGTCTACCTAACTGTCGCCAGCGCGTCAGTATTCCACTCACGTCATTGCCATCCTGATCATATGCACACTTTTTACAAACAAATCTTATCATTAAAGCCCGTATTCCACAGCAGTAATGACGAGTACTCAGGGGTAAAAGTGATTAATAAAGCAGCGTTCGCACAACACTGTTTTGCTGCGATAGATAAAATACAAAAAAAAACGACTGGCTTACCTGGCCGGAGAGAGTGCCAGGTTAACCAGTCGAATTTTATACGACAAAAACTTGTCGTTATGCCAGTACAGTCGAAGGCGCTTTAAACGCCAGCGGCAGTTCTGCGTCGTCCTGGAAGGTCACATATTCCCAAGCTTCCTGTTTTGCCAGGACTGCCTGCAACAATTTGTTATTCAGTGCATGACCGGATTTATAAGCGGTAAATGCACCAATAATGTTGTGACCGCACATGAACAAATCACCGATCGCGTCGAGCATTTTGTGACGTACAAACTCGTCTTCAAAACGCAGACCGTCTTCGTTCAGCACGCGATAATCGTCAACAACGATGGCACAATCGAAGCTGCCGCCCAGGCACAAGCCTCGAGACTGCAGATATTCGATATCACGCATGAAACCGAAGGTACGCGCCCGGCTAATCTGGCGCATAAATGCATCAGCAGAGAAGTTCATCGCGTAGCGCTGAGTGCTGGAATCGATCGCCGGGTGGTTAAAGTCGATGGTGAAATCCAACGTAAAACCATTGTACGGTCTGAATTCAGCCCACTTGTCGCCATCTTCAACACGAACAGTCTCTTTGATACGTACAAATTTTTTCGCGCTGTTCAGTTCCTCAATGCCTGCATCAAGCAGCAGGTAGACAAACGGGGCAGCACTGCCGTCCATGATCGGGATTTCCGGAGCATCAACCTCAATAACGATGTTATCGATGCCTAAACCCGCCAGAGCAGCGTTAAGGTGCTCTACGGTCGAAATCCGTACATCATGCTCGTTGACCAGACACGTGCAGAGCATGGTATCACGCACAGATTTGGCATCGGCCGGGAAATCTACCGGTGGA